>Ga0114918_10002974_pt1 | contig 15006 bp, 9 predicted proteins | sample LantaG_FD_87015 | JGI IMG/M metagenome (GOLD analysis project Ga0114918, IMG submission 87015) | Deep subsurface microbial communities from Baltic Sea to uncover new lineages of life (NeLLi) - Landsort_02402 metaG | ecosystem: Environmental > Aquatic > Marine > Oceanic > Sediment | place: Baltic...
ACAGCAGCATAACTGAAAATGGAAACTTTAGAGAATTGAAAAACAATATGATAGAAAAAAGACTGTTTTGTATAATACTATAAAACAGCAAAATAAATTAAGTGCGAAACATTAATAATTTATTGGCTATTGCATCAAGGAGTGAGTTTCAGCAACAAGAGGTTACCGGGAAGGTTACTGATATTCAAACTGGTGAGACAATGCCTGGGGTAAACGTTGTTGTTAAGGGTACAAATGTTGGTGCTATTACCGATGGAAGCGGGAGATATTCTATTAATGTAGCCGACAAAAATGCTGTGTTGGTATTTTCTTTTATAGGATATGGTATCAAAGAAGTCCCTTTCGCAGGTAAATCCATTATCGACGTAGTACTCGAACGCCAAGTAACAGGTCTTGAGGAAGTTGTGGTGGTTGGTTATGGTACACAAAAGAAAGCGAACCTTACGGGTTCTTTGTCAAGTGTCAATATAGAGTCTTTTCAAGCTAAGGCGGTTGGTCAAAATTTATCGGCCGCATTTATCGGGGAAGCTTCTGGTGTAACTGTCCGACAAAGTACTTCTTCACCTGGAAACGACGATGCAGAAATCCGGATCAGGGGCAATGGAACATTTAGTAGTGCAGGAAGCAGTCCATTGGTTCTTGTTGATGGGATACAGCAGGATATGAATAATGTTAATATGAATGATATACAAAGTATTTCTATCTTGAAAGATGCTTCATCTGCTGCAATATATGGGACCAGGGCTGCAAATGGTGTTATCCTGATTGAGACAAAAAGAGGAAAATCGGGAAAGATGGAGGTTAGCCTAAATTCATATGTTGGATTCCAAAGAATTACTGAAAAACCTGATTTTGTTGATTCGTGGGAGTATGCCGAATCTACGAATGAAGCCTTGCATAACATGGGGCTGGGACCACAGTATACCGATGAAGACATTCAATTATTCAAATCAGGCACATCACCTGATACTCATCCTAACTCGAATAGTTTTGAAACTTTTTATTCTTCAGGAAATCCGATTCAATACAAGACCGATCTAGCTTTCAGTGGTGGAAATGAAAATACTACTTTCAGGTTTTCGCTTGGGTATAATAAAAATAATAGTCTTGTAGCTAGAGCTTATGCTGAAGACATTAATTTTCGTTTGAATGTTGATAGTAAACTATTGGAGAACTTATACTTAAAACTAAATATTTCAGGGAATAGAGGTTTTCATACAAATCCGACCTCCGTTAAAAATGGTCAATGGGGTTTTGACCCATTGATAAAAACTGCATATTGGTATCCTGTTACACTCGCCGAGAAGAATTCTGACGGTACGTATAATCATTATCAGGGTGCCAATGTGCAGGCTGATTTGGATGGTAAAGGTTATATGAGTTATTGGTTGGATAATATTTTCGTTGATCCTGCAATTGTCTGGAATATTCTACCGGAATTGAAGATCACAGGAGAAGTTTCTTTAACGACAAATTATAATAAGAATAAATTTTTTAAACCGAAGTTTACATTTAGTCCAAGTTTCTCAACTAGTTACGCTGAATTACAACAGCAATATTCTGATAATAATCTGCTTACATTGAGAACAATCGCTGAGTATTCCAAAACATTTAATAAAGTACACGAATTTCGCGTACTTGCAGGATTTGAAGAGGAGGATTTTAGTACAGGTAATATTCATGCCTATAGAAATATATTTCCAAACAATTCATTGTTTGAATTAAATGCTGCTTCTACCGAGAATATGACAAATTCTGGAAATGCCAGCGAATGGGCAATGCAATCTTATTTTGGCAGAATTAACTATGTTTTTAATAGGAAATACCTGGTCGAAATTAATTCGCGATACGATGGTTCGTCACGATTTCCAAAAAATAACAGGTGGGGATTTTTCCCTTCTGGTTCGTTAGGATGGAGAATTTCTGAAGAAGAATTTATGAATTCTCTGACTAGCATTGATAACTTAAAGTTGCGAGCGTCATACGGGATTCTCGGTAATTCCCAAATTAGCAACTATCCTTACCAAAGAACAATCAATCTTGGTCAGGATTACCCAATAGGAGATGTATTGGCTCCCGGCGCTGCCACTACGGTTTTACCCAACGAATTAATTACATGGGAAAAAACAAGCGTTCTGGATATTGGTTTGGACTTTACTCTTTTTGATAGTAAAATTGATGGATCTATTGATTACTTTGATAAAGTAACAAGTGATATTCTCTATTCAATCTCTTCATCTGATATATTAGGATTGACCCCATCTGAGCAAAATGCCGGAGAAGTTAATAATAAGGGATGGGATTTTAATTTATCCTATCAGGACAAAAAAGGAGATTTCTCCTATCGTATTTCATCTAATTTCTCAGTTATTAAAAATAAAGTTGTTAGTCTGGCGCAAGTTGAAAAGGATATTGCTAAAGGATTATTTGTTGGTGAATCCTTAGGGGCTCTTTATGGATACGTTTGGGATGGATGGTTTGTTGATGATGCTGACATTCAGAGCTATGCACCTCAGCCATTTGTGGCTCAACCAGGTTTGCCCAGGTTTAAGGATATAAGCGGACCTGATGGAATTCCGGATGGTGTTGTTGATGCTACTTATGATCAAAAAGTTATAGGCTCAACATTTCCAAAATATACCTTTGCCACAACTATTTCAGCATCATATAAGAAATTTTATATATCCATGCTTTGGCAAGGATCTGCTGGGGTGCATAGATATTTGAGGGGAATGATCGGTAGTGCTTTTCACAACTGGGGCCCGGTACAACGATGGCAGTATGAAGGAAGGTGGACTGAAGATAATCCAGATAGGTATGCTGTATACCCAAGGTTCGAAAATTCATTAAAAAGTATCCCGGTCGGTATGTTAAGTACTTTTTGGGCAAGAGACGCTTCTTTTCTTAAATTAAAAAATTTGGAAATAGGCTACAATCTTCCTTCAACAATTGCAAATAAACTGGGATTGGGAAATGTAAGGATTTATGCGAGCGGAACAAATCTTCTAAACTTTGATAAATTTCCTAAAGGATGGGATGCTGAAGAAGAATATGGCGATTGGTATTGGGGCGTTCATTATCCTCTACTTAGTACTACAGTATTTGGAGTAAATATTGATTTTTAATTATACAATCATGGAAAAAGAAATAAAAAAATATATACAGTGGGTGATCGTATCCCTTATGATAATATTTAACTCGTCTTGTGTTGAATTAGATAAAGACGCTCTGGATGTGCTATCGACAGGTTCATTTTGGCAGAATGAATCCGATGCCAAATTAGCCTTAGTAGGTGTTTACAAATCTACAGGAACTGATTTTTGGAGTTCAACAAATGCTATCCGTATGGATGCTGCAACTGATAATGCCTATAGCAAAGATTTCAATGGTTGGGACGATGCCCTTAGCCTTGAAATGACCCCTGAAAATGTTATTTTATCGTCAGTATGGAGTGCAGGGTATAAAAAAATAGCAAAATGTAATAATTTCCTTGAGAATATAGGAAATGCAGAGATGGATGAGAATAAAAAAAGAGAGATGATTGCTGAAGTAAGGTTTATCAGGGCATATCAATATTTCTGGCTGACAAATTTTTTTGGAGATATTCCTTTGGTCACAAACATATTAGATTTCAATACAGCAAATCATGTAACACGAGACCCAAAGACTACGATTATAAGTTTTCTTTATAAGGAATTATCGGAGAGTGCAGTTGATCTGCCAACAACAAGGATTGCAAGTGAGAAAGGACGAGTTAACAGGGGCGCAGCTTTAGCAATGAAAGGCCGTCTACAAATGTCTGAAAAAAAATGGTCGGAAGCAGCAACGACATTTAAGACAATAATAGACATGGGGGTATTTATGATAGACCCTAATTATCAAAATATTTTCCTCGAAGCTGGTGAAAAAAGTAATGAAATTATTTTGGCAGCTCAGTATTTACCTACCGATTATTCATGGAGTCAAAAGGGAGTTTTACCATCACAGTACGGGGGAGGATATGGTACAATTAAGGTAGTTGAAGATTTGGTTGGTGCATATTTGATGAAAGACGGCAAAGCGAAGGAGAGTTCCCCCTTATATAATCCAAATCAACCATTTATAAATCGTGATCCTAGACTTTACTATTCTATTTTTTTGCCTGGTTTTACCAAATTCCAAGGAAAAACTTATCAAGCCCATCCAGATTCAACAGGTGGGGATCAAGATAGAGTCCCGATTAATTCATCAAGTGGATATTACGCGAAAAAATTTATTGATGAAAGCCTTGGTGCGATTACTAATTATGGTGGAGATATTGTTTTAATTAGATATGCTGAAGTTTTGCTTAATTACCTCGAATCAAAAATTGAAGCAGGAAATACGATTGACCAAAACTTGTTAGATTTGACGATTAACCAGTTAAGGCTAAGAGCTTCTGTATCTATGCCTATAGTTACTGAAACCAACCCCGGTTTGTTAAGAGATATTGTAAGACGAGAAAGAAGAATTGAACTTGCATTTGAGGGACCCCTACGAATATGGGATTTGATGAGATGGAGAATAGCTCATGAAAAACTCGTTGGAAAGTTCTATGGAATGAAAATAACCAATGATCCCAGTAATTACACAAAATTTGAGGTCAATGAAAATGGGAATGTTTTTGTTGTTAACAGGATCGGCATGGATCCAGATATTAATTATTTATGGCCTATTCCGCAAAGTGAAAGGGATATAAATGGTAATTTAACTCAGAATTCTGGATACTAAGAATATAATAGAATGCATAAAAATGCCTTAGGGTATTTTTATGCATTCATTATCAGCTAAGTGTTACAACAACAGAAACCGTTTATCACGATGAATATGTTGTACGTGACGAAATAGTGAAACTCCTCACGGACGGAAAAACAAAGTAATTTAATCTGCGATATTTCACAAATAAGCATGATTAAATTTCATCGGGAGTTCCATACGTTACCATTGAAAATAAAAAATTTAAACGGATCGTGAAAAAAAGAAATCGAACAACAGCTTTTAGCCTGTTCTTAACTACAACATTGACAGTGTTAACATCACTATTAGCCTATGCACAGGAGCCACAACCGGAGGTAATTCAATTGCGTCTCAACGATGTAACGACTATTGTCTCCTCGCGCGGAATCCTATCCGGCAATGTGGTGAAAAGTGGATATGTAGTGTATGGCTTTGATACACCGCAGGACATGGTTACATGGACGGTGAATGCACCTAAAGAAGATGATTATACGGTCAGCGTGCTCTTCAGCATGAAAGATCAGAGAAACATTGAAGTGCGCTGCGGGGAATCTGTTCTGGTTGCCCCGTCGCTGAGCAAGACGTGGAGGGATCGCCCCTTTTTCTGGCGCCAGGCATTGCCGGGCGTGCTGCACCTGAAAGCGGGGACGAACCGGATCACGTTGCGTCTGCCGGACGGGGGGCCCGTGATGGCGTCAAAGGGAAATGGCGCTATGGAAACCAACCTCTTCGGGAAGGGGGTGACAGAGGCGTTCCATTTGTGGTCCATCGAACTGGGCACGCCCGCCGCCCGGAAAGCGCAACTGGTGCGAGCGAAGGCGATCCGGGGTGACGCCTCGTGGATGATCGCCGGAAAATACGGACTCTTTGTCCATTGGTCGGCGCTCAGTTATCCTTTCCATGGCGACGAGCCGCGGGCCCAATGGTTTCAAGAATCCGTGCAGATGTTCGATGTGAAAGTCTTTACCGATGCCGTGGAGCGCACCGGCGCCGCATGGGTGATCTTCACTGCGACGCACAGGGGATTCTATTGGCCGGGACCCAATGCCGCGCTGGACAAGATTCTGCCGGGGCGCACCGCCAAACGCGATCTTCTGGGCGAGATCATTGACGAACTGGACCGGCGGGGCATTCGCACACTTTTCTATCTGCATACCGCCTACAATGGCTATGAAACGGAATTTCGAAAAGCAGCAGGTGCAGAAGATGCCGATAAAACACGTTTTAGCAACAATATTGCGGCGATCCTGCGCGAATGTAGTCTGCGTTATGGCAAGAAACTGTATGGTTTCGGCTATATTGACGGCGCACTGTCGTGGGATTATCCGCTCGACCCATCATGGGAAGATTGGGCACGCGCGATCAAGGCAGGCAATCCATCCGCCGTGGTGGGATTTAGCTCAAACCGGGGCCCGACGGTCAGCCCATTCAGCGAACTGTCCGTAACCGACAGTGGCGACAAGCTGACCTACCCCGACCCCATGCTCATTGGCCTCGGCCGCCAGTTGGGCGACGTGACTCCCGCGGCTTGGTGCCTCATGGATACATGGTTCTGGGGAAAGCCTCTGAACGGCAAGTTTCCCGGAAGTCAACGTCATTCGACAAAAGAATATGTCGACTACTTCCAGCGAATGGCGGCGGCAAAAATCCAGGTGACCATCAATATGGCCATGACCGCAGATGTAACAAGTGAACATCCGATCTTTAATCCTGATTGTATGGCTGTGATGGAGGAAGTGCGGAAAGCTATTCGAGGAAAATGAAGACAAATTAATTTTACTTTAAAAAAATCATATGAATATGTTAAAAAAATATTTCGAAGTAATGCTTAATACAATGCTACTATTATTCGTAGTAAGCACACTGGCATATGCCCAAAACGGTATTGACCCTTATGCCGAAACAGGGAGTATTTCGACCAAAAAAGAGGTAGATCCAATACAAATTAATGCGAATAATATTAATGTCCTTTCGGCAGGAAGGGCAACTATCAGCAGTAATTTAAAACCCATAGTAGGTAATTTTATGTTTTCATGGCTTGAGTCAATAGCCCCGGAATCTTTTAGAATAGAATGGGAAGTGGAATCACCTGGAGCAGGGAGTTACGATGTAACTGCTATGATCTTTGGACAGGCTAATATTGAATTAAGGTGTAATGGGAAAAAATTAGAAGCAATTAATACGGAGCAGGATTGGTCAAGGCTCTTGCTTGGGAAAGTGGAGTTAAAGAAGGGAGTAAACACCCTTCAAATGCTTGTTAAGGCGGTGGATAAATTCAAACTATCCAGTATTGAACTAACCCAGCCGGAAGTGCAACAAAACGGGCTGAAAGATGCTTTGAAGATGAGGCGAGATCCAGATTGGTTTAAGGATGCCGCTTATGGATTAATGTTCCAATGGACAAATCGGGCAACACCCAAGAAAGGCGATACGATAAAAAACTGGGAAGATAAAGTGAATGATTTTGATGTTGAACGTTTTGCCAATATGGTTGAGCAATCGGGAGCAGCTTATGTCATTTGGTCGATTACCTGGGGGCAGCAGTATATTTCGGCACCCATAAAATCGTTGGATAAAATAATTGAAGGCCGTACTACAAACCGTGACTTGCTGGGAGAAATGGCAAATCGGTTAAATGAAAAAGGGATTAAACTCATATTTTATTACCATTATGGCTACGATTGTCACCATTCAACAGACTCAACCTGGTTACAAGCAGCTGGTGGCTACAAAGCAGACAAAACAGAATTATATCAGAATATATCAACTATTCTGGCAGAACTTGGCACCAGGTATGGCGATAAATTAAACGGTTGGTTCTTTGATGGAGCACATCGTTACTACGATTGTCATTTTGATGGCTCAACCGGAGGTATATTAAGTGCTCCATTTAAGGAAATAAGTCAGGCAGCCCGCAGTGGTAATAGTGAACGGATAATAGCCTATAATTCATGGATATTACCTCGCTTAACTGAATACCAGGATTATTTCGCAGGCGAGGGATTAAAACAATTTGAAGGACTTAAGGAGGGGAAATTTCAGGAAGGACTTCAAAAAGGACTAATGGCACACACCTGTTTTCCTTTTGAAAAACGCTGGGGACATATCGATTGGAATACTGCGATAGCCAGTCCAAAATATACGCTCGAACAATTGACCGAACGTATTAAATACGCACAAAAAAACAGGTATCCACTTTCTATAAACCTCGAAATGTACGAGGATGGATCGGTATCTCCTGAATCAATTGAATTATTGAAGAAGGTTCGGAATGCTGTAAGAGATAATAGAGGTAATTAATACTTGTTAATTCAATTGCCCTGTTTTCGTATATGAATGAGACTTAAAAATAATATTTATGAAAGCGCAAAATGCGAAAAGTATTACACTCGTTGTTTTTTTATTTCTTGTAAGTTTATTCTTCAGTTCAGTTGCATATGCTATCGATTTTCATGTTGCTCCCAATGGAAATGATAAGAATACTGGAACATACGAATCGCCTTTTGTTTCTATAAATGCAGCAAGGGATGCGCTGTGTATTTCCGGTTGTCTGGGAAAAGAACCCTGTACTATAATTATCCATGCTGGAGTTTACCGCATAGAAAACCCAATATTATTTCGTCCCGAAGATGGTGGTTCCGAGGCTTTCCCGGTTGTTTACCGAGCAGCTTCGAATGAGAAAGTAATTCTTACAGGTGCACATTTAGTAACATCACCATGGAAAGAATGGAAAAATGGTATTTATCGCGCACAAATAGGAACAATGGATGCAATAGACCAATTGTTTGTAGGTGGTCAGCGGCAAACAATGGCACGTTATCCCAATGATGGAGCAGGATTTGTCCTTTCGGAAAACAACAAATTAGAGCGGTTTTCTGTTGCCGGGCACCCACCTTACGATGGCTGTACGCCTGATGCCTGGGATGCGGGCAAAGCTTCAGGATGGAAAAATCCTGAAGGAGCTTTTTTGCATGGGATGCACCAGGGACTTTGGGGAAGTCAACATTATCGGGTTCTGGGAAAGAAAGCAAACGGAGAACTTAATTATGAAGGAGGTTGGCAGAATAATCGTGTTTCACCAGCTCATAAAGCGTATCGAATGATCGAAAATGTTTTTGAAGAACTAGATGCTCCCGGTGAGTGGTTCCACGATACAAAACAAGGATGGCTATATTACAAACCCATGCCTGGAATAGATATTTCTTATGCCCAATTTGAGGCAGTTCTACAGATCAAACACTTAGTTGAAATTTATGGAGATGTTAAAACACCTGTGGATGAATTTGACATTATAGATAGTGGTAATGGTCTTTCCGTTACTAAGGTTAGAAATTATGAAACAGTTAAACCTGTAAAAAACATTAAAATTGAAGGAATTCGGTTTACCGGAACGTCGCGGACATTTATGGAAACAATAGAGCCACTGTTACGAAGTGACTGGTGTGTGTACAGGGGAGGAGCAATCCATTTGCGTGGGACAGAAAATGTATGTATTGAAAACTGTACATTTGAAGAGCTGGGAGGTAACGCTGTTTTTGTTGATGGTTATAATCGCAGGGTGGTCATTCGTGGAAACCGTTTTAATAACAATGGCGCAACGGATGTAAATTTTGTGGGTGCATTTTCCGCTGTTCGTGATCCTGAATTCAACTATAACGCGACTCCCCGAAAGATTGAAGAAGTGGACAATATCATAGGTCCTAAATCAGATGAGTATCCTGCTGATTGTGTAGTCGAAGATAATTTAATGACCCGCTGCGGGCGTTTCGAAAAGCAGTCCGGCGGTGTAAATATATCCATGTCCTCCCGTATAACTGCACGACACAATACCATCAGCCACACACCTCGCGCAGCAATAAATATTTGTGATGGAACATGGGGAGGGCACATCATTGAGTGGAACGATTGTTTTGAAACTGTTCTGGAAACCCGGGATCATGGAGCCTTTAATTCATGGGGGCGCGACCGCTACTGGCACAGTGCCAGCCCTTCTGGTCCGAATCAGAAAGATGACCAGGGCACTCCTTTAATCAGCCATTGGATTAATAAAGATCCGAATTCCCCACGTTGGGATGCATACCAAACGACTATCATCAGAAACAACAGAATGCAGTGCGACCATGGCTGGGACATTGATTTGGATGATGGATCGACCAACTACAAGATATACAACAACCTCTGTCTCTCGGGCGGACTAAAAACCCGTGAAGGTTATTTCCGGATTGTAACAAATAATATTATTTTAGGAAGGGGATATACATGTAATGTACCATACCCAAAACCTACTCACGATGTTTTTGAACGAAATATTCTCTGGGGAAAAGTTTACTCAGCTTCAAACCCTTTGCTTTGGGGTGGTAGGCGAAATAATAACTTTATTCACAATCCAGATTTCGGTGAGACCGTTTCTGCAACTGGAGTTCAGGAACAAACACAGGACGATGCCGGAAGTTTATACGGAAACGCTTCTCTTGTGGCACCAGAACAGGGTGATTTTAGCGTGATGAACGATTCTCCTGCCCTTGAGGTAGGCTTCAAAAACTTTCCGATGACAGGATTCGGGGTTATATCAACCAGACTAAAAGAATTGGCGCCCTCACCTACAATTCGTTTGCCAAAAACTGCTGAGCCAAATTTATTTATTGATACAAAAACCAGGAATCTACTTGGTGCTCAAATCAAGTCGCTTAGAACAATGGAGGAAATCACAGCTACTGGCATGTTCAGTAAAATAGGTGTTTTGTTGTTTACAGTTCCACCTAAAAGTAAAATGGCACAACTGGGCTTTCGAGCTGATGATGTTGTACTTGAAATAGACGGAGAAAAAATTTCAAAGGATTATATTTTCATAGAGTTTATGTCGGGGCTTAAAAAAGGAAAATATAAAGCTAAGGTATGGAGAGGTCAGAAAACGTATATCTTTACATTTTCATATTGACTTTCCCTTTGATTGTCAACTGTTTTTGTTAAATAGAAAAATCTTAAAACTTAATATATTATGAAACAAAGAATAATTTTAGTAAAGCATTTTTCGTACTTGTTGTCTTTCCTTTTCTTGTTCAATTCCTGCTCGATAATGGTGGGAAAAAGGAAGAACCCTAAAGAAGAAAAGGGTACTCCCAATATTATTAGTTTAAATTCAAAAAAGAGTACTTTTTTATATTGCACAAAAGCATCAGAAGATATTGGTGGATTAGAACTTCAGGGAGGTAATAACATGACATGGAAAGGTAATACTTCGTTAACATGGGATGTTGATATTTCTTCCAAAGGAAAGTTTGAATTGTATCTTATTGCCAATGTTCGAAAAGAGGGTATAGGAAAAATATTGTCTTTCAAAACAAATACGAAAGTATATAACTTTGAACTGGAACAAATCAGCGGCCCTTATAGGGGAGGTCGTAATTTTGAGAGAGTAAAACTATCCTCCGAAATAGAATTGAACAAAGGTATGCAAAAGCTTACTTTACAAACGGAGGGTGTTACAACAGAAGATATTCTCCTTGATTTTCGTTCTGTAGAATTGCTTCCAACAACAGCTAAAAAACAGGTCGATAAGGAATACCAAAGGGCAGTTGCTTCAAGAGCAAGTGTCGGGTGGTTAAAAGAAGCTGGATATGGCCTGATGTTTCACTGGACGTCTGAGAGTGTTCAACCGGATGGTTCGATAAAAAAAGTAACGCCAAAAGAATTGAAGAATTCTGTTGAAAGTTTGCCTTAAAATTCTGTAAGAACTTATGTAAAGCTTTACATAATGCATTTAAGGAATCGAAGCAATATTTTGGGCTGGGCAAATCGCAATCGCAGGATTTTGATGCGCAAATTGCCGACATATCGATTGCAATGATTGAATATAACGTATTCAGTCTGGCAAAAAGGTTTGAGGCATACGAAACAATCGGTGGTCTATTCGAACATGCAAAAGACCAGGCAATGGAACTCACCATATCGTACCGGATTTGGGGGTTTATTCTGGAAATGTTGCAAATCATCGCCGATTTTATCGATGGTGATTTTAATGAACTGATTGTCAGTATTATGAAAAACAAGCCTGAAGACAATAAAATCTTCAGGCTAATTGAGTCGCAGCTTTCAGTAGCTGCCTAAAAGACATGGGAAACTTAAATTAATAATAAAAAAATCATATCATGAGAAAATGTTTTGTTCTATTGAGTATGACAATGATAGTTGGAGTCTTTATATTAAAGGGACAAAATAACATTGAGTCAAAAGCAACTCAACCTGCAGTGAATGAGATAAATTCATCAAATAAAATAAAAAAAGACGAATCTGGTAAAACTGTTAATCAAGAGAAAAAAGCAAACAAGAAAGCGAATAAGAATAAGGGCGGAAAAAAAAATAAAAAAAGTAAAATTACATCTACAAATAAACAATATGATGCTTCATGGGAATCATTGAAAACAGTTCCTGTACCTGCATGGTTTGAAGATGGCAAATTTGGCATTATGATACATTGGGGAATATATAGTGTTCCAGGATGGATCCCACCAGGATCAAAGGGTGGCTATTCAGAACACCTACCCTCTAATATGTACAGATCTCCAAAAGAGTATAATCCTTTTTTAAAGAAAAAATTCGGAGATACTATTCCAAACTTCGGGTATAAAGACATGATCTCTTTGTTTAAAGCGGAGAAGTTTAATGCTGACGAATGGGCAAAACTATTTAAGGAGGCAGGAGCAACTTATGTCATTCCTGTTGGTGAACACCACGACGGATTTGTGATGTGGGACAGTAAACTCACAGACTGGAGCGCTGCAAAAATGGGTCCTAAAAGAGACGTTATCGGCGAACTTGCAGTAGCTACAAGAAATAACAATATGAAATTTGGGGTATCGTACCATCGCGAAAGGCACTATGCATTTTTTGATGTAACAAAAAATATAGGAGGTGGTCCGCTACCTGCCATTCAGGAGGAGATAAAAAGGATGCCAAAAGCAGCAAGTCTTTATGGACCGTTCGAAATGTCGGATGAGTATATGAAAGACTATGTGGCACGTTGGGAAGAGTTATGTGATAAGTATCAACCGGACTTCTGTTGGATAGATGGCTTCCCTGGAACGCCAGGAGATGAAGAGATATTTGATAAATATTGCAAAAAGATGTTGTCAGATTATGTAAATAGAACTAATAAAGAGTGGGGTAAGCAAGTCTATTTTAACAATAAAGGAAGTAGCCAAAACTGGCCTGATGGTGTAGGATGCCGCGAGAAAGACAACCTTTCACTACCTACCATAGGTCCAAAGTGGGAAAATCCCGCAACCATAGGTCGTTCTTATGGTTATTGGGCAATGGAGGATAAGAATGATTTGTATAAACCATCAAATGAGTTAGTACATCTATTAATAGAAACCGTAAGCAAAAATGGAAACCTGCTTTTAAATGTAGGTCCAAAACCTGACGGCACTATTCCGGAGAATCAGCAAAAGAGACTGCGTGATATTGGTCGTTGGTTAAAACTTAATGGTGAAGCTATATACAATACCAGACCATGGAAAGAGTGTGGAGAAGGCAGAGTAAGGTTTACTACCACTAAGAATAAGTTGTATGTCATAATGCTTGATTGGCCAAAAGATAATTCGCTTATGCTAAAATCTCTTCAGCCATGGGAGGCGAGCAATATTTCGAAAGTACGTATTATAGGTGGCACAGATTTAAAATGGGCTATAAATACGGAGGGACTTAACGTAACTCTACCCAAAAATCCTGTAGGAGAGTATGCTTATGTTATAGAGATAACATGTAATTCTGATTTGGCTGATTTGCCGATTGAAAAGCAAAAAGTTGTCTTCGAAGATTTACATCAAAAGCACAAGGCAAGAATAGATAAGTTAATGAACCAAGCGGGAGATCACGACAGCACAGATTATTAATTATTTTAACAACAATATTATGAGAGCAATTAATTATTTGGCTATATTATTTGGAGGAGTTTACACTCAATTGGCATGTCAGGCTCAAAATAACTCGAAAGATCATCATCCTAACATTATACTATTAATGGCAGATGATATGGGTTGGGGTGATGTAGGTTTTAATGACAATAAGGAAATCAAAACACCAGGATTAGATCAAATGGCATCTGAAGGATTAGTGTTTGATCGTTTCTATGCAGGTTCTGCCGTTTGTTCACCGACACGAGGAAGTTGTATCACAGGCCGTAATCCATTTCGATATGGAATCTATTTTGCCAACGTAGGAATGATGAAAAAAGAGGAAATAACCATTTCAGAGGTAGCTAACAAAGTCGGGTATACTAGCGGACATTTTGGTAAATGGCACTTGGGGACATTTTCAACCACTATTCCTGATGGACGGAGAGGGGGATCGGGCGATGCATATAGTCCACCCTGGGAAAATGGATTTGACCAGTGTTTTTCGACCGAGCAAGCAGTACCGACATGGAATCCTATGAAAAACCAACCATTTAAAAACCCCACAAGATACTGGACCGGACCGGGTAAATATGCTACCGAGAACCTGGAAGGAGACGATTCGAGGGTGATCATGGACAGAGTGATTCCATTTATTAGCAATGCTGCTAAAAGTAATACCCCATTTCTTGCGGTTGTTTGGTTCCATACACCCCATAGTCCTGTCGTAGCAGGGCCTAAATACCTTGAAATGTATCAACAGTATGACGAAAATAAGCAACACTACTATGGCTGCATTACCGCCATGGACGAACAAGTTGCAAGGCTACGCAATGAGCTAAAACGACTAAAAATAGACGATAATACCTTGGTTACCTTCTGTTCTGATAATGGACCGGCAGGGGAAGGTGGAGGAACAAAACAATACGCCGGAGAACGTCAACAAGGAGTAACCGGTGGATTTCGAGGGAGAAAAGGCTGCTTGTATGAAGGAGGACTCAGAGTCCCCGGAATTATTGTTTGGCCAGCGCATATTAAGGGTGGTCAGCATACTCAATTTCCGGCTGTGACAAGCGATTACTTTACTACCATACTTAGTATTTGGGGATTAGAATTACCTAAACGTCCTTATGATGGAATTAATCTGATGCCTGCCATTGACGGAAAAATGATGAAACGTCCCGGATTTATAGGCTTTCAGATACCTACCCAGATGTCAATCGTGACGCAAAATTATAAATTAATAACTGATGTTTCGCAGATGATATAAATGGTTGATAAATAGTAAAATAAGTTAAAAAAAGGAGCATGAAAAATTTGTTATTTCACTAATATTCAATATATTAGTGTTGAACAA
>Ga0114918_10002975_pt1 | contig 15005 bp, 17 predicted proteins | sample LantaG_FD_87015 | JGI IMG/M metagenome (GOLD analysis project Ga0114918, IMG submission 87015) | Deep subsurface microbial communities from Baltic Sea to uncover new lineages of life (NeLLi) - Landsort_02402 metaG | ecosystem: Environmental > Aquatic > Marine > Oceanic > Sediment | place...
CTATTAAGATAACTCTTCCTAGAAAACCAACATCTAATGTACCAGAGAACCCTATTTCGGAATCTCATATACTAGACCTTTCCAATCCCAATTAAAATCTTCTATCACGGCTCCAACATCCCGAAACCCACATACAACCACCAGATGCTTAAGATGATCTATAAAACCCTCGAACCGGAGTCTATTAGGAACACCTTTGTCATAAATTACAACGTCACCTACTTCCAAACCATGAGTAGGATGGAAGACGCCTTCCCCATCCCTGTACCCGGGACCAAAATTCAAGATGATACCATATGGACTCCGACCACCCCATTCCTTTTCCACATCCCTAGAAGATTCTGTTCTAAGCACTGTTCCACCAGGAATAAAAGTATCTGGTAAAGGGATTGGGTAAACACACACCAAATCTTTCATGGGACGAAACTTAAACATAATGTTACCACACTTTGGGCAACACCAAGGAGTAGAAAATTGTTTATCCCTTACAAACTTAATACGACTAGCAGGCGTTTCACATCTATTACAATCAGAAGAGGTACTCATAATATCTCCCGGCTTACTACCAACACAAAAATAAAGAAGGGGGGGTAGAAACGATCCACCCCCCAAGGCGAATAGGCATGCTACCAAGCTTTAGTATACCATGCTACTGCATCTTCAAACGATTCCTGAATTCCTACTTTAATATAAACCACATCATCACCACCAAAGAATTTTCCCGCCAACCAAGTAGACACAACATCATAAATCTCTTTAGCTATATTTTCAGAGGTAGGATTGGTATCCGTAAATGTAACTGCCATACCCTCATTCGCAAGAAGCTCACCTATCGGATCATCATTACGACAAAGGAAGTGATGATCAAAATTTCTATTTAAATAATCTTTAACATATCTTTTCACTTCCCCAAAATCTAAAAGTGTACCATCTGCTTGTAATTTTTCAGTTTTGATACATACTGTAGTAGTAAATCCTTCACCATGTACGTTATTACATTTTCCTACATAGGGCTCCATTAATCTGTGGCCGGCCCTGAAACGAACCTTCACATCAATCTGATACATTATCAATCTCCTTATCTTCCCTAATTGCCAAAGAACATAATTCTGGTAACAACCTAAACTGTTCCTCCATACCCATGCCACATCCTACTAACCAACCATCACCATGATACAACAATGCTGCCATTGTAGAATGTTGTTGTGGTTTCTTGGATGTTATTCTTTCAACCAGGACAACTGTTTTAACCTCCTTGGCTCCAGCACTCAAAACCACTTCCTTCAACAAACTCAGTGTAGCACCACTGTCATAAATATCATCCACCAACCAAACAACTTTCTCATCCAGATAACTATCTGGTAGATCAGGGCCATACAAAAGCTTAGGTTCTATTGGTGACATTCCTTTATAGGACTCTACCTTAACAAAACCAATCTTCCTATTTATCCCTTCAAGAAAACCAATCTCCATCAACCTACTAGCGAGATAAAAACCCCCCTTCAATACCACTATATAAATATCATTAGGAGGACATGAAGCCAATGAGTCTGCTAACTTGTGTATCTCACCAGTTATAGTTGTACTACTTGCCTGCTTAATTAACGAATACTTTCCACAAGTTCTACTATGATCCATACCACGTTTTGTATTAAAAGGTAATTCATTAATTACTAATGGCATTTGTTATCTCCTCTACTGAGCTGATTCCCTTCCTTTGTGTAACTACATATGCCCTACTTGACATGGCAATAAATTCATCCCTATGCTCATGTGTAACTACAAGGAATTGTAACCCAAACGATTTTGAAAGTTCAAATATCATTTCACCAAACAAAACCATCTTGTCTGGGCTGATGTACTTCCCAGGCTCGTCCAGAATAAAAACGGGCCTGGGCCTCGGCGATGACAACACCCATGATACCACACGTAGTGCAAAGGACACTACATCCTTTAAACCCAACCCAGAATTATCTTCCCTAACTGGAAATCTAATCCCCCTCTTTACAACAAATAGATGGGTCTCAGGCATCTTCCTATTTACTTTATTCTCCATCTCAAACCTATACTCATCTCCCCAAATAGGTTGGATGGTTTTAGTAACCAAACCCTCAACTACATGCTTCACTTCCTCTTGTGCCATAACACCAACAGCAACTACAATATCCCTAGCCTCTTGTAGATCCTCTGTTCGTACCTTTAATTCCCTCCTCTCCCCCTTAAGCTTTTTGATATTACTTTCTATCAACTTCTTCTCAGTATTCTTTTCGGACAAGTAATCTTCAAACTCCGTAAGTAGTGTGTCAATCATCCTGTCCTTCCTTTTCCTTACACCTCTTAAGAAGTTTAGTCAATTTGGAAACCACAGTAGTGAGTTCAGCATAAATAGTATCCACTGTCTTACACATGGAAGGGTACTTCTTCTCTGCCATTTTCAAAGAGTCTATGCCAAATTTATCGTACAATGTATCCAATAACTCCTCCCTACGACCACGTAGACGTTCCTGTTTTAATTGCAACTGTTGTACTTGCCTCTGTAGGTTTTTGTATTCCTCAACAATGTCACTCATTACCCTACCTCTTGAAGACTTTCTTCAATTAACTGTCTCACTTCAGGTTTAGTTTTGTTATGCTTATACATCCTCAACAACATACTTTTTATACCAGAACTTATCACCGATCTCTTTTCTTGCAAGCCATCAATTAAATTTTTCCATCTCTCTGAATCAACTGTTTCCTTTTGTGTTAGATCAAAAATCTCGCTTGCCCAAACACATTCTAACTTATACGCATCAACTTGCCTAAAATTATGTAAGATCCCCACCATTGGTTGGTGCTCTACATCAGCCAATGTCTTACGTACCATACAACCAACATTAATAATTTCATTACAACGCCCACCATTTCTCATCCGTACATCTTGAAAAGGATAATGATAATCACCTACTATCACCCAATCATACTCAGGATGCTTTTTAAGAAAAGGAACAGGATACTCAAAATCCTTCTGGGCATCAAATAACTTATCACTACCAATCATCCTATGTGTAAGAAGTATATTCAAATGATCCTCCCTACGAGGCATAGGTACCTCGGAACCAAACCCAGAACCATAAACCCACACTCCTTTCATCACCTTCATCCCAGTAGATGGGACTATCCTTACCACACCAGCTGCCTGCAAAACAGACAAAGGACTATTCTTCAAGGTGAAAGTCGAATGCCCTAATATATCATGTTGCCCATATGTACAAAATATCTTAATATCAAATTTCTTAAGGAGTTTTATGGTACGAATAATTACATGGTTTCCTACTTGTGGTGAATCAAACCAATCACCAGGTTGAAAAGCAACTTCACAATCATGCTCTTTTCCTAGTGTAAATGCCTGCTCTAACTTACCCAAACACATTTCCAGATAATCCTTATCCTTACGCCTACCTGGTTTTTTATTGGTTATATGTAAATCACCAAGAATCAAGGAATTCATCCTATAACCCTTTCAATTTAGCAATGAACTTACTATCAACTTTTTTGCCACACATAGGACAGACTTTCAAATCCTTTAAGATGACATCCATATGTGTTTCTAAGGCAGCAAGATCCACCCCTACCTTTTTTCTAGTCTTTCTTAACCCTCGTAGAGAATCAATTAAGTCAGATAGGGTATCCAATTGTTCTTGTTTCTTCCTTAACCTAATTAAACAACTATCCCCATCCTTTAGGATACCTCGTAGTTCTTTCGGCGTGCCCTTTATCTTACCCTCAACAGATTTCAAAGATTCAATTAAATCTTCCAAATCAAAGGATTTCTGTTTTGCTATATCCATTCTCCCATCAATCAACTTAGCACTATTCAACAAACTTACCATTTTAACTAATGGAAGATCTTGTAAAATACCAAATCTCTCTTTTAGCTTAACCAACTCCTCCTTTACAAAACCACTTCTTGTAGTAGCTTTGCGTAACTTACTAGCCAAATCGGATACCACTGCATCTATCTTTTCAATGTGCCCCAACCTCCTAAAAAACTGACCTACCTTAGAAGGAGGATCTAACACCAAAAAGTATGGATCCAACTGACATTGAAATGTAATATCAGACAAACCTAAACAATCCTCAACCTCTTGTGGAACATCCCCACGCAAAGCTTCAGCATCAAATATTTTCCTACCACCTTTATGTATCTCATAACCATTAAACTTTGAAGATCTACTTCTCGTTACTATAGAAGGAAGTCTATCGCCTTGACAAGATAAAGATACACTGGTGTTTTTCTTTCCAAATCTCATTATCGAAATACCACGAGGTCTGTTTTTCCATACCCACTTGATGCCACGTATTAATGAAGACTTACCAGAATCGCTAGTGCCTGTTACTGTATTGATTCCAGGACCTAATTCCAACACAGTATCCCTATGACTCTCAAAGTTATGTAGTACCAATTTATTTAACATCACAACTCCTACCACACACAAATGGTCTATCTACCAAAGGAATAGGATTGGCTTTTGAAGATGATTTAAATAGATCCGATCTTATTGCATTATCCAAAGTGACTAGGCCACATTTGAGAAGTAGCTCTTCACGTAACATTCTAGCTATATGAAAGGCATCAGCCAAATCAGTGCCTGGGCCTTTATCATCTCGATGATGTATTCTACCATCTACTGACAATGGTGTGTCAAACTTATTTCCAGGATCACAATAACAAACTACATCATTTAAACCTAATTCTTGTGCCCTAGCTACCATTTGAAATTTCTTAGCACTTTTATTCCCAGTTGCAAAAGTTTTAATGGTGTTAGGTTGATAAATTCTATAAGGTATCCTACTCGTATACAACAGCTCTTTAACAATACCAATTGATTCACCTATTTGAAAAGCAGCCAAACATTCCTTTCCAGATACTCTCCCGTAGGCATAACCTTCTATTGCTACAGTTAAATGAGTATGTGAACATAACTCTTTACAACTCAACAAAAACTGTGATATACATAACTGTATGTACCAATTCCTATAACTAATATACTGATCGAGTTGATCAGCTTCCAGCTTTTTTGTTTTCTTTTGCCTCTTTCTGAGGAGAAACCTCATCCCCTTTCTGCCACCTACCACAACATCAGATTCATAATGATGTTTGATATCAGTCATAAAACCCCACTTCAACACCATCAGTCTCTTCAAACTCAAAGCCACAAAAGCCGGCCCACGCAAACTTAGGTCCATTCCTATTACTACATCCATTTTCTTTCCTTCCTATCTTCAGAAGCGTGCATCTCTCTCCAAACCTTCATAACTTCTCTTTGTAAACCCTTTTCCATGTTCTTCTTCTCTATCATCTTTGCCAAACTTCTTTCAGTTCCCTCATACCCACAAGCCTCAAATTTAAATTTCACGTCTCTAACATCTGTTTTATTTTTAGTTTGTTTGGATTTCAAAAATCTAAGATTACTAACTATGTCATCCAGACCATAATCGAAAAGCAATCGGAAGGAGCCAAACCTATGCGGTGAACTGACTTTGTTTTTCTCGATATCAAACTTCGTCCAGATCCCAAGGGAAACCTTATCCTTATTTGTAACTTTACCCTCCAACCTAAGGTATACAAAAGCAGAAGCATAGAACTTTGGTCCACGACCTCCACCCACATTCTCTTTCGGTCCCCACATACTTAAACTATCTCTAGTCTGGTCTACCAACAATAAAGTAATATTCTTGTTAGTGAGTTGTTGGTGATACTTCCTTAAACCTGCTCCTATTCTTTTAGCCCTCACTGTACCAAAACCTGTTTTATCCAAATCCTTATCCATCTCACTAATAGAAGGTAAAGACGTAAGGGTATCCACTACAATCAACTTAGGTCTCTTAGACTTACTCTTTAAAACCTGTGGTATAAACTTGTCAAAAAAATCCTCCACAGTAAAGCACTGTGACTTCTTAGTATTCTTTACATACACATCAGTATCTACATACTTAAATGTTTTTGTATCATCAGGATTCAACCCTAGTCTACGGGCCAACCTACTATCGAACGTGCCTTCAATGTCCACGTAGTAAGCCTCTCCACCCTTTCGCTGCATAGCTCCAAGAATAATTGTGGATAATATGGATTTACATGTACTATGACCACCATACATTCTTGTGATCCTACCCATAGGAATACCACCTGGCAACCTACCAGCTATCCCCAAATCCAAAAGAGTACAACCAGTGGTTAACCAACCAGAAATAGGAGGATCCTCCTCTACACCCATATCATCGTACAAGGACTTTCTACGTCTAATTATCTTATCTGTCCTCGTACTCTTCTTCAACTTCTTCTTCGGTCTCGTCTTCGCCATCTTTAACCTCCCTAGTGAATTTTCTATACTTCTGTTTGAATGCTGCTGCTCCAGCTTTTCTTTCTGTTGTGAAATCAGTACCTTCATTCACAGAGGCATAAATTAACATCTTTACCATATCTCGAAGCAATGATTTCTTTTGTTGCATAGAACCACTAAGACTACTCATAAACCCATACACCCGCTCTGCATCTACCTGCACACGTTTTGCCTTCTTTACATCACCATCTCTACTAACAGCAGATTTGATGTCTGCTACCCTCTTACCTTCACCACCATTACCACCCTTGGTCATAGCAAAAGATTCGGCATCTTCTACATACAACTTTGCATAGTGCACCGCAGACTTAGCTCTAGTGGTCATCTTATCCACAGAGTATTGTTGTGAAGCCTGCCTCTTACACTCAGACCATAAATCATTCCCATTGATCCTTAGGTATTTCTTTTCCTTGGCATATTTCAAAAACTCCTCGACCTTATCCAAAATAGTGTGGATTTTCTTTAACATGACAGGATTGAAACCTACCCCCTTGGGCTTTTTCTTTTTCATATCTTCCCTTCCAAAAAGGAAGAGGTGGGAGCCTCCTTTCTCCCACCAATTCCCGGAGGCCTACATTTACCTATCAACGTTTACGTTTCTTCTTACCACGTTTCCTCTTCTTAGGTTCCTCCTCTTCATCCTCCTCTTCATCCTCGTCTTCATCCTCGTCTTCATCCTCGTCTTCATCCTCGTCTTCATCTCGCTTAGATTTACTACGTTTCTTTTTGGTTCTCTTCTTGACACGCTTTTTCATTTCTTCCACTTCATCTTCGTCCTCGTCTTCGTCCTCGTCTTCGTCCTCGTCTTCATCCTCGTCTTCGTCCTCGTCTTCATCCTCGTCCTCGTCCTCGTCCTCGTCTTCATCTCGCTTAGATTTACTACGTTTCTTTTTCTTCTTCTTAGGTTCCTCCTCATCCTCATCCTCATCTTCTACTTCATCCTCATCATCCCTACCAGCCTCTCTTGCAGTACGACGATGAGAAGAAGTATCCTCGTCTTCGTCCTCATCATCATCATCAACCATAATTGTATCTAATTCTTTCTGAACCACCTCAGCAGAAGGATATGCTAGAACATCTTCAAAGTTGGGAACATCCAGCCAACTCTTCTTTACCTCCTCTTCACTCTCATAAAGTTTGAATCCTTTATACTTAGTATTATTTTTTCCAGTTCCCTCCCTTTCAAACACTACATCACAAGGATGTTTAGGATCACTGATATCCCTAGTCATAGCACCGGTCTTAGGATCCTCACCCAAACCAAGTATCTCATCATGGATGGTAGAGGGGCAATCAAACCAACATACACCCTTCTTCCTAGAACTCTTATCAGCCGTATCAACGATGAAATACAAATACCTCACTCGTACCTTAAGATCCTTCACTATCTCAGCTGTGGGATTAGTTCTCATAACACTATTAATGTAACTACAAATAGGGCATTTTTCCCCCTTCATTTCCTGCACACAAAGGAAGTTAGCTTTTCTACTTCCCACGTTACCATGCATAAATACCTCCTTGAAGAATGTTTGTGACTCACTCTTAGGGGGAACAACGTAAATGAAATTCTTATCAGCCTTTGGCTTCCATTGTTTCAAACCATCTCTTTCAGCCTTGGCTACACTCACATAACTATATAGCCCAGTCCTTCTCGCCTTTGAAGCCACTCGGGCTTTCTTCAAAGCCTTCAACCTTTTCTTCGACATACAACAACCTACCTTTCATAGAATGGAATACGCTGTTAACCAACACTTTTCCTTCTCGCAGGAGGTCCTCCTCCTACCCAGGAGAGAATTTTAACACCACCAGGGGACCCTAGGGCCCCTTGAGGATTTAACCCTGGAAATCATCGGATAGACATGCCGTAACTATCATCCCAACCAACTGTGGTTTTCCACCATAAAAAACACTCTTCGAGAACAAATCCAAAAGGTAACTAAACTCCAATGCCACATCGTCCTCCATATCTCTTATCCTATCTGCAAGGAACCACATCACAGCCCGTCTAATTGCCTCAGCATCACTACCAAGCTCATCCAAGATCTCCAAAGCATCCTTCCATTTCTTTTTTCTCCTCTTGGGACTCATGACCATAATCTGGCAAAGTTCCCATACATTGGTATCATACTTTGTTCCCCGCTCTACTAACTTTTTAGCTTCTTTGTCATTGTCAGCACTCATAGCCAAATCTAACAACACCAACCCATCTCTCAAAGAACCATCTGCTAAAGAAGCTATCTTGTCCACTAACTGATCAGAAATTAACTCCTCGTCTACTTCCTCCTTATCACAAACATCCGTTAAGTAATCTGATATCACCCCCCTACCTAATCTTTCCACCTCATACTTTGTTGCCCTACTCTTCAATGTCTTAATTATTTTCTCTGGATCAGTTGTGCAGAATAAAAAGAAGGCATACTCCTCAGTATCTTCTGTAACTTTAAGTAACCCTTCCTGTGCCGTAGGTGTCAATTGGTGTGTCTCATCTAATATGAATACCTTGTTCTTACCTTGCATGGGGCGAACACTAGCTTCATCTGCTACCTGTCTTATTGTATCAATACCACGAGTATTAGCAGCATTGAGCTCCATAAGATTAGTGTTGTCATTACATCCCAACTCCCTTGCTACTATTCTAGCCAAGGTAGTTTTTCCCATCCCACTTCCACCCGAAAATAGAAAGGTGTGGGGCATTGTGCTAGGACCATCTACCAAATACTTCTTTAAACTAGAAATAATGTGCCCATTGCCTATGACATCATCAAAACTCTTTGGTCTATATTTTTTTGGTAGTGCTCCTGTTGGTGGTGTATCTGACATTTATATAACCTCCTTTTCCAGTGCAATGCAGATCAATTTTTCATCCTTCAAATCCTGAAAGATCTCTTCTGCCTTCTTAAATTCATCTGATGGGGATATATTCATTCCAGTTTGTGCCTGATGAAATCTTTCAGATTTTAATAACCAATCGAGGCTAGCAATCAACTCATCATGGGCCTCTTCCTCGTTGTATGTCCGTAAACACATCAATCTCTCCTTAACAAGGCATTATGATCATATTTATTCATTTCCAAGCAGTTCTTTCCCAAACACCATTCTATCCCAAGAGGAACACCTTGTTGCCAATCAAACCTCTCTGAAAGAAGAATTTTAGATACACCACCAATAAACTCCTTCTTCTCCTTTTTATAAATCTCAGAGAGTATGCTGTCATGTACCTGAACATTAACTCTACTTTTCATTTTCTTTTTTCTAGACCATTCATCCGACCGTCTCAAACCATCCAAAAGAAGATGGGCAGCTGTGCCCTGATTCACCTCATTGAATAACTGGTTATAAGATAATGGTCCAGGTATGATAAACCCTCCTACTGATCTCACATACCCATGTCTATTGTAAAACTTCACCTGCTTCTCTTGCCAAACCCTTACACCCTGATAGGTTTCCCAAAATTCATCCTGAACTGCCTTCACATGATCCGGATCCAAATCCAACCCATTTGCTATTGTATAATGCACGGCCCCATAAATAGAGGCGAACACAAAACCATTCTTCGCTTTGAACCTCACAAGCCCCCATTCCTTCGAATCTTTTTTCAATAGGGTATGCATATCAACTTCAAATAATTTACCAGCCCATTTGGCATGTAAATTAATTTTCTTCTCCAACTCTAACTTCAAATTCTTATCACCTGACATCATCGCCATAGTTGCCAATTCACAACCAGAATAATCTACCTCCCCAAAAAGATAAGATGGTGGTGCAATAATAGATCTACGAAACTCCTTTAACACATCATCCCGCTTAGGGGCGTTGTGTGTGCTAGGGTCATTACTAGATGATCTATAGCTAGTCGCTACATGTAAATTATAAAGTGAATGAACCCTGTCTTTTTCATCTGCCTTCTTAAGATAATTACCCAACACCTTCCTAAATGAATCTTCTATCTTGTACTTCATTAACAACTTTACAAATCCCCTAGCTTCCTTATCCTTCTTCTTTTTACTTCTACCAATTGCTGCCAAAACATGCTTATCTACACAACGCCTACCACCAGAAGTTTCTTGAACTACAGATGCCTTTAACACATCAAACAACAACTCCTCATGGTGATGAGTATTTGACATAGTAAAGAGCTCACCCTTACCAAATCTCTTTCCCTTCACCGACTTCAAATTACGAACTTGGTTCTCCCTCGCTTCCATCTTTTTTATCATATCATCCCGCATCTGCTTCATCTTATCCGTATCTAACAATAAGCCTCGATACGTCATCCTAGCCAATGTAGGGAGAACACTATGGAGAACTGAATAGAATTTTTCTAACTTTAACTTCTTCAACTGCTCCAATTGATACTCATAGCAAACATAGGTGTATCTGGAATCCAAACAATTGTATGGGGCCACCTTTTTTACTGGTGTATTTTCCAACCTACTAGTTTGCACCATATCTTTATACTCATGACCCACCAACTCATAAGTTTGAAAACCTAAACTATTGACACCCCCTACACCATCAATTACATGATGCCCAAACATAGTATCATGAATTACATGTTTAGTCCACACACCAAAAATCTGCCTTCCCCATAAAACTTCCATGTTGTAATTCTGTACTACCTTATCCCTCTTACTTTTCAAAAATCTTGCCCATTCGTCATCAACAAAACTACGTTCCACCAGAGACCAATTATTCATCCCTAAAGGTAAGCAATATGCCTTATCAGGACTCTCAGCAATAGATACGGTAAGTATCCTAGAGGTAGGTAGATAGTGCCGTAACTCTGTTGTCTCATAATCGTATGCGATTGGTGGGGAGGAATGACAATCCTCAAAATCCCACAAGCTACGGATCTTCCTTATTACTTTTGATGCATCACGAATTAGAAAATTCCCACTCCCTTTACCCAACTTCTCCGAGAATGCTTTAGGTAATTTCTTACCCAACTTACCTAAAGCTCTTCCAATATCCCTCTGAAAAAGATATTCATAAGAAGCACCTAAATCTTCCAACTCATCATTTTTATTTTTACGAGAACCTATACTCCTTAAAATGTAGGATGGATGAAAACAACAACCAACCCAACAACCACGAAGTCTAGATGGAAACACTTTACCATGTGCCTGGTGTGCAGTAAAAGCGGATAAAGTTCTTGTCCTCAACACAGTGTTAATAGCATCCTTACCAAAAGCTATAATTAGTTTTGGCTTCATATCTTCAATTACTTTTACTAATTTACTGTAGCATGATTGAATGTGTGTACTGGATAAATTAACTTCCTTGTTCCCAAACCTACCTTTCTTAAATGGAGGAAGACATCTAACTATGTTAGTACGCACACAGTCTCGATCCATATCGATGCCAAACTCTTCCAGTGTTCCTTCAACATATTGTCCTGATGGCCCTACAAATGGAATACCTTGTTCATCTTCTTCCTCACCTGGGCACAATGCTATTAACAAAATCCCTTTCTTCCCCTTACCATAAGGCTCCATATCAGGAGAATTACATTTATTACATAGACCACAAGTACTACAATCGTATTGAACTTTCGTATTTGTTTTTCTTCTTTTCTTCTCTAGTTCCTCCTCAACAGTTGGGATGTTTATACCCACCATCTCATTAGCATCTATAAAGAAGCTAGGCTGAACTAGTTCAGTCATTCTTTTTTCCTTCTCTTTTCGTCAAAGCTACATACTCAAAAGACTTGGTTTTCAAAAATATCATTCCCCTAGTAGCACTGTAATAAAAAGACGAACTATTTATATCCTTAATATAATCGGGATTGATAACAAATCTAAAAGGTCTACGTATCACACTACCCTTCCCAAGAGAGACCTTCTCCTTCAATCTACCAAGCACATCATGAGAAGTCATTGTTGTACAATTACCCTTCTCTACCCTAACAACCATTTCCTTATCTACAGTCCTCACATCTTTCAAAAATCTCGAATGTCGTTTAGAGGACTCCACAAAGTCATCCTTGAACTTCAATAAAACCATACCTTCCTTTTTTGTGTCAGGGAAGATTTCATCAAAGGATGGGTAGTCCCCTTCGTAAAGTAGACTCGACAATACACTACCATCATCCAAAGTAACATACAACATTCTCTTTTTTATGTTCACATGCCATAACTCTACTTTGTCCTTCACCCCAGATATAATGTTCACAAATTTAGGTGGGACAATTGCATCATAACTCACAGGCTTCTTTAGATGGTATCTTACAGCTCTAAATTTATCAGTTGCACAAACCTGATCTCCATTAATATAGATTCCTCTTAATACACCACCAGTCTCAAAAGTAGATGCTGCAAAGCTGGCCGATAGAACACCGGCGATTACATCCAAATTCACCTTATCCCATTTTTCTTTATTATACTTTGGAATCCTCAAAGCCCCACCAGATTCAAAGGCTGAAAACTTCCCTTTAATTGTCCCCGATCTCACAAATAACTTCTTTCCTTTTTGAACCAAACTAACATCTTCGGTCTTCAAACCCTTCAATAAATCTAAAAAAGAATGTGCAGGCACAGTAATGTCTAACACATTGCCATCCGATTCCAAAGGAACCAATACTGATGACGAACCATTACTTGCAAAAACATCCAACGATCCTGCAAATTTAAAACATTGAAAGGCAGGAAACAAAGCATTACTACCCAAAGACTTTGATGCTAAATCTAATTTAGAAATCAAACTCAACCTATTCATTTAGACCTCCTTCGTCTCTTTCTTACAGATCTACGTTTCTTTCCTACAGGTCTACGCATAATGGAACCACACACTGGACACTCAGTATAGGGCTCCTGACCAGGTGGTACAGATATCCTAGTCAGACATTTACTACACGGATACACTAAGCGTTTTGGTTTTTTCATACCTAGCTTCCTAACTAAAACAACTCCCGTCGCTTCATCACTAAATGTAAAAATTCAACATCATTAGCATATTCCATATACCCCTGGAAGTAACGAATGTTTGCCAAACACCTATAAAATAAATTGTCCTCCATCGCCACTTCACACACACGTATGGATTTAAAATAATTAGAAATCATTTCACGTTCGTGTTTGGTATATTTCTTTTTCCAATGAGTTTCCCCTTTGGCACTAACCCTCGTAGATACTTTCACAATACTAGGTGCTCTATTAAAATCTATCTTCCCCGTCTGTGAATTAAAACCAGGAACAAAAACTTTACCATATGCTGCCGCCTTAACCCAAGAAGTTGCATCCACTGACCACCATGGATATCTCTTCAATAGATCAAATGCATTAACTGCAAACCCATGTACTTTAATCTCCTGATTACTCTCCAACATGTACTTCCACAACGGATCTCCCCACTCCCGAATGAATCGTTGCTTTGTATTATCTTGACCCAAACCACCTATACCAATATACTCATAATCATCCATGTATTTGGTTAACCATTTTCTATCTTCCCCAAAATGATAAACTGGTATGGGGTTGAGGCCCTGCTTCTCCATCTCTTTTTGATGTGTCCAACTCTGCGGTCCATTATAAATGATGTCAAGATTCACATAGGCATAAAGGTTATCAATATGCTCGTGAATAAAGGTTATGTACTTTGAAAGATAATCTTTGATGTCCTGTGTTTCTGTAAACGCTGCACTAGGGAACTTCTTCAAAACACCTGTTTTTTGTGCTCCCGATTTCTCAATTGGAGAGCATAGGTTTTTGGATCCAGTACTATACTCACTAACAGCTATCCTACTATTCCTATCCAACACCTCCATACTTTCAGATTTTATGAATACTTTTTCTTTACCATCAGCACCTTCAAATACCTCATAGGGGACAGTGTGGGACATAGTATGGTGCAAAAGACTATGGGCCCCAGAGTCCAAGAAAAACTTCACCTTAGGGTTTCGTTTAAGTAGCAGCTTGACCTTTCCTACATTCCAAAAAGATTCCAAACTAAACACACGCTCGGCCAACCCTAGTCGTATATAACATTTAAGATCTAGCACTGACCCGGCAGTAAATAGATTGGCCAGGTAAATCTTATCTAATTTTACTGCCATACCTGCCTCCACAAACCAAACAAAGAAAAGGGTTGGGCGACTCGGTGTCGCCCAACCCATCACTAACAACCGAGATCAATAACTAACTATAACGACTAATCCTCCTCAGCTTCACTGGCAGCTGCCTTGTATATATTGCGAGCCTTACGTTTTGCCCAAGACTCTGACTTGTCCTCATTCTCCTCAATCAATCTCTTCATCACCTTACTTCTAACTAGCTTCTCACTTTTTCCCTTCTCAATCAAAGTACTCGCATACTCCTGAATCTCATCGGTACCCTCAGACTTTGATCGCTTACCCTTCTTTGTCTTCTTTCCCTTCTTTAGCTTTTTATCCTTTTTTCCTTTCTTTTTCTTCTCTACGTAAGGTTTCACAAAATCAATGTCAATACCATCATAGGCTTCTCCATCACTCCCTATGACAATTAACATTCCATTCTTGCTAACCTTTTTGATCTTACAAACCTCGGCACCTTCATCAAACTCTACAAGGACCTTATCGCCCTTTTGGTACACTGGTTGCTCCTCTTCTGCCTCCTCGTCCTCTTCTGCCTCTTCCTCTTCCTCTTCCTC
>Ga0114918_10002976_pt1 | contig 15000 bp, 11 predicted proteins | sample LantaG_FD_87015 | JGI IMG/M metagenome (GOLD analysis project Ga0114918, IMG submission 87015) | Deep subsurface microbial communities from Baltic Sea to uncover new lineages of life (NeLLi) - Landsort_02402 metaG | ecosystem: Environmental > Aquatic > Marine > Oceanic > Sediment | place...
AGGAGCGGGGCCGCCAGCAGGCACCACAGGCTGATGTGCGTGACCTGCTCGTTGGGCGTCAGCGCGGTCGGCCGAAGCGACGGGCCCCACCCCACGTGGCCGATGACGAGCATGTCGGGATCGTTCCAGTGCCCGGGTCCGGCGAACGGCCGCCAGCGGTCTTGCGAGAATCCGACGCCCGAGACGCTTGCCCAGGTGTCCGCCAGGTCGCCCGTGGTACGCCAGCAGTTGGCCAGGCGCGACCACTCGCGAGCCAACTCGAACGGGGCGGTGTTGGAGAGGCTGAAGACGATGTCGCGACCGGCGGCGCGGAGGGCGTCGGCCATCCGCCGGGCGTGCGGGACGTCGTTCGGCTTCCAGTCGTACTTGAGGTAATCGATGCCCCACGCCGCAAACCGGCGGGCGTCGGCATCCTCGAACGAGACGGCCCCGAAGGCGTGTGCCTTCTTCGTGATGCGGCCGTCGTCCAGATCGGCCGAGCCGCCCGTGTACCCGGTGTAGGAGGTCTTCCAGGGTGTGGAGTAGATGCCGAGTTTCAGCCCCAGGCCGTGGACGTAACGGGAGAGGGCCTTCATGTCGGGGAACCGGTCCTTGGCATGGAGGGCGTACTCGGGTGGCATGCGCCGGCCCTGCCACCCGTCGTCGATATTGATGTAGGTCCATCCGTGGTTCGCCAGGCCGGAGTGGACCATGGCGTCGGCGGCGTCGCGGATCCTCTCCTCGTCGATGGCCGGGCCCCAGCAGTTCCAGCTGTTCCATCCCATGGGCGGTGTCAGGGCGATCCGGTCGCCGGCCACGATCCGCAGGCGGCGCCGGCACGTGCCTGCCGCGCTGGTCGCGATGAGGGTAACCGCGTGCTCGCCGCGCTTCGAAAGGCGTCCGGTGATGCGTCCGGTCTTCGCATCGAGCGCCAGGCCGTCGGGCAGCCCCTTTGCCGCGAACGTCATCGGCCGCTCGCCCGTGGCGGGAATCGTGAACAGAAACGGGCTGCCCGGCCGCACGCCGAAGATGCGGGCGCCGACGATGCGCGGCTCCGGTGGCGGCGCCGGCGTCAGAATGCCGTACTGCTCGGGTGGGGCGGCGGCCAGCGTACCGGCAGAGGCACCAAGCAGGACAACCGCAAGCATCGCGCCGCCCAAGCGGCGTTTAGCCGTCGCCGGAAAGGCGATGCGCGCGCCCACGGCCAAACCTGCATGAATCACGCTCGTCCTTTCAGTCCTTCGCCGGCTTCAGGACGATCGACCGCAGGTTCATGACGGCCATGCCGGGCTTGGTCTTGGGCGTGACCGAGACCGTGATCTTGCCGGCCTTCTCGATCGTGACCTTGCCGAGCGTCTCGGCCTTGAAGGCGGTCCATGACCCGGTGGCGGCAATCTTGCCGGCCACCTGCCGGTCACCGACGGCCACCACGTACTCGCTTCCGCCGGAACTCGTGTCGGCCGCGTAGGTGATCTCGACCGTGAACGTGCCGGGCTTGGTGACGTTGGCGGTCCAGGAGACCCAATCGTTCGTGTCAGTCCAGAAGCCGATGTTGTCCTTCCCGGCGCCCGACTCGTACTTGGCCTTCTCGCCGTGGACGGTGGCGTCGCGAGCCACGAGGACGATGCTCCCCTCGGGCGCCTGCTTGACGGGAAGACCGAAGGCCAGCGCCGGGTCAACCTGCGGCGCCTCCTTAAAGTGGACGGCGATAACGGTGGCGATAAGGTCGGGGGTTTCGGGCGCGTGCAGCGTGAGCACCTGCACGCCGTCCTCGCTCGTGACCTCGTACTTGGCCGCGCCCAGGCGCGTATCAAGCGGCTCGGCCTTCACCACCTCGCCCTTGATGCCGGCCAGTCGGACCGGCCCGTCCCAATTGAAGACGTGCACATAGAGGGTCTTGCCCTTGACGGTGCAGCGTCCGTCGAAGGGATGCTTGGTCCAGGGGCTGGCGGTGGTGCCGTAGATGGCGTCGCCGTTATGCTTAAGCCATCGCCCCACCGCCTTGAGGCGTGTGATGCTGGGTTCGGGGATGAGGCCTTCGGCGGTGGGTCCGACGTTGAGGAGGAAGTTGCCCCCCTTCGAGACGATGTCGATGAGTTTGCGGATAAGGTCGCTCGCGGGTTTCCAGTTGTGGTCGTTCGTCTTGAAGCCCCAGGTGTTGTTCATGGTCATGCAGGTTTCCCAGAGTCGTCCCTTGATGGCCCCTGCGGGGATGTTCTGTTCGGGCGTCTCGTAATCGCCGTCGTTGGTCTTGCGTTTGCCGACGCGGTTGTTGACGATGAGACTCGGCTGCAGGGTGCGGCAAAACTGGTAGAGGTCGGCGCCCTTGGCCTGGTTCCACTCCTTGATCCACTCGCCGTCGAACCACAAGATGCCGAGCGGCCCGTAGCGGGTGATGAGTTCCTTGATCTGGGGTTTGAGATAGTTCCGGCGGTACTTTGCGAAGTTCTCGCCTTTGGCGTCGGGATGGTGCCAGTCCATGATGGAGTGGTAGAAGCAGAACTTGAGGCCCGCGCGCCGACAGCCTTCCGCCAGTTCCTTTATCGGGTCGCGCTTAAACGGCGTGCGGTCGGCGATATCGTAGTCGCTGACCTGCGACGGCCACATGCAGAAGCCGTCGTGGTGCTTCGACGTGATGACCATGTAGGTCATGCCGGCGTCCTTGGCGATGCGGACCCACTCGGTGGCGTTGAACTTGGCGGGGTTGAACTGCTTGGCGAACTTCTCGTACTCGGGTATCGGGATCTTGCCACGGTTCATGATCCATTCGCCGATGCCGCCGACTTCCTTCCCCTTGTACACGCCGGCCGGCACCGCATAGACGCCCCAGTGGATGAACATGCCGAACTTGCCTTGGCGGAACCACTCGGTGCGCGGCGAGGCAAGCGGGTCGTCGTCGAGCGGCGCGTCGCGCAGGGGATGCGTCGCTTCGGCGGGCCGCCGGGCCCCCGTTGAGCCGCCGCAGCCGGCCAGGAGGGCGGCCACGGCTGCCATGGCCGTCACGAGGCTCTGAAAACGTGCGAATCGTCGGATCAACATGATCGGTCTCCTTTCCGATGGTTCCTACTGGTTGCGTCCTGCCCGGAGATTCCCGACGGCCTCCGACGTGCGGAGGTACCGGTTGTAGATGCGGAGGCCGCCCAGCCGCCCGCGAAGGCTTGGCGCAAGCGAGATCTCGCCTTCGCTCGGTATCTCGCGCCCGGCGCCGCGCTCAAGCCGACCGCGCCGAAACGCGACGCGCCCAGCGCGCCGATGACGCTGCCGGCAGCGGTTGCCATGAAGCGTCTTCCGGTCAACGAGTTTTGTGTCATCTCAGCCCCCTTCGAGAGACGCGCCCGTACGGGCTGCTAACCTATTCGTACAGCGCCGCGATGGCGTCGGCGTCGGGCGGAACGAGCGGCGTGGTGCGGCCGTTGCGCTTGATGCGGCACGGGCCGCCCTGCGCCCCGAACGTGGCGACGACCGCCGCTTCGATTTCGGCCGACGCCAGGGCTGCAAGCATGGCCTCGGCGACGTCGGGCGGCGCTGCCGCGACCAGCGCGCCGCTGCCGATGGCTTCGAGGGGATCGATGCCCACGGCGTTGCACAGCAGGCGGGTCTCGTCGCGAACGGTGATGCGGTCGGCATCGACCTCAATGCCGAGGCCCGACGCGCGTGCCATCTCCCACAGGCCCGTCACGACGCCGCCTTCGGTCACGTCGTGGAGGGCGTGAGCGCCGGCCTCTCGGGCGATGCGAGCATCTTTCACAACGTTGATACCGGGGTCGAACAGGAAGTTCCGCGCCCGCTCCAGCACCTGCGCGTCCACCGTCTCGGCGAGTCGGTCGCCGCGCTCGCGGGCAACGAGCGCCGTTGCTTCGATGGCGGCGCCTTTCGTCAGGATCGCCGCGTCTCCCGGCTGCGCTGCCGCGCTCGTCAGGGGCTGCCGTCCTTCCAGGTCGCCCAGCATGGTGCCGCAGACGATAGGCCGGTCCAGACCGGCGGTGCGTTCCGTGTGGCCGCCCACCAGCAGGACGTCCATCGCCTTGCAGGCGTCGGCCAGGCCGGCAAAGATGGCCTCGGCCGTCTCGGGACCCGCGTCGACCGGCAGGAGGGCGGCGGCGAGGAAGAAGCGCGGCGTTGCGCCGCAGACCGCCACGTCGTTCGCGTTCACCGTTACGGCGTACCATCCGATCTGGTCGGTGGCGAAGGTGATGGGGTCGGTCGCAACGACCAGGTCGGTGCCGCCCACGCGGACGACGGCGGCGTCGACGCCGACGGCCGGGCCGACCTTGACGTGGGGCGAGGGGACGGACGCGTAAGCCTGGAGCAGACGCGCCAGGTCCTCTGCCGGCCACTTGCCCGGGCCGGAGAGTCGCGGCGACTTGGATGATGGTGGGTCGGAAGTCATAACTCGCCGAGCGTCTGGCGGGCCAGGTCCGTATCGCTCACCGAGAGGACGAGGACGGCCTTGCCCTCGGCGCTGTCGGCGGTTCCGTACACGTAATGCACGTTGATGCCGGCCTCACCGAGCCGGACGGCCACCTCCTCAAGGGCGCCGGGCCGGTGGTCGAGTTCGAGGACCAGGACATCCTGCGTCACGCAACTGATGCCGGCCTCGCGCAGGGCGTTCTCGGCCGCCGCAGGATCGCTGACGAGGATCCGGATGATCGAGAGGTCGGCGGCGTCGCAGATCGAAATTCCCCGGATATTGACGCCGGCCTGGGCCAGCACGCGGCACAGGCGGCCCAACTGGCCGGGCACATTTCCCATGGCGATACTTAGTTGCGTGGCTTTCTCCATAGTCGTTCTCCTGGATTCTCCGGTTCCCAGCGCATTGTACCACGCGGAAAGTCCGCGAGGGAAAGGGATGCGGAAAAACCCTTAAAACCAACACCAGCGGCCGCCCCGTTTGACAAAGTGCATCTCCAATATTCCGAGACTATAAACTACTTGCCCGGTTGGCGCCTGATAACCTGTCGCGTGGCCAGCATAAATAATGCCATCCTCATCTACATAGACGCGAACCACCTTCGTACCGGCGGCAAATTTGATCTTGTCCTCCGGGGCCACCGCGACCGTATAGTCTTCATACCTCTCCACGATCTCTGTTATGTCCTCTGCCGATTGCATGCATTGCTCAACGCCGGGGCCGAATACTGTCTCTTGGGAAACTTTCTCCGAGTATTGATTAAGCCGCTTGGCCTCGATGGCTTTCCAATCGTACTTGCGGTAATCCATGGCAAGGTCTTCAATATAGGTTAAAATCGCCTTGCGATCAGTCTCCGTCAGTCGGCCTATATCCTCCGCGTCCTGCCAGATCCATCGAAACGGCATGGAGGCTTGGAACGTAAACGTCGTTTCCAGCCGGGCCCCTTTTTTCGCGTCGGCTTTATAAAGTCCGCCGAGCGTCTCAGTATCCTCCTGTTTACCATCAATGGGAGCGATTACGAAACGGACGTCGCACTCCCACGGCCTCTCCGCAATAGCCTCTGCCACGATGTGAACCTTGTTTTCACCACTTATAACGAAGCGAGAAACCTCTTGGATAAAACCATGACGCGTGGTGTCTTCGACCGGCTGGCTGTTCATCGTCAATTGCACGTGCCAGCCCGACCGCACGACGTTGAAATAATAGAGGTTCTGCAGCGGTTCTTCCTTCTCGCGCTCCAGGGGGTTCTGCTGCGGTTTTTCCTTCTCGCACCCCAACAGACCTAGCACCATCACGGTCATTATGCCAACAGATATCCACGATCGCATGAAGCCTCCCTTTACGTATGGAATCCGTTTCACCGCAAATCACTTCACATAAAGTCTTTCTTTGCCCGTGGGCGGGCGGGTCGGATACGGCCGCCCCTCGGCAAGGCCATACTTTTCAATCGTGCGGCGGATGCTGGCGAACTGGACCTCCCACGCCCGAGGGCTGTAGCCGCCGCCCAGCTCGATCTGGTACTGCGACGCCGCTCAGCGTGAATGCGTCAACCGGCTCTTCTTCAGCGTAAACTTGTGGACGATCTTACCGTCGATCGTGCCGAAGTCGTGGTCGTCGTAGATGGAGTAGTTGGCCTTGCCGGCGACGAGGTTCTTGATCTGGTTCTGATGATGCCTCTTGTACTGCGCCGCCGCCCTGGCCGTTACGCCACCGACCGGCAGTATAAGGGCGAGACCCCCAAGCCACGACGCTGCGGTGATGCGCCACTTCGCGCGGCCCGTACGGGCCGCGCTATGGCCGCACCAGCGCCGGAGAACCCGGTCTTCTGCGCGGCGGGTGGGGACACCCGCCGCGCACACTGTGGCCGTTGCGGTGACTCGCCGCTTCATGGACAACTCCTTCGCTGCAGGACCACGCTGTTCGTCCACCATCATGCCAGCAATCGCCGGGCGCAGCAAGGTTCCTTTACGCGGTCGGCGCCGGTTCGACCCGGATGGCTCTCAGCGGCGCCGTCGGGCACGCCGCCTCGCACGCGCCGCAGCCGGTGCACTTGGCGAGGTCCACCCGGGGTATCGCGAAGAATCCGTCGTCGGACGTGGCTCGCGTTACGGCATCGTACGGGCAGGCCGTGATGCAGGCGGCGCACTCCTGGCCGCCGGCCAGCAGGCAGGCCGCGAGATCCACTCGCGCCAGGCCCATGACCCGCCGCCGCTTCTCCTCCAGCGACAGCCGCGCAATCGCCCCGCTCGGGCACACCGAACTGCACGCGTGGCAGTCCTCGCGGCAGTAGTCGCGGTCGAACGTGACGACGGGCGTGAGGAGGCCGGCGGCGCCCGAGACGCCCAGGTCGGGCCGGATGATGCCGGCCGGGCACGCGCGGGCGCAGTTGCCGCATCGCACGCAGAGGCCGACAAACCGGTTCTCATCCCGCGCGCCGGGCGGACGCAGCGGCCGCACCGATCCACCGCGCGCTGCCTGCGTGGCGGTCGCCCACACGCCGCCGACACCGATGCCGAGAAAGACTCGCCGCGCCAGCGGCCGACCCCGACCGTCCGCAGGCGCTTCGGACACGCCCGAAGAGGACGCAGCCGCATCCGGCCGGCGCCCGTCGCGCCATAGCCGCACCGGCGCCGCGAGCAGGTCCTGCATGCCCCCGAGCGGACAGAGGCGCAGACACCACGCCTTTGGCACGAGGATGCTGATCAGCAGCACAACAGGCAGCCCTGTGGCGGCCAGCGCCGTGGCAGCGCTGAGCGGGCGGCGCCACACGCCCGGAAACGCGCTGAACATCGCCAACGGATCCAGCCACAGCAACACCGGATAGCCGAGACACGCGCCGCCCAACGTCACGAGCACGATCCACTGGCCGACGGGCGGCCACTTCCCCAAGCGAGGCCGCGCTCGCGGACGCAGACGCCCCAGCGTATCCGACACGAGACCCACCGGGCACGCCCATCGGCAGAACCATCGCCGACGAAAGAGCGAGACGGCCAGCACGGGCGCCGCGAAGAGCACGGTCACGCCCACGGCCCGTGCCGCAATCACCGACGAGACCGCCACGAACGGACTGGCGGCCGGCACAACGACCGGCGAGGTGGGCCATGGCAGAATCGCCGACACCAGCACGACCGCCACGACCACGGCGGCGCATCGGACGGCAAGACGAAGACGTCGGCGCAACCGCCCTGACGGCGTTTGTGTCTCCATGCGGCGCTCCGCGCTCACAGGCCCAGGTACGCGCCCTGGCCGGCGTGTCCTTTTGGCTGAAGTACCGGCGGTGCGCGGGCGTGTGCCACGAGGTAGGGCACGTTGTACCACGCCTGGCCGCCGGCGTCAAATGCCGGTGGGCCGAGGCTCGCAGAGCGCGATTTCTTTTGAAGCGCCGTCGCCGGCGGTTAGAATGCGAGTTGTGTGTCATGGGGCACCAGGGAGAGACGGCACGATGAAGATTCTCGTCGTCGGCAGCGGAGGACGCGAACACACTCTGGCCTGGAAACTCGCCCAGTCGCCGCACTGCAGCAAACTCTATGCGGCGCCCGGCAACCCCGGCAGCGCGGCGGTGGGGGAGTGCGTGGAGATTGCGGCCGACGACATGGCGGGGCTCCTGAAGTTCGCCAAGGCCGAGGCGGTCGGCCTGACGGTGGTCGGTCCCGAGCAGCCGCTCGTGGACGGCATCGTCGATGTGTTCCGGGCGGAAGGCCTCCGCATCTTCGGGCCGGGCAAAGCGGCCGCCCAGGCCGAGGGGTCCAAGGCGTGGTGCAAGGCCGTCATGATGCACTCCTCCGTGCCGACGGGCGAGTACCGGGCGTTCGAGAGCGCCGCCGACGCCATCCGTTACATCAATAACCACGAAGAACCGCTCGTCGTCAAGGCCTCCGGCCTGGCTGCCGGAAAGGGCGTCTTCGTCTGCAGTAACCAGGACGAGGCACGCCTCGCCGTGGCCACCATCATGGACGAGAACGCCTTCGGCGATGCCGGCAGCACGGTCATCGTCGAGGAACGCCTGTCGGGCGAGGAGGCGTCGATCCTCGCGCTCGTCGATGACACGACCATCTACAGTCTTGAGTCCAGCCAGGACCACAAGCCCGCTTTCGACAACGACGAGGGCCCCAACACGGGCGGTATGGGCGCCTACAGCCCGGCGCCCGTCGTGACGAAAGGCATACAGAAGCAGATCGACCGCGAGGTTCTCGTCCCGATGGTCCACGGCATGCAGGTCGCCGGCGCGCCGTACAACGGCCTGCTCTACGCCGGTATCATGGTTACGGCCGGCGGACCGAAGGTGTTGGAGTTCAACTGCCGCTTCGGCGACCCCGAGGCCCAGCCGCTGCTGGTGCGCCTGAAGAGCGATCTGGTGGAAGTCCTCGAAGCCACCATCGACAACCGGCTTGAGACGATCACCCTGGAGTGGGATCCCCGGCCGGCCGTCTGCGTCGTCATGGCGTCCGGCGGGTATCCGGGCGAGTACGAGAAAGGCAAGGAGATCACGGGCCTGGAGGCGGCCTCTCGGCTGGACGACGTCGTTGTGTTCCACGCCGGCACCCGTGGCGAAGACGGCAAGATCTACACCAACGGCGGGCGCGTCCTGGGCGTGACGGCCTTGGGCGCCGACGTCACCGAGGCCCGCGACCGGGCGTACGAAGCCGTTCGTGCGATACACTTTCACCGGGCCCATTGGCGGACCGATATCGGGGCCAAGGCCATTCGGCGCTTGGCCACATAAGGCGCACGGCCCCGGTGAACTCGAAAAAGCGAGGCGGGGTACCCCTTGGGTTGCCCCGCCCCTGTGACGCGGCCGGGAAACCCCTCACCCGTACCGCGTTTGCTAACACCTCTGTGTGCGGCGGTCCTCCGCTTTACCCTTATCGCTCGTGCCTGTGCGAAGCGACTCGACCGCCGGCCGGCTCGAAGACGTACGGCTCGCCGTACGGACATTTCGGCAGGCTGCCCCGCAAGTCCGGGTCGTCGGCGATCATCTGTCGGAACTCGGCCTGGTCGGCGGGCGTCCAGCCGTTGTGTGCCCTGGCGTAGAGCCGGATCTTCTGGTTCAGCAGTTCGACGTTGGCCGTGCACGCGGCGGCCTGCGTGTCACCGGAGTAGACGATCGAAGGAATTGCAGCGGCCGCCAGAAGCCCCAGAATGATCAGGCAGAACAGGACCTCGGGCAAGGGAATGCCGCTTTCCCTCCGACGGGTCATCGACTTCCTCCCAGTCCATCACGGGCGCGGTTCCTGCCCCCGCGAATGCATCTGTGGAGTTGCGTCCGGTACTGCCGGCGCTTTAGGGGAAGCGCCTCCGAACCGCATGTGCGCAGCGTCCGTCGCAGCGTCCGTCGCAGCGTCCGGGACGCGTCCGTCTCCGTCCCGGGGAGCCCATTCAAGGGCCCGTCCTGATGGGCTATCGACATGAACGAGGCGGCAACTGTAGCGAATCCGGGGGGGATAGAGGATCGGGTGCAGCAGCGATTTACAGCGCCGACAGCCAAAAAAGGTGCCTGGCACCTTTTTATCAAAACGGCCTTATTGCTGCCAAGAAAGCCGAAAACGAGAAAAAGGTTCCTGGAACCTTTTATGGCGTGCCTACTTCGAGACGGTCATGGCGTCGAGGAGTTCGCGGTTTGAGGGGTACTTGGACATGGCCGACAGGAGGGATTCGAGGGCCTCGGCGGGCTTCGACCCGGCCAGCCGCCGGCGGATCAGGTAGCGTTTCTGAAGGTCGTCTGGCGGCACGAGCCGCTCCTCTTTCCGCGTGCCGGAGGTCAGCACGTCCATGGCCGGCCAGAGCCGTCGTTCCGCCAGGTCGCAGTTAAGGATCACCTCCATGTTTCCGGTGCCCTTGAACTCCTGGAAGATGAGTTCGTCCATGCGGCTGCCGGTATCGATGAGGCAGGTTGCGATGACGGTCAGGCTGCCTCCGTCCTCGATGTTTCGGGCTGCGCCGAACATGCGCTTCGGTTCCCGGAGGGCGTTGATGTCCACCCCGCCGGACATCGTCCTGCCGCTGGAGGGGATAGCCTTGTTGAACGTGCGGCCGAGGCGAGTCAGGCTGTCCATGAACAGGACGACGTCGCCGCCGAACTCAACCTCGGCCCGCGCCTTCGCGAAGGCCATCCGTGCTATCCGGACGTGCTGCTCCACGTCCTGGTCGTTCGAGGAGGCGAGGACTTGGGCCCCGGTGGTGCGGCGGAAGTGCGTGACCTCTTCCGGCCGCTCGTCCACCAGGACCATCATGAGCGTTACGTCGGGGTAGTTCGTGTGGACGGCGGCCGCCATCTGTTCGAGCATGATGGTCTTGCCCGCGCGCGGCGGCGAGACGATCAGCCCCCGCTGGCCCTTGCCGATGGGCGTCAGGAGGTCCAGCACGCGGGTCGTCACCGGCTCGGGGCCCGTTTCCAGCCACAGGGTCTCCTCCGGGTCAATCACCGTCAGCCGGTCGAACGGCACGAGGCCGGCGTACTCGTCGGGGCTGTGCCCGCAGATGCTGGTGACGTCTGCGAGTTGCAGGCCGCGGCCCTTCTTGTCGGGCTGCGTCGGGCCTTCGAGCGTTAGGCCGGTCTTGAGGCGGCGTTTCGCCACCAGGCCGGGCGGCACGAACACGTCGCCGCGCGCCGGACGAAAATCGCGGTCCGCATGTCTCAAGAATCCATACCCGCGGTCCTGCACCTCCAACACGCCGCACGCTGTGTCCTGCTCTGTTTCCGTCATTGTGACTCCAAACGGTGCGATGCCCGCAAGTACGTTCCCGGAGGGGAAGGGGGGTCTGTGAACACTGAGAACGTTGGAAGCATACACCAATTTCTGAGAAAGTCCACAAAAAAACCGATCCTACTGCGAGCGGGTGTGACCACGGATTATGGCAGGTGTCGCGCCGTCAGGCAAAAAGGTTCCAGGAACCTTTTTGCCCAGTTACTGTGCGGGCTTGCAGGGGCGTGTCACTACCGCCATAATGAGCCAACGGCCGCCCACGATACCGGTCCCGATGCATCATCGGGAGGATGGGTGGCATCGTGCGTGCGAAATGGCGGCTGAGGAGGTTAACCATGAAGTGTATGCCTTGGGCTGTGGCGGCATCCGTCCTGCTGGGCGTATCGGTGTCGGCGGCGCAGCCGTCCGACAAGACGTTGGTGGTCTGGGCCGCGCCGGCCAATCTCACCCAGCGCGGCGGCAGCGCGCTGACCATCGACGACATGAAGAGCCACTTCGACGGCGTTGTGTTCGGCGAACTCGCGCCGAAGAAGTGGATGGCAGGCAGCGACTTCTGGCATCGCAGCCAGAAAGAACAGGGGGCCTACCCGGCAGAAACCGCCGATGCCGGCACCTTCGTCCAGATGGCAATCGTCTATCGCGGCAAGCAGGTGACGATCTACCGCAACGGCGCGTCCTGCGCCACGTACACCATGGCGTCCGCCCCCCGGGTGTTCGGCCCGGAGAGCGTGGTGATGATGGGCAAGCGGCACATCGAGGCGACCGACACGAACTGTTTTGCCGGGGCGATCGACGATGCGCGAGTCTACAACGTCGCGCTGGACGCGGGGACGATCGCTTCGCTGAAACCGAACCAACCGTCCGACCCCAAGCCGTGGGCCTGGTGGACGTTCGACGACGGCGAGGCGAGCGACCGCACGGGCAGGTTCGGCAGCGCCCTGCTGATGGCCGGCGCCCGCGTCACCGACGGCACGCTGCGGTTGGACGGCAAGGGCGGCACGATGATCGCCGCCCGAACGGGACGCATCACCGCCTGGCTTGCCGAGCAGGGGAAGGCTTCCGTCGCCGGGAACGTGATCGACACGGTCAGGCAGTTCCGCGTGCGGCTGCTCGCCGATCCGCACCGGCCGGCCTACCACTTCGTCATTCCGGAAGGGTTCGGTATGCCCTTCGACCCGAACGGGGCCATCTTCTGGAAGGGACGATACCACCTTTTCTACATTTTCCAGGACAAGCGGGGGCACAACTGGGGGCACGCCTCCAGCACGGACCTCCTCCACTGGCGGCACCATCCGACGGGACTGGTTTCCGGCATGTTCAGTGGAAACGCTTTCATCAACAAGGACGGCCGGCCTACCATGTGCTACCACCAGGTGGGTCAGGGCAACGCCATGGCTGTCGCCCTCGACGATGAACTCAACAACTGGGAGAAACTGGCGTCCAACCCCATTACCCCCAAGACCGAGAAGGGCGATCCGCATCACGGCAAATACCGGTCGTGGGATCCGTACGGTTGGCTTGAAGGCGACACCTATTACGCCATATTCGGCGGCAAGAGGCCCGCAATTGCCAAGTGCAAGAGCCTGGGCGGCGACTGGAAATACGTGGGAGATCTCATGGCCCATGCCGTCAAGGGTGTGAGTATCAACGAAGACGTATCCTGTGCCGATCTCTTTAAGATTGGCGGCAAGCACATGCTCCTGTGCATCAGTCACCGCCTGGGTTGCCGCTACTACCTGGGCCAGTGGAAGAATGAGCAGTTTCATCCCGAGTTCCACGAGCGGATGAGTTGGGTGGACAACGAGTTCTTCGCCCCGTAGAGCCTGCTCGACGACAAGGGACGCCGCATCATGTGGGCTTGGATCTTCGACCGCCGAAGCGGTGGCACGCGCAAAGCCAGCGGCTGGTCCGGAACCATGAGCCTGCCGCGCGCACTGACGCTGGGCGCCGACGGAATGCTCCGCATGCGGCCGGTCGAGGAACTCCGGACCCTGCGCTACAACGGGCGCAAGCAAACGGACCTCACCGTCAAGGCCGACTCCGAACTGAAACTCCCTAACGTCCGGGGCAACTGTATCGAACTGGCGATCCGGATGGTCCCGGACGGCGCCGGACAGTTCGGCGTCAAGGTGTGCTGCTCGCCGGACGGCCTGGAGCAGACGCTTGTCTTCTACGACGCGGCCGCGAAGAAACTCAAGGTCGATACCCGCCGGTCGAGCCTGGGCGAGGGGCCGAAGAAGGTCGAGGCCGCCCCCTTTGAACTGAAGTCCGGAGAGCCGCTCGATCTGCGGCTCTTCGTGGACAAGTCGGTCGTCGAGGTCTTCGCCAACGACCGCCAGGCCATCACGCGGCGGGTTTATCCGACCCGCGCCGACAGCGTTGGCGTAACGCTCTTCTCCAGCGGCGGGCCGGCCAAAGTCCCCACGCTCGAGGCATGGGACATGATGCCGTCGAATCCCTATTGAGAGCAGGCGCCGGCCCCCGTCTTCCGGGGGAAGCCACTTGCCGGGGTCGGCATGGCGACCGGGACAGGAGGACTTCGGACAAGTCGCCACGCCATGCCCGGCCGCGCCGATAGAAAAGGCCGCCGAACAGTTCCGCGGCTTCACGCCGTCTCGTACACCGCGAGCATCCGGCCGGCCATCGTGGACAGGCGCTTGCGCAGGTCGGGCGGGGAGAGGACCTCGACCTCCGGGCCGTAGCCCAGGACCCACCAGACGATCTCATCCAGGCCGTCCACCGTGACGCTGAAGTGCACGCATCCGTCGTCGTCCCAGGAGACCTTTTGCGTCCGGTGCCAGTTGACCTCTGCCACGTTCGGACTGATGAGCGGGCTGAACTTCAGGTGCACCTGGTACGTCTTGTTGCCTCGCATCATCCGCCAGGCGTTGCCGAGATGTTTTTCGAGCGTCAGGCCGGCGGGCATCTCAAAGCGGCCATTGGCGGGAGTGAGTGTCTTGAAGCGGCCGAGTTTGAAGGTCCGGACCGCCCGGTGCTTCGACGACCGCCCGATGACGTACCACGCCCGCTCGTTGAACAGGAGCCAGTACGGCTCCAGGCGCGTCCGAATCTGCCCGGCATCGTGGAACGAGATGTAAACGGCGTCGAACGGTTGGCGCCGGACGATGGCCCGCTGCACCTGGTGGTACGTCTTGCGAAGCGCATTGTGCCGCGCGGCCGGCGTCGGCCGGTCCGCCGTCGTACGGGCGAGACCACCGAGCATCGCCCGCATCCCCAGGGGCAGCGACGCCTCGATCTTGGCGGCCGCATCGCGCGCCGGCTCCAGCAGCGGCAGCCGCCCCGGCTTGCCGAGTTCCGACGCCAGAACCACCAGCGCCAACGCCTCGTCCAGGCCGAGGTTGATGGCAGGCATCAGCGCGGTCTCGTGAATGCGGTAGCGGCCCGTGGGGTGGTCGTAGAAAACGGGGATGCCGGCCTTCTCGATCGTGTTCAGGTCGCGGAAGATGGTACGGCGCGAGACGCCGCACTCGGCCGCCAGGTGCGCGGCGTTGTACGTGCGGCCGGTCTGGAGCAACGTGATGAGTTTCAACACGCGGTGCAACCGGCCGATCAGCATTGCCGAGTCCCTTGGCATCCCCCTGAAGCGCCGACTCTACACCGCGATGGCCGAAAAATCAAATCGCGAAACGTCCCGCCGAAGCGACAACACGCTTGACGCCGACCCCCGCCTGTGCGCTACTGGATGCCACAGACATCGGGCAAGCCGTTAGTTCGAGCCCGGACCGGAAGGTCCGGGGAGCCCCGCGGCGCATAGGGCGCCCCGCTCATCGGTGAACCATGGAAAACGCCCGCATCGCCGCCGTCTTCGAGCAGGTTGCCGACATCCTCGAGATCCTCGGCGAGAACCCGTTCCGCATCCGCTCTTACCGCAACGCCGCCCGCACG
>Ga0114918_10002977_pt1 | contig 14999 bp, 15 predicted proteins | sample LantaG_FD_87015 | JGI IMG/M metagenome (GOLD analysis project Ga0114918, IMG submission 87015) | Deep subsurface microbial communities from Baltic Sea to uncover new lineages of life (NeLLi) - Landsort_02402 metaG | ecosystem: Environmental > Aquatic > Marine > Oceanic > Sediment | place...
AATACCAATAGCAAGCAATCTGCCGAACGGATCGGTATTGTTCGCTGCGATTTCCAGGCCGCAGCTAACAATAATAACATAAAGCCCAAGCAGACCCAGACAGCCCCAGAAGCCCCATTGATGGGCGATTATCGCAAAGATGAAATCGTTGTGCCTTTCGGGCAGGAAATCGTATTTAATGAATGGTCCTCGTCTGTAGCCGTATCCTTTGGCGCTATTTATCCCGCCGGAGGCGATAGCGTATTTCGAACGGATAAGATGGTAGCCCCAGCCATTCTTCCATTTTTTTGTGCTGAATTTGGTGCCCACGAGAATCCTGCCCAGGAGCGGTTGCTGCTCGGCTTTCTCGCGAATCCAGGCGTTCTGCAAAAGTACACTGCTTATTCTGGCCCGCTGATAATCTTCCATTTTGAACCACAGAAACGGGCTGACCATAACAGCCATAAATATAATAATCAGCAAATGCTTAACTTTAGCACCGGCAATAAACAGCATTGTGAACAAAATCGGCATCATTAACAGCACTGTTCCAAGATCCGGCTCGGGTAAAATCAGGATCATCGGCAAAAGCGCCAGGGCAAATGGTCCTATAAGAGCCTTGAAGTTCCGATAGTTGCTCCGATACCTCAAATACCATGCCAGGGCCAGAATATACACCAGTTTACAGAACTCCGAAGGTTGCAGTGATGGAAGCGCATAACCTCCGACAGAGAACCATATCCAGCGGTACGTACCATTTATCGGTTTTGCAAAAGGCAAAACAACGATATATTTGCTTATAAGCAGTATAGCCAGCAGTACGAGTATACCGGCGAAAATCCAGTAGCTTATCGAGCCTAAACGCCTGTAATTGATTGAATTAATCACTATAAAGCTGGCTATTCCAACTATGGCGAATATCACCTGTCGTTCCCATTTATTACTCAAATCCTGGGCATTGCTGTCAGGGCTCTCCTCTGCGGGATGACCAACAGAGTAAATAGTGGCTATCCCAACGCCAATCAGGATTAAGACCGCCACCAGAAGACAAAGTCTTACAAATAGTAGTCGTCCTTTAAGAAAGTTATACATGAACTAAACATTACCATAGAGACGCTGAATTTGCATATATGAACTGTAAAATCCCAAAAAAAACTTGTTTTTGGGCATTTTAAGCTTGAAGTAAAAGCAAACTTTTGTTACGATGAAATTGATCTTCACCAACAGAAACCTGTGCTTATATTGTGGCACAAATATTCCGCCGGCAGGCGAGAAAGGAGTGGGTAAGGGCAGAAATTAAATTTCCTTATTTCCGGCAGTTCCTGTCGGCCGGATCGCTGTGTCAATGAGCTAAAACGCTATATATACTAAATTGAACAAGCGAATCTACTGTTTTTTGGGGCAGGAAACAAAACCAAGATACTGCAGAGCATAGTTCTGCGAAGAAGAAAGACAAGAAGAAGAAGGAAAGGAAGGAGTTGTATTATGAAAAAAATTATTCTTGCTTTGCTTGTTGTCATATTAGCTACTCCGGCCTGGGCAAGTGTTGCTATCACTGTAACAGATCTCGGTGACGGAAAAGCTGCGATCGATTATTCGGGAACCGAGCTGGCCAGGGCTTTCGCTCTGGACATCACGGCTGATGCCGGAACTATTGATGCCATCAGCGACTTCGCGGTTGGGGATGATAACAATGGTTACGGCGTATTCCCGGCCAACTTCAGCCGGTTTATTACAGTCGATGCAGTAACCGGCGAAGTCAGTGATTGGTCGGTGGTGGGTTACACACCCGTAGCGGCCGCTGATGATCCGGGCGCGCTGGGCGGTCTCGGCACAAACGGTATCACTATCGAGATGGGCTCGCTCTACGACACTAAAGCTCCGGCTCTTGAGGGCAGGCTTTGCGTAATCACATGCAGTGAAGCATGCAAAGTGACTGTGACAACGAATGCTACACGCGGCAATGTGGTACTGGAAGATGCTTCGGAAGCAACTGTGGATCTGGCCGGTGCAACGGACGTTCAAGTCGGTAGCAACTTCAGTTACACGGGGCCGCAACCGGATGAATGGCAGGCCGTGGGAAAACCCGATTGCTGGATTGCCAGTATTAACGCAAGACAGTGTAAAGGCGATGCCGATGGTTTGTCTCAGGGTAAGCAGAAATACTGGGTCTCGACAAACGATCTGGACGTCTTGATTGCAGCCTGGAATAAAAGTTTTGCTCAGATCGACGGCCAAACAGCCGGCGGTGTTCCTCTGATTTGTGCCGACTTCGATCATCTGCCACAGGGTAAGCAGAAATATCGTGTCTCGACCAATGACCTGGACATCCTGATTGCCAACTGGCAAGCTGCCGATAGTCCGGCTGCCGACTGTCCGTAACAGGCCTGGGACTTGGAGCCGCAGTAAACGGCATACTTGTAAGTATGAGACTTGATATTTCATAGGATTGTATCTTTTCTATGAATGAAAGGAGAAGATGATGAGAAAATTATTAGTATTGTTTTTGGTTCTCGGACTGGCCTCGGCGGCGAATGCTATGCTTATCACAGTCGACGAGCAGGAAGGGGACTCTTTTGAAGTTAATATAAAGAGCACAATAACCGTAGTAAGCGAGGACGCTTCCAGTTGGTTGGGTTATCTTATCATTGAAGAAGGCGGCGCCGGGTCATTGGAAAACGTCGTCATTCTGGACGCGGCTGGTGATATCGGCGCGGCTTCGGCCTACACTGAGGCCGGATGGGGCACTGGTTTTGAGCTTTCCGCATCAATGAGCCCGACAGGAGTTCCTGCTGTAGCTGCAGGTTCTCAGTTCGGTTTCGATTACGTCGGAGCCGTGGGTGACATTGCCACGATTTCGCTGTTCACCGATCCTGAATATATTACGCCTGCCGATTCAGTAAATGTTACGGTTGTTCCTGAACCCATGACTGTTGTATTACTCAGTCTTGGCGCTCTGTTCCTGCGTCGTCGCAGGTAAGATGTTTGCCTTGGCCAAGGCCAACAAATTAGTTAGCTGGGAGGCAAGTCGAAAGGCTTGCCTCTTTTTTTATTGCAGCATATATCGCGGTCTCCTAAAATTCACCTTATGAAACGATTCGTTTTCTTGCTGGTTTATATTTTCCTCGCCGCCGCGCTGTCCGGCTGCCGGAGCCAGGCGGCCGACAATGACGGCGTCCAGGTCACCGTCGACGGCGACGGGCAATTCCCGGCCTTTCTCGTCGGCACGTGGAAGGCCGAAGATGGCGGCTGGGAATTCGTCTTCGATCCGGATGGTAAAATCTCCTCCGCGATAGTCAGTATCGGCAGGGCAAAACTCCAGCCCGGCCGGACAACCACAGTACCCATGCAAATGGGCGGCAAAGGAGTTTACAAACCGGGCCTGTGGACTGTGCAATATTCCCCGCAGCAGCGGGAACTTGTCGTCGAAATAGCGATAGACCATTTCCGAGTCGAACTCGGCGACAATGTCATACAGGGCCGGACACGAGACTTTTTCACAGGCTCGGTCTCCCCGGACGGCCGGTCCTGGTGGGCCGACCGCCTAAACTTCCCGGAATATGTAGTCAATACCGAAAAATACCAAAATTACAAACTCCCCTTCGACCCTAACGACAACCCCCGCGAAAGCATCCTCTTCCAAAAGACCCCCGAATCGAACTAAACTGTTTGTTCTGATCCAATTTTGCACCCGCCCCACCGCAAATTGGCTTTGTTTGGCTTTGTTTTTCGCTGTCCAAAACCGCTCAAAACCACTAAAATCCCTGTAAATCTTTGCTATTACTGACTTAACGCTATTTCGCCTATCTTATCATTAGGTTTGTTTTTTCAAATAGTAACCTTTCAAATGTTCTGGAATCTGTCATTCGGTTCCCATTTCTATCGTCTCGGATTTCCGGCCGAAGGCCGGCATATTGGCTTTGTTTGGCTTTGAATTGGCTTTGAATTGGCTTTGTTTTTTCGCCGACCCAAAGCGTGAAATTCTTCATAATGCCCTTTCATATATACACTTACGCTCATTTTGCCCATTTACAAATTGGGTTTGTTTTTTCAAATTAAGCTCAATTTTTCGTCGTTTTCTACTCTTTTTCACCTGTTTTTTTCATTATTCTGCCTTGTTTTTAACTATCCTGCCGGAAAACCAGTGCATTTGCTATTTTCAATTCATCATTCATCAATAATCATTTAGTTAGTTAGTTAGTTAGTTAGGTATTATACGAAAATCCAGCCTAAAAGTCCAGCAAAATCCAAAAGAATCTCCGTGAGATGGCGTTCTTAGTTTTACCACAGAGGCCGCAGACGCCGTCCTGAACTCAGTCGAAGGAGAACGCAGAGAAATAATCAATTGTCAATCGTAAATCTGTCCTGAGCAAGGTCGAATGGATAATCAATGGCTAAGTCCGTTTAATTCGCTAATATGCTTAGAATTTTTACTTTTTTTCTCCTTCTTTAAATTTCCCCCATCCAGAAACACTAATATTAATAGGTGAGTTTAATGTGTTTGTTCCGGTTTGGCAAAATGGGTATAATATCAAATAGTAAACTTGAGCAAGCGATAAAAACAGCGAATAGGGATATACAAAAGTTTTTAAAAGAAGATATAACAGGGAGAGCATAAATTGTTGGCGAGAAAGAAAAATAAAGAGACACTGATCCTATTTTAAGGAATGGACGTATTGATTGGTCTGCACGTTTTATCAATATGCTCCGGTTTTTAACAAACTTTGGTATAATGGAAAAAATCGTTACATTTCAACCACCGATTGACAATAAGGATATACCTCGAATTGAAGCAATACTAAAAAATCGTAAATTAATTGTTGCAGCAAATCCTGAATTTCCCCCATTGCATTCCTTTATGACTTACATGTCAGCCATTTTTATTGACGCTATCAATATTAAAGCACTGATCGACAGAAATATACTGAGTACATTGGTAGCAATAGCAAAAGGAGATATAATCAATATCAACGATCCCACATATCAGAGTATATCTGCTCTGATGTGCTTTTTATTGTCCTTTGATATACAGATTGAACCCGCAATTGCAATTTATGAGTATGGATCATTTCACTCACACTCTAAAGCTGTTTCTGATCTCAAGTATTTTCGTGTTGCTGATCATTTACACCCAAAACAGTATGCCGATATCGCACTTGGTAGAAGAAATCGTGCTTCAGATGAGGAACTCGAACTCGCTGGAACATTTGCGGACAAATTTGTTTTAGATGAAGAGAAGAGCTTTACCAGACTCTTAAGGCCTTTCAAAATAAACTACTTGTATGCTCTTAAAATAGCAAATTTGGCTCGCATGTCATTGCAGCCAATTGAACGCTTACAGCAGTTCTACAAGTGGATGCTTAATGAAGCCGTTTTAAGTGCTGTGGCAACTACTTTTGCCACCATCTACTTTGGCCCCCACGACAAGCGCCCTCTAATCAAGAGAATCAATTCACAATGTTCAGACAAGCTTCTAAAGGGCATTAAAAATGCGACTTGGGACATGTCTTATCTCAGTCATTGGGGAAAAATGGTCGCAAGTTCTGATTCAAATAAGGCCAGCTTATTTTGCAGTTGTGACACAGATTTGTTAGATGTAGCCGAGTGTCTTTTCTCCAATAATTCAGTAACAGTAACTGAAACAGCAATAGAGAGAGTGTTTTTAAAACACTGGCCTCCCAATTTGATGAAGCAATTAATCGAGCAACGTATTCAACTAAATGAATCCGTTAGAAAAAATCCTAAGAAAAGAGAATTACATATTAAAAAGAGTTGGGGGTGTCTTGACCAAATGATTTTGCGGGAAGAGGCAGCTTTAGGAATTCAATCTAATTTCTCGCGAACTAATAGATCTTGATTAGGGCTGATAAATGCTTGTTTATCATTCTATAAAATTATTATTAATTTATTAGGCATCTACGCATATTAACACTGATTGGCCTTTGGCTATAGTGATTATGGTGTGCAAAAAAGACATCCGACATTCCAATTTTTTCTCTTATCAGTCCTACAAATCTGGTCGATAACATCTCAGTAGCAGCGAGATGTTTAATCCTAACTGACATTTGTACAAAAAAGGGAGCAACGATGGCAAAAGAAAAGATCAGGATATCCATTGCATTGTTGATTGGATTCTGTTTATTCGCCATCTTGTTAAAATTAATACCAGTCTCCATTTCTTTCGGCGAACGTCACGATCTGCGCGCTGATTCAGTAAATGACTTTCTACAACCTGGACGTGTTTACTTTGTTTGTGTAGACAAACCTATGAATCCGCCAGAAGGAATGAAGCCGATTCCAAATGGATTCTTAGGGACAGGATTCTTTCACGATGGGAAACGTGATGACAACCCAAAACGCATGTGCTGGGGAGATATTACGATTCTTCTCGATGATGACGGATATATGAATTACAGATGCGAGAGATGCAAAAAAGTCTGGGATAACACTCATGATACGAAGAAAGGGGAATTGCCATGATGGAAGACCTCTGGGCAAATCTAACATATCACGTGTTTATGACTATCTTCTTTCTTAGCTGGCCATTCGTGGGGGCTGTAGTCATACAATCATGGCAAAAAACAAGAGATGGTGAGCATTTCTGCTTATGCGAAGCTCTTTACTATTCGTTAGCTACGTATATTGGAATAGGTGACAAAGAATCAAAACCAACAACACTCAAGTGGGCAAAACTCATTCATCGATTTGTTGGCCTTCTTGCTTGGGCTTATATAACAGCAGTTTTCATTACCACAATAACTTAACTACTGATAATCGTGCTATTGATTTATTCAGGACGTTTATCTGATTTTGTCGGAATAAAAGTGTCTGCATTCTCTGTATGTTACAACTTCCAAATAAATTGCATATTTTAATCTTGAGCGATTTTTTCGGCTATTTTGTACAACGGCAATCGAATCGAGAAAGTATTTGACATTTTGCCTTGATTGTGCAATCATAACCGCAGTTCAACTGTAAAAAAGTGTTTAAGAGCGGCTTGCCGATTTAAGGTAGGCTCGTTTTCTAATATGACAGCCAAAACCAGTTCGAATCGATTAGGAGAAGACCAATGAAGAACGATGAGCTTTCACGAAGAGATTTCATGCGTAACACGTCCGTAGTGGCCGCGGGTACAATCGCCGGGGCGCTGGCGGGCAATACGCAGGCCGTCGAACCGGTACAGACGTCTAAGATTATGAATTTCCACGAGAAAATGACGTACCGCCGGATGGGCAAGTCTAACCTGATGATCTCCGAGGTCAGCCTGGGCGGACACTGGAAGAACCGCAACGCCGGCCGCTACTGGGACAGCTTCGCCAACGAGGAAGTGCCCGCGGACGTCGCCAAGAACCGCACCGACGTGGTCAGTGCCTGTATCGATTCCGGCATAAATTATCTGGATATTACCACCGCGGCCGAGTGTCTCTGCTACGGCGAAGCCATTAAAGGCCGTCGCGAGAAGATGCACGTCGGCGCCGATATTCATAACCTCGGCCCGCGCGGATCCGATCGCTGTAACGTCAAAGCCCAGACCCTCAACGTCGAGACGTGCTTGAGACTGCTGAAAACCGATTATCTCGATATCTGGCGGCCGCAGGCCAAAATGGCAGGCGAACTCGGAACCAGCCAGCTCAATACGGATGAAGAAGTGGAATCTTTAATCGAGACGTTCCAGAAGCTGAGAAAAGAAGGCAAGGTACGTCATCTCGGCATGTCATGTCACTGCCGCCCCTGGCTGGAGCACGTGCTCAATAAGTATCCGGAGTTCGAGATGATAATCTTCCCGTGCAGTTCCAAGACAAAGGCCAAGGGCCAGCCTGCGGTAGCAGGTAACGTCGAAGAGATCAATCCGGGTCACGGCTCCGACCAGACGCAGAGCATTTTCGATACGGTTGTTAAGCAGGACGTCGGAATCGTTACTATTAAGCCCTACTTCGGCGGCAGTCTGTTCGAAAGCTACGGCAAAGTCAAGTTCCCCGTCATGGGCGTAGGTAGTAAGACAGAAAACGACCTCGCCCGGCTGACTCTCCAGTGCATCCTCGCCAACACGGCAATCACGGCGACGGTGCCGGGGATATCAACGCCTTACGAAGCGGAAAACGCGGCTCGTGCTTCTTATACACGTCCACTCGGAATATCCGCCGCGGATAAGCAGTGGCTGACGGAAATCACCGATCATCAGTGGGCAAATCTGCCGCAGGAATATGAGTGGCTGCGCGACTGGGAAGTGGTTTAAAAACAGAATACAGAAGACAGAATTCAGAATAAATAAATTTCGCTGTCGTGCGGTCTGTTAGGCCCGGTCGGGCACCGAATCACTTGAATTTCGGTCCAATACAAGGAGAGAAAAGTGCGCTCGTATATTCGAACAAATCCGTATCTTATCGCGGCGATAATTGTCGCAGCAGGTTTCGCCGGGGTGTTGGCAATCTGTTCGGCGGAAGAATCGCAGGCTGAAAAACCGAACGAGAACAGTAAATGCTACGTTTGCCATCCGGATATGAAAACCGAGGAGCTGACTACAGATCACCTGGACATGGATGTCACCTGTGATGGATGTCACGGCCCCTCGACCGAGCACATGCACGATGAGATGCTGATGACCAAGCCTGATCTTTTGTTCGGCCGATCGGAGGTCGAGAGGATGTGTTCGAATCCGACGTGCCACAAGCCTGGCGACGGTCGTGAATTCTACGGGCGTCAGGACCACAAGGATCCCGCGGCAGTGGAAGCTTTTTTCGAAAAATGGACAGGCCGGATGCGCCCGAACGGCCGGGCCGTTAATCCTAATTCGATCTGTACAGACTGTCACGGCACTCACAATATCAGCAAACCGCTCGAAACAAAATCCGGCGACGAGCAGCCTCAATGGGTCGCCGCCTTCAACGGCCAAAACCTGGCGGGTTGGCAGACTTCGGACGCAACCAATTGGACGGTCAAATCCGGCCGGATCGTTGGAACCGCCGGTGAGAACGATAAAGGCAGCACGCTCTGGACCGAAACGATACACGAAAACTACCTGCTAGCGATAACATTCCGGGCGACGTGGCCCGTCCACGCCGGAATTCTGCTGTGCGGCACCGAATCGGTAAGCGGCCCGCGCATCGAAATTTTCGATTCCAGGCCGGCCTTTACCGGCAGCGTCCTTTTGCCAGATAAAGGACTGGCCCTGACCAACATCCGCGAGGACCTCGTGGACCGAGAAAGCTGGAACACCATCTCGGCAAGGGTCGAAGACGACAAGGTCCAGGTCTGGGTGAACGGCGAGGAAATCGGGTCTGTCCGGGGAATCGCCCCGACAAAAGGAAAGATCGGATTATACATCGAAAAGCCCCCCGCCTCCAAATCCGGCCAGTTAAGTGTCCGCGAAGTGCAGATCCAGAAATTGGCCGAGCCCGAAGATAAATAATCCGTGATTTTCTGAAAATTGAGCCAATCCGGCGGCAACCACGGAATGCCGGAGAATCGTTGAGCCATGGTGCACACACCCTCCCGCAAGACTTATCCCGACATAATGGTAGTGACATTTTCCCCCGCGTACTTTGCAGGTTGACTGCTAAGGCGTTTGTAGTAACATCCGATATTATTGTCTATTTAAGTCTCAATTTTGTCCTGCCTCAATGCATTTCCTATTTTGACACCGGTTGCGACGTGGTCTATTTACAATAACAGGTGGATTAAAAGGCCGGAAAGGACGAAAATATATAAAATAATTTGAAGAAATATGGGGTCTTGAGTGTATATTGTTGTGGAAACAAAGTAAAGAAATTGTGTTCGAACCGAAAGACTCCGGTTTTGGAGCTCAAGAGAGTGACAAGCGTGTGCCAGGAAGAAACAATAGTATTGCAGCGTTGCCAGCGGGGCTCGTCAGAGGCTTTTGAAGTTCTCGTAAACAAATATATGAAAGACGCGTATTTTATTGCATTAGGCCTTGTGGGTAATCGCGAAGATGCGATGGACCTGTCACAAGAGGCCTTCGTTCGAGCATACCGGCATATCAAAGACGTCAAGCCAGGCCGGAAGTTCTTTCCCTGGTTCTATCAAATCCTGAAAAACCTGTGCATTAGCCATCTCAGAAAACGACGGTACAGGCGGGCCAGTTCTCTCAATTCGGAGGACTGCCCGGAAGTGGCCTCCACGGACGATTGCTTTTCGCCCGAGGAGGTGGCAAGCAGAGATGAAATGAAAGACAAAGTCTGGCAGGCAATCGGAAAGCTGGACGAGAAACATCGCGAGGTGATTATATTGCGACACTTTAAAAACATGTCATACGACCAGATCGCTGAGGCCCTGTTTTGCAATAAGGGCACAGTGACGAGCAGGTTGTACTATGCCCGCAAGAGACTTGAAGAATTATTAGGCACGGGAAAAGGAGGTTTTATCCATGACATGCCATGATTATAAAGACTTGTTGATGGGTTACCTGGACAACGAACTGAGCGACGAGCAGAGAAATCGGTTCGAAGAGCATTTGGCCGGGTGTCCCGAATGTGCCGGCGAGCTGAAAGAGTTCCAGAAACTCAAAGCGATAACCGACGAAGTAACCCTGGTCGAACCCGAAGACCGAATATGGCAGGACTACTGGCACGGGATTTATAACCGTATCGAGCGCAGTACTGGGTGGGTAATATTTTCAGTGGCCGCTATCCTTCTGACAATCTACGGCGGATTCAAGCTGATAGAAACAATCGTCACAGATGCCACGACTGGAATGCTCTTGAAGCTCGGCCTGCTTGCACTTATAGTAGGGCTGGCGATATTGTTTGTCTCGGTGTTACGGGAGAGAATTTATTTCTGGAGCAAAGATCGATACAGGAATGTAAGGAGATAAAGCGATGCTTTTGTCCACAACGGCTACGATTCATGGTAAAAAAATTGTAAGGCACCTCGGGCTTGTTCGGGGAAATACGATCAGGGCCCGTCATATCGGCAGGGACATCATGGCAATAATTCGTCATATAATCGGCGGCGAAATAACCGATTATACCAAGATGATGGCAGAGTCCCGCGAACAGGCCATCGACAGGATGATAGAAGATGCTCAAAATCTCGGCGCCAACGCTATTGTGCAAATGAGTTTTTCAACACAGATGGTCATGGGAGGGGCATCGGAGATTTTAGCTTTTGGCACGGCGGTGGTGGTAGAGTGAATTTTCAGGTTAGTAATTGCAGTTTTTCATGGTTCTTTCGAAAGGAGACCAAATGGATGCGATTAAAGATTTTTTGAAGCCGGAGTTGATATGGTTCCTGGTAGGACTTGTGCTGCTGGTTCTTGAGTTTATCATGCCGGGGCTGATTATCGGCTTCTTCGGCATAGGCGCCTGGATCGTCGCGATTATCTGCCTTGTGAGCCTTTATGTCGCCGAATCATTAAACGCCCAGTTAATCATATTCATTATTGCTTCCGTGCTGTCACTGTTATTGCTTCGGAAATGGCTCAAGGGGATATTTATCGGGCATGTCAAGTCAAAACAGGATATGACTGAAGACCTTAATGAGTTCATTGGCGAACGGGTGGTTGTCAAAGAGAAAATTACACCGAAGGCCGGCGGCAAAGTCGAGCTTCACGGCACAAACTGGATCGCCAAAGCGGATGAAGAAATCGCAGCCGGAACTGTAGTTGAGATTATCGCAAAAGACAACCTGACCCTGAAGGTCAAAGTAGTGTGATAACAGAATTGAACGACCGGTCATCGATTCGAGTAAATAAATTAAAACAACATACAAACCATTTATCTATGAAAGGAGATAGCCATGTTGGCAGCATTACCGGCAGGATCTACATTAACAATCATTCTTGTAGGGATAATTCTCTTCGCGTTGATCATTTTCTTCAAGACCATACGGATAGTACCGCAGAAACAGGCATACATCGTCGAGCGGCTCGGCAAGTATTCGAAAACACTTGAGGCGGGATTCCACATACTAACGCCGTTCTTTGACAAAGTTTCATACAAACACACCTTGAAAGAACAGGCGGTCGATGTTGCGCCACAACAGTGTATTACGAAGGACAATATCGCGGTCGAAGTTGACGGCATTCTGTACATGCAGGTTGTAGATCCCAAGAAAGCCTCGTATGGAATCAACAATTACCAGTTCGCATCCGCGCAATTGGCCCAGACGACCATGAGAAGTGTAATGGGTAAGCTCGAACTGGATAAGACTTTCGAGGAAAGAGAGACGGTAAATAGCGCGATTGTTGATGCCGTGGATAAGGCCTCAGATCCGTGGGGAGTTAAGGTAACGCGATATGAAGTAAAGAATATCCTGCCGCCCCAGAGCATCAAAGACGCGATGGAAAAGCAAATGAGGGCTACGCGGGAAAAGCGAGCAACTATTGCTGAGTCGGAAGGTGACAGGCAGGCAAAGATCAACCGGGCCGAGGGCGACAGGCAGGAAATGATTGCCCGTTCGGAAGGCGAGAAGCAGAAACGGATAAACGAGGCCGAAGGCCGGGCTATAGAAATCCTGAAAGTTGCCGAGGCAACGGCAAACGGGATCCGGGAGATTGCCTCTGCGATAAATGAAAAAGGTGGAATCAACGCGGTAAACCTGCGCATCGCGGAACAATATTTGGACGAATTCGGCAAACTCGCAAAGACCAACAACTCAATTATAATTCCATCGGATCTTTCCGATATAGCAGGCATGATTAAGGCGGCATCGTCAGTGATAAAAAGCGGGACGGTCGCTGCCGCTCAGACGGAAATTGGCGGGTAGATGGAATAGAGTAATTGAGCAGCAAAAGAAGTAACTCGTTTTTCTGAGCCTTGCAAGTAGGTATCGGATCGACAGTTTACATAATGGAATTTGGATGACGATGCAGAACACTCTGTTTCTACACGAAGAGATATTGCTGCTGGCTCTGCGGGATGAGGAAGGTACTATTGCTTCCGGAACGTTGTACCAGTATGCAATCGGCGCAGCGCTGCTGGCCGAGCTGTTATTAAGCAAGCGTATCGAGGTTGAACAGTCCGGCAAGAGAAAGCTGGTCAATCTTGTCAGCCCGAGTCCTCTCGGCGAGCCGTTGATTGACCAATGCCTTGAAAAAGTCATCAGTGCGAAAAGACGCGCTGTGCTCCAGACATGGGTATCGCGCTTTGCCGGCGTAAAGAACCTCAAACACCGCGTGGCCCGGCAACTGTGCAGACGCGGCATCCTTAGGGCTGACGAAGACAAAGTTCTGCTGATCTTCACCCGTAAAATCTATCCGGAAGTCAATCCGGAGCCGGAGAAGGAATTGATCGAACGGCTGAGGCGGGCCATCTTCACCGACACCAGAGATATTAATCCCCGTACGGTTGTCCTCCTGTCATTAGCCAACAGTACGGGTCTTCTGAAAGTAGTTTTCGATAAAAAGAATCTGAAAGGCCGTAAAGCCCGTATCAAGCAAATCGTTAACGGCGAGATAACGGGAAAGGCAGCGACTGAGGCCATCCAGGCCATGCAGGCGGCTGTTATGGTGGCCTGTATTATGCCGACCATTATGGCTTCAACGGTTAGTCATTAAACTTTGTGTGAAACTATGGAAATGGTGGTTGTTTACAAGGCTAATCCCGAGTCGCTGCAGACCGTGCTCGGGCTGCTTCGCAAGGAAGGATTCAATCCTTCAACGCTGGAGAATCCGAGTTCGACCCTGGTTCGAAGTGGAGGAACCTATTTAATCAGCGTTACTGTGCCGAGGGAGGAAGCCTTAGGAGCCCAATCGGTTCTGAGAAAATGGGACGAGGTCAGGCAGTCGGAAGTTAAACAAACGACAAGAAAACTCGCCGGACCATTGCTGTTCTCGGTAATGGTTGTTGCAGTACTTGCCGTTATTTTTCTTTTTATGGGTATTCTTTTGGATGCTGCGCCTTTACTTTTTGTAATCTGGCTTGTAGTCTTTGCATTACTGGCTAAAGTGGCAAATAACACTAAACCAGAGAGCAAAAAAACAGCAAGTCACAGATAAGACTGCGAAGGTAAAGAAAATGGTCGGCATCATATCGAGACCCGGCACACAGGAGAAACTGGAGATACTCAGTGCCGATGCGCAATACGACCTTGCCTGCGCCTGCGTACGAGTAAGAACGGCACCGACGACAGATGGGCATATCCGGCCGCCTTATAAGAATGGAGATATAAGCGGGGACTTTCTCAGGAGTTTCAAGCATGTTTATACCATACAGCGTGGATGTCCCGTTCGACCGTAAGCCGGTAATGAACTGGCTAATCTGCGCGTTGGTGCTCCTGGCATTCTTTGCGGAGATAGCAACTGTCAGTCACGGGGTCTCTGCAGAAGAAAACTCGCAGCAAACAATAGGCCGTTTTGTTCTAAATGGTTGGCGAATAACGGGCCTTTTCGGGTATATGTGGCTTCATAAAGGCATTATTCATTTGATCGGAAACCTTATTTTCCTATGGTTATTCGGAAATGCGGTTTGCTCGAAGATCGGCAACGTACTCTATGCCCCCGTATATATAGGGCTTGGCCTGATCGCTGCTTTCAGTCACTTATTGTTTATAGGAGGGCCGGCGATAGGGGCCAGTGGAGCAATAAACGGCATTGTCGGGATGTATCTTGTCTTCTTTCCTGAGAACTCCATAAGCTGCTTAATTTTTATATTTTTCCGGCCCTTTACCTTCAGTGTATCGGGATACTGGTTGATTTTACTATGGTTCATCTTCGATTTATGGGGAGCCGTAAGCGGCAGCTCTGGCGTGGCTTATTTTGCCCATATTGGTGGATTTTTGGGTGGATTCGGCCTGGCAGTTCTCATGTTGAAGAATAAATGGGTAGTAATGCAGAGAGACGAGAAATCGCTGCTGCAATTACTGGGGGGCAGGAAGGCGAAGATGTCAGATGCACTAACAAAAAATCCCACACCTCGGCAACAACAATCGGAACATGTGGAGAAAATAAATCCAAGACCTAAGATAATGCCAGGACCTGTGGCACAGCAAGCTCCCTACATACGTTTTAGTTGCCTATGCGGACAAAAAATGAAGATCGCAGGTGCGTACGCCGGCCAAATTGT
>Ga0114918_10002979_pt1 | contig 14996 bp, 9 predicted proteins | sample LantaG_FD_87015 | JGI IMG/M metagenome (GOLD analysis project Ga0114918, IMG submission 87015) | Deep subsurface microbial communities from Baltic Sea to uncover new lineages of life (NeLLi) - Landsort_02402 metaG | ecosystem: Environmental > Aquatic > Marine > Oceanic > Sediment | place: Baltic...
CTATATTTTGACCGAAGCTTGTGCAAAAGACTTGATGTTGCCTGGTAACGAACGAATTCTGTAATTTTGCTGAGATGGCAAAGATAATGAAGGTTCTGTGAAGCAATTGCGACACAGCCTGTGCGCTCAGAATGACAGCGGGATCTTCAACTGAGCTGGAGTCTTTCGGGATTCTATTTTATGCTGCAAGGCCTATTTAGCTCCCTGTAGCTTTAGTAATGCGTTTAGGCGACAGAGATACGACTTTATGACCACAATCCTTTTGCCTGGAACGCAGATCCTTGCAAATCTCGTGCAAGTCATAGTTGAACTTTTTGGCGTGTTCTTCACGTGCATCCCGAACAGCTTCGACAATCGGATCTCTCATGAACTGTCCCCTAAAAGTTCGTCCGGCGAACACAATACCGGCGCCACATAACCCTGTTTCTCGATAAAACGCATAATGTGTATTTTTGTCAAAGCATTATTAAGGTGCCGAAAATTCCAGGTAACCAGATAATCCATCCCGTTGACAACCGCCAACGCTATATGGAGGGAATCCTCGCCGAATTGCTGTGGGATAAGACCTTCGCTTACGATGGCCTTCGCTAAGGACTCGCTCTGAGGTGTAATATCTAAAACAGGAAGATCCGAAATAGCTTTCTTCCTTTCATTAACCGCCATGGGATCTCCTTTATTGATTTCCATCAGCACAAGAATAGAAATATATCGATCAAACCGTTCAACAAGCACCGGCCATAATTCCCTGGTGGTTTCCTGACGTGCGGCAATTACCAAATCACGCGATGGTCGAGATGCATAATAACTAACCACACTGGTTTCAATATACACCTTTTGCTTTACCATAGTGCTTATATTATACAATATTAGATGTCTATAACAAGGCAATAATGACGGAACAAACCCCGGCCTGCGGTTGCTGAGTAGCGGTTGCGGTGTGCCGTGCATATCCTATCGGCCCACGGCGGGTTTTGCGGGCCTATCGAGGAGAAGCGGTCCCGGCGGCGCTTTCCAGACCCGGCACAAAGGATTTTGTGTTCGGGTCCAGCCTTTTTTTTGCAGAGCCGGTTTTGTGCTGTAAATTCGCCGCTCTGTATTTGCATTACGATATTCATAAAGCGGCACAATGCATGAATTCTCGCCCTCCGGTCCGCTCGACGGCAGAGCATAAAAAAGCGGTTCAGCAGATGGATTGGGACGCTTCGCGGTCAGTTTGATTTCCCGCTCTTTATCAGCGTAGATTGGGATAAGATCGCCGTGTGCCCTTTTTGGCTCGACGGCATAAAACAGTATCGACTCGACGGAGTCCCATTTATTTGCCTTTTCCACGCCGTCACGCAGCAGATAATTCCGCGTGGGCAAAACGGAATTTGCCGACCCTACGAGTTCATCCCGTACTTGATATACCGCAACCGGCAGAGCCAGACGTGGATCGTCGAGGTTCAGGCGGTACATAATCTGATTGTAATCGTAGCGCGGCGTGGCGTTTTCCAGTGAGCCGGAGAATGTGAACGTGTATGTGCCCTCGAAGAAAATCTCGCGGCCGCCTTCTTTATCGAAAAATGGATGCTGCTTCGGATTGTAGAAGGAATATTTATTGTGCGTAGCAATCTTTCCGGCATACGCCCACGGCCCGACGGGCGTATCGGCCTCGGCGTACCAGAGATCGCCCAGAAATGAGCTTTCGCCGAACTGCTGCACGAAAATCGCGATCCATCGTTGCCGGTAGTCGTTGAAATAGACGCTGCCGCCGTGAGGTGTGATTTTTTTGCCCGAGGTTACATCGTAGAGATGTGTGTCTTTCTTCTCTTGCTTCAGAGCTTCGATTAGCGAAGGCATTTGGGCGGCATCATCGCCAATCAGCTCGCCGACACGGATCCAGTGGCAGGGCTCCGGCGGTTTTGGAGACGTCAAGACTTCGTAACGGTTCGGGTCGAGTACGTGGTCCCACTCGGCCTTGACGCGCATGCGAACCGACAGAGGAAATTGTGTGGCGAAATAGTAGTATTTCTTCCCATCCACTTCCACCGCGAAGGCATGTCCCGAATCACTGTGCGGCAGGAAATCCGGACCCGAACGGACAAACGGTTCGAACGACTCAGTCTGGTCGTTGAAAACCACCAGCCCACGTTCGAGTACCTCGCTGAGACTTTTAAGCCGGGCCAGTTTTGCGACCATCCGCTGCCGGCCCTGGTTGTCCCTGACCGTCAGCAGTCCATCAAGCCAGACCAGGCCCTTCTCTTTCAAGCGACAAACCGGCCTGCTGAAACCGTCCGCAGCAACGTAGTATTCGAGATCGACGCCGAGAGAAGGATCGAGCCCCCCCTGCCCGGGCAGATCCGAAACCGCGCCGGCCATTGCAAAGTGCCCGAGGGGATACGAGGGCCTTCCCGTATCGCCCCACATCCAGAACAGCCGGCCTTGATAGATGCAGTTGTACACCGAATCCTGTCCCATGACCTGTCCGTTAAGAACCGGGTTTTTCAGCGGAACCGGACTGCCGGTAAGAATACTGTCGCGGTAGATTCCCTGGCCCGTGACGCGATAGAGCCGCTCGGCAATATTGTGCCGATCTATTTTGATAACAGCACTGCCTCCGGGCGAGGTCTTCAGCCTTGTTCCGTTCATGCCGAATCCGTCTTTTGGGAATTCATAGCCGTGACTTTCGACGAAAAAAAAGACCTCTGCGTCCATCAGGCCCGGCTCGTGATACGCCACGATTCCGTTGCTGTCCGTAAAATACCGCGTGTTATTGGTCGTCCGTAATTCGACTAAAGGCACGCCCCTGCCGGTCTGCCGGTCCACTACCTGAATCTTGAAATATTTGTTTGAGGAATCCTGCGCCGAAGATAATCGTTGCTCGGCGGCAATGACCAGGCCGGGCGGAACAAGAGCCGGGATAAGTATCATTAAAACGGCTATCAGATGACTTTTATTAATTGTCTTTACTTTTTTGCTCATCGTAATTAAAGAAATTGGAAAAGCCAACGGTCGGATTCGAACCGACGACCACTGGTTTACAAAACCAGAGCTCTACCACTGAGCTACGTTGGCATCACTATTTTTCGATATACGCGTATATCGACCTCAAGGGCAGTATTATTTTACTTTTATCGGGAAATTGTTGCAAGCAAATTAAAGGCAAGTTTTGTAGCAAGAAAACTATGTGGCTGATGTATCACTCAGCAGTATCGGCGTGAAAATCAAACTTTCTGATTGAGCTTGATCATATTTGTTGCGACTTCCAGGACTCTTTCACGGAGTGCTTTCGGCGCCAGGATCTGGACCTGGTCGCCGTATCCGAGTATCCACCAGGTGATTTCACTCAGGCCGTCGACGCGAAATTCAACGATTGCCGAGCCGTCGCCGTTGGGTGTAACTTTTTGTGTGCTGTGCCATTTTACCTCGGCGATATTGTTGGCTACTTTTGGCAGGAAATGCAGCTTTACATGGTAGATTCGTCCTTCCGGCATCATTGACCAGGCCCTGCCGAGGTATTCGGACACGTCAACATCCTCGTCTCCAAGGAAGCATTCTTCCGTAGTTTTCAATTCCCTGATGCAGTTAAGCTCGAATGTCCGGACGTTATTGTGCAGGTTGGAGCGGCCCAGCACATGCCACGTCTGGTTATTGTAGAAAAGACGATAGGGACACAGTTCAGTTTTAACGACTCCACTCTCGAAAAACGGATAGTAACAGATGTTCACTTTGCGTTTCTTCGCTATAGCTTCCTGTAATTGTGTGAAAATTTTGTCAAATTGGGCATTCTGCCGGACCGGTGCCCGGGCATTAACTCCGGTGGAGATATTTCTCAGTGCTGTCTTGCAATATTGTTTGATCTCGGCGGGGAGATTGTTTTCGATTTTCAGGGCGGCCAGAAGAGCAGACCTTTTGAACGGAAACTGTACCTGGTTACTTACTTTGTGGGTCAGCAGAAGCAGGCTCAATGCTTCCTGGAGGTTCAAATCCGCCGGCGGCAGGAAAAATTCAGGTTCTATGGTATAGCCGCCTGTTTTTATATCGTAATGATACGGCACGCCGATAGCCTGCAACTCTTTCATATCGCGAAAGATTGTCCGCCGGCTCGTTCCAAACATCTCGGACAAATCACCGACGGTATAACTTTCACCTGCCTGCAATGTTGTAAGAATCTCTATGACTCTGTTAATTCTGCTGCGTTTCACAACTCGTGCCCTGAATCCGTCGGGTCCTTCACCGATTAATGAGTTTCCCAAGAACAACAAATGCTTAGAGGCTCGGTAAATCTTAAAGTAACAGCCGCTTAGACCGTCAATTCTTGCAGTCAATTATACACCAACACAGTAATAACATCAAGAAATTACTTTGGCAGTGTGAAGAAGAATGTGCTTCCTTTGCCGATTTCGGATTCCACCCAGGCTCTGCCGCTGTTTACCTCGGCGAGCTTTTTCACGATCGAAAGCCCAATGCCGGTGCTCTCGACTTTATCGCACGGTGTAAGCGTTTGGAACACTTTGAAAATCTTCTCATGGTACTTTTTGTCAATTCCAGGCCCATTATCTACGACGCTGAATATCCAAAAGCTGTCTTGCTCGACACATCGGACTTTGATTTGTCCCCTGGGCTTGTCGATATACTTTACAGCATTAGTTAGCAGATTCCGAAAAATCTGAATGATATGTATTTTTTCACAAATTATTGTCGGCAGCTTGTTATCAATGATTATTTCAATATTTTCAGGCGGATCGATTTCCTCAATTAATTCCGTTAGAATAGCATTGAAGTCGACTTCTTGCTTTTCCGGACTGCTTTGTCCGAGTCTGGAATATCGGAGGATGTCGTCGATCAGGGCGCTCATCTGTTTTGCTCTTGTAAGGAGCAGCCTGATTCGTTCTTTTCCCTGCTCATCAAACTTGTCGGCGTAGTCTGTTGATATCCAGTCGACCAATGTTCCAATTGCCCTCAGCGGTGATTTTAAGTCGTGAGCTGCTATGTGTGCGAATTCCTTGAGCTCCTTGTTCGCTCGCTCCAGTTTTTGGATGGTTGATTGCAGATCCTTGTTCAGCTTCTCCAGTTCTTCCTCTGCATGCTCACGTTCGGCGATTTCCTGTTTGAGTTGTTCATTGGCTTTTTTATGTCCTTCGGTTCGTTCTTGCACTATTTGCTCTAATTGTTCCATCTTCAGTGAGGCTTGCCTGGCCAGGTTCCATTTCTCCGTCAGAGCGCTTGCGAGCTGATATACTTCCACATTGTCAAACGGCTTCTTCAGAATCACCAGTCGTTCGCTTTGTCCCAGTTTCGCAACGATATCATTCCATTTATAGTCGGAATAAGCCGTGCAAATTACGACCTGAAGTTCCGGACATTCCTGCCAAATTCGCTTGATCGTATCGACTCCATCCCATCCCGGCGGCATGCGAACATCAACAAATGCCATGGCGTAGGGACGGTTCTCCTGTAAAGACTGCTTAACTTTCTGTAATCCTTCCTGGCCCTGCAATGCGGATTCAATCTCAAAACTTATTTGCTCCGATGAGTTTGGTATTTCACTAAAAATTGCCGCTTTGGCCTCATCGAGAGTAGTGGTATCGACATTACTGCTTCCAAGAATTGCTCGGAAATCCTCGTGGATGCTCTCGCTGTCGTCAATAACAAGGACACGACGATTCCTCTGGTATTCTTTTATCATTGTATAATCTCCGCAGGCTTGAATGGTAATTCCAGCGTGAACGTAGCTCCTTGCCCCACACCATCGCTATGGACTATCAGTGATCCCCCTATCTCCTTGGAAGCCAGGGCGCTGCTGTGTAATCCGAAACCATGACCGTGTTTTTTCGTAGTGAATCCATGGCTGAATATTTTGGTCAGATTATCCCGGGGTATTCCCACACCGTTGTCGGCCACTACAATCCGGAATTGATCTTCTACGTGTTTATGAACTCGAATAGTGATTATTTTTTCTTCTTTTTCGCTGCTGCTCGATGCATACTTGGCGTTACTTATGAGGTTAACGAGGATCTGGAGTACCTTTTGTTTGTCAATCTCGACATCGGGAAGTTCCTCAAACTCGCGAATGAGCCGGGTGCCATGGCGTTGCAGACCTGCACTATTGATTTGGATTGCATCTTCGACCAATCTGGTAATAGAAGTTGTGACCTCCACACCAGAGATCTTGGCGTATGACTGTTGTGTACTGACTATATCCTTGATGTGCTGGACGTTGTCGGACAATACTTTTAGTCTGCTGATAGTTTCGGCCTGCTCATTGGTCAGAAGTTTGCTGACTTCCGTCAGGTATACGGGTATATGTTTCCCCTGTGGATGTTCGGTAAGAAACGTTCCAAGATCCTCAATATGATCGTTGACGATACTTGCGAGTTTTTCCAGGTTTGCCACCTCTGATTCGCTGATTTTCTCCGTTATCACAGTTGTCGATACGTTAATACTATTAAGAACATTACCGACATTGTGCAGTACATCGGCGGCCACTTCCGCCATGCCCGCTCTGTGTGCCGTATCTATCAGTTTTTCCTGAGCAGTTTTCAGCTCGGCCTCGGCCCGTTTACGTTCGGTAACTTCTCTGGTCAACTCCTCATTGGCAAGAGTCAGCTCTGCGGTACGTTCTTTGACTCTTGTTTCTAATTGGTTTTTTGCATCGATCAGCGCCAAGTCGCGTTGCTGGATTTGCTCCAGCATTTCGTTGAATGCATCTATGAGCGAGCCTACCTCATCATTATTTTGCTTCGGAGCCCGGGTGGAATAGTCCTTCTTTTCCGATACTGCTCTTGCCACCTCGGCCAGACTCAAAATCGGCCCTGAGATAACCCGCTGAAGTCTTAATGATACCAGATAGGCTACAAGAGAACACGCCAGCACAATCAGTGTGATAGTGCCCGCTTTCAACCAGAGCATGGCCTTAATTTGAGACAAGTCGAGCTGGATGTAAACCGTGCCGATAGTCTCGTCGTTTTCATTGATCTGTTTGAACAGCTTAAAATAGTCATTTTCAAACCGATAGCCTTCTTTCTGACATATCGGCGGTGAGAGTTTATCTGTAAGACCGGGGTGCTGGTAGTGGGCCAGCACCTTAGCTTCTTTCGTGTATACACAGGCATAAACGATGGAAGACTCTGCCTTCAGTGATTTTAATGTCTCCTCCACATCTTCTGCGTCTTCGAAAGCCAGCGCCGCCCTGCAATTATCCCCTATCATTTCAGCATAACATGAAATGCTGTCTATTGTTTCTTCATGATATTCTCCCCGCTCAAATAATAGCTGTATAGCGCTGGCCAGCAGGAGAACGGATAAGCATGTTGCCATGATGATCGATATCAGCTTATGTTTTATCGCTATATTTCGCATATATAGATAGGATCAGTTCTCCGGCTTGTCGGAAGTATCTTCTCCAATCACCTTTTTTGCCAAACGTAAGAGCTTAGATCTGATATTGAGCTTTGCTTGCTTAGCGGCGTTGTTGTTGATTTCGAAACGGACCTTTTGATTCTCTATTACAAAATTGACAATGCCGCCCGATTCGAGAAAGTCGTTCATATCTCCAACGGTAAGGACATTGTGATCTTTTACTATATTAATGATTTTTCTGAGCTGCTCCTTCTCGGAGCGGCAGATAAACAACAAGTGGCATTTTCTTATGGCTTGGATTTGGTTGTCTGATTTTTCCGATTCTTTAAGACTAACAAATCGCTTTATGAGAACCTTTTTGCCTTTGGCCTGCTTGTTTTTTAGAGGCTCAAAAGTCTTTCCAAACGGATCCGTGCCGATAATCCCAATGGTTATTAAATCATTACCATCAGTGACTTTTTCTTTCGGCCAGTCAACAAAGTTTATAATGTTATACAAGAAAGCCGCCTTAACTTTGTATTCCTGACTGTGTTCAGATTCTGCCCTTGTCGTATGTGCGGCCACGACAAGGATCAACGCTAAAATCACCAAGTTGTACGTCTTAACTCTCACTTTATTACATCCTTCGAATCTGTTAAATTATTGTCATTCACATATACGATCCCATATTTCGTTCCTGGGACGTTTAAAAGCGCGCTATTAATCCTGCATAGAATGTCCTGCCTGGGCCGTAAGGGAAATAACCCTGGCCAAAACTTGGCACATATATATCTTCGTCGAGCAGGTTTTCGGCGCGAAGAGTAAGAACCGCTTGTTCCTTTGGGCAATCCAGCCATTTGGACATGTCGAGCCGAATATTCAAAGAGACCAAACTTACGGCCTCGGTTTTTGGATTGCCTGGGATCGGAGAAGGAACACTTGGCGGCTTACCAAAATGAGTACAAAAGACTGCCACGCTGCCCCCATCCCAGGTGTAGTCCATTCCCAGCTTGGCCATATTCTCCGGTACATAGCTGGGATCGAGGTCGGCATCGGCTTTGTTATTCTGGTACATAAATGAACCAAGCGCATTAAAGTGCGGGCTCAAGGAGCGTTTGGCCTCGAACTCGACACCGTCGAATTGCTGCTCGCCCCCGTTTGTGTACGACACGTCGGAGCCCTGAATGTCATAGATAATCATGCCTTGTGTTTTACTCTGAAAATATGTTACGGCGGCATAGGACTTTTCATCGTGATAGAAGAGTTGTGCGTCATATGTTGTGATCGTCTCTGGTTCGAGGTTCTTATTACCTGTGAAAGTGAAGAATCCCGGATCGTAGAGGTCTGATTCTACTGCCATGGGGCCCCTGAATGCTTCACCCCGTAGAAGTTTGACGCCCCATTTTTTATACGGAGTGAGGATGACTCCATAGCGAGATACAAAATCGGAATCGCCTAAGGGGGACTTGTTCCATTGCGTACCGGCAATGAGTTTGACAACCTTACTGAGCCTATAGTCACTCTGGGCATAGAAACCTCTGGGCGCATAATGATACGAGGGGATGGATTGAAAGTGTTCGTCATCAGATTTGTAGTTTGTGCGATATTCCTGCAGAAATCCGAGAACGAAGTTCAGGTTGTCTAACGGATTGGTGAAGAGAGTCACTTCACCCAGAATATCCGATGTATTCGTACCAACCTGGCGGGTCCCAAAGCTTGCAAGTATGTCTTCTTGAAGGTTGTAAGTGGCATTCAATTCCAAGGTCGCCCGCTCGTGCAGCGGAATTTTATATCCGAGGTTGGCGAATAACCTTTTGTTGTGGGATTCGTGATGAAAATTGGACCAGGCCGGAATGACTCCCATCGTGAATATATCCACATCGGCCGCAAAGAGATCGAACGTCAAATTACGATAGTCCAGATGTAATGTTCCCGAAATACTTTTGTTGAAGTTATTGTCGTCGCCGTATACGCCATATTGATCGGTAAAACGATAAGGGTATCCATCCAAACCGGCGGCACGTATATCCGTAATGAATCCAAGTTCACCGGATCGTCCGCCGATTGAAACAGTAGTATCGTAGTACTCGTGACTGCCTCCCATGCCGAAGACCGAAACCTCGTATTGCTCAGGGACGGGTCTGGACTTCAGATTGATAACGCCTGTAAAGGCATTTGTTCCATATAAGACCGAGCCAGGACCACGAATCAGTTCAACACTTTCCAGGCTCGTCAGTGGAAACGCCATGTAAATGGGAAAGCTGTAGCCCAGGGCGCTCTCCCGGATGGGCCGGCCATTGAGAAGGATCAGGGTATGCCTTTCCTGGTGGGTGGACATGTCGCCCCGGAAAGCGGCAAGATTGTCCGAATAGGCAAAGGAATGCCCTGTGTAAACACTGGGCTGACGCTGCATAAGCTGATGGAGGTCCCTGTCGCCGTAGAGTTCAATTTCATTCTTGGGAACGACAACCACAACACCCGGTGCTTCGATCGGCGACTCGGGTTTCTTCGAAGCCACGGATACCTTGATATCCATGAGTTCCTCGATAGACATATCAAAGAAATCTTCAGCCTCGTTCGGATCCTGATGTTGTCCATAGACCTCAGCTTGTGATGTAATTAATCCTGACAGGCTCAGAGCTATAATTATGAAGATATAAGCTTTAATTTTCACCATTTCACGCTCTTTCAATCTTTTACATTATTCTGTATCTAAATTTCTAATCTTCTATTTCAGAACTTTAATAGCAGTCTTGCAAAAAATATCCGGCCCGGAGTTTCGTGACCTGCAAGTTCTCCGATGTCAAGAACAACCTTGTTTGTTTTATTTAGTATATCAGACATTCCCATCATAAATTCTCCTCTGCCATCAGCAATTTCTTTGGCTACGGTCAGGTCAAGACGATTAAAAGATTTTGCATCAAAAGGCGTAATGCCATAACCTAAAACAGTATCGTTATAGACATAATTGGTGTTGAATGTCCAACCATCAGGCAAAAACAGCCGGCCAGTGACACCGGCTTTGTTCTTGGCCGGCCATAGAGCACGCATGCCCTCCGCGTACTGGTCTGTTTCCAGGAGATTACAGGCATACCAGGTCGAGAGCTTGCCTTTTTTATTATGTAAGGCAAGCTCGCACTCAGCCCCATAAGCTTTCGCACCATCAACATTAGTAAATGTGCTGTTTGTTACGGGCCCAACGGTTACGTTATTTACGCCAATCAGATGCTCAATTCGCTGATAGTAGGTGTTCGCACTAAACGTCAACTCCTTGGTTAATTTGCCTGTGTATCCTGCTTCCAATGACCATATGTCTTCATTTCGCAAACGTTCTTCAAGCGGCAGGATATTGAAAAAACCAAACACTGAGGTTTTAGTTGAATTTCGCATTGCCACGGTCGGGATACGAAATGCCCTTGCATAGCTGAACCGTAGGTTATGGTCCTTTGCATCATCAAGTGCATATATCACTGAAGCCCTGGTTGACCAGTCATCTTCATTTTCATTGTGAAAATCGCCTCTTATTTGTCCTTCCAGTGCAAGGCGCTGGGTTACTTCAAAATGGTCGATAAGGAATAATCCTCCCCATTGCTCGCAGTATGGATCACCGGAAAAAACTGTTTCATTTGGATTGCCGCTACCTGTTGTTGTAGCCCGAAGCCAGCTTAGATTACCCCCTACGGAAATACTGTGCATATCGGCAACATTAAAGTTTAGTTGCCCCTCAAGGTGATTCTCGTTGGTCGTATATCTGTCAATAACATTTGGGATATGCCGGTCCAGAAAGTTCCCGTACCATTGTAAGTAGGCCGTACTCCCGTCGTCGAGTGTATGGTCGATTCGCGCGAAAGTACGAGTTAAACTTGACTTGTCATCGCTTTGTGGGTTATAGCCCATAAATTCGTTACTACCTGATTCAAAGTTCGAGTGCCCTACGCCGAGTGACCATTTCGTCGAGTCGGAATACTGATAGCTCGCTTCGGTATCAAACCGCCAGTTACGCATAAAGTCTCGAGCAGAATAATTATCGAAGCCAATTAGAGGGTTCAAGGCGGGAAAACCAGATTTGTACATTCCTGCACCGGCACTGTCGGAATCCTCGAAATCTTCATAGCCCGCAGACAAACGCCAGCTCCATTTGCCTTGTGTCTGTCCCCAGCGAATATGTGTGTAACTATCGCCAAATTCATTGATTGTTGTTGTGCCAAAGTATCCCGGGACGTCTTCCGGCTTTTTTGTTATTATATTGATTACGCCGGTTGATGCATTTGCACCCCATGCTGCGCCGCCGGGGCCGCGAAGAATTTCAATACGTTCAATATCCTCGACAAGAATAGGGATACTGGACCAATCAGGTGCTCCTAAGAGTGAGTCGTTGGCAAAACGACCGTTGATAAGTACAAGTGTACGGTCGGATATACGGCTGTGTAATCCGCGAACTCCTACAACATATCGACTGCGGTCGTTCCGTCTCACATCCACGCCGGGTGTAAACTGCAAAATCTCAGCAATAGTTGTCAACCCGCTATAGTGGATGTCTTCAGCCGTGATCACGCTTACGGGAGCTGATAACTCACCGATTTTCTGGTCCTGACGGGCGGCTGAAACAACAATTGGAACTTCCATCAGCTCCTCGATAGACATATCAAAGAAATCTTCCGGTTCGTTTGCGTCCTGCTGCTCTGAGAATACGGGTATGCAAATTGTAGTCAAAACCAAGAAGGCCAGGATTAATCTCAATTGTTGTATATCAAGATGTTTCCTAAGAAGCATAATCATGTTCACGAATTAACAAGGTTGCCTACAATCCGTTCGCTATTGCTCGGAATGGTAAAATCCCAGATCGCTAACCCCAAAAATATTCAATCAAATGTTGTATTTAGTACGATCAAGAAGTGTATCGGTATATTAGAAAGGTGGTTTCAGGAGAAAATATAATTTTTGTGGATTATTTGAAAACTTTTCCTTAAACATATTAGGACGTTGAATCCTTCGATTTGTACTTTTGACTTTGCTCGAAAAGCAAGGAACAAATGTCCCTTACTGTTAGAAAAAGCAGGTAAATTGGCCACGATATTTTTATAGTGGTCTGATTATCGGAGTCACAGCAATGCGAAGGTATATGTTGACATTTAACAAATATCAATTTTCCAGAGCGTACTCTAAAGACTGGACGGAGACACGATTAGTCTAAGAAGTACTGTTCAAGAGCGGCAAATTTGATTATAATTTAAACCGGTGAAGCCGGGAGTAAGCCGGTCTGGTTTGATATGTCAAATATCTTTTATTGTTTTAAGAGGAGTTATCCAATGAAGCGGCAAAATACGATGAGTGATTCCAGGCTGTTATCGGCGTTTTTTCGTCCTCTAACTGGTTTTTATGCTTTCCTTATCTTTCTCGTGGTTTGCGGCGTTGGCCTCGCTGAGGACTGGGCGACTTACCGCTCTGATATAACTCGAAGCGGAATCACCTCCGAAACCGTTGGGCCGGAACTTTTTCTGCAATGGAAATATATTCCTGCTCACAAGCCCAAACCGGCCTGGCCGATGCCCTCCGAAGAGATGCCGAGAATGCACAACGACAACGCGTATCACGTTGCGATAGCCGACGGCAGCGCCTATTTCGGCTCCTGCACGACAAATAAGATATATTCAATCGACGTTGCTGCCGGCAAGATTCGCTGGACATTCTTTACCGAAGGGCCGGTTCGTTTTGCCCCAACCGTCTATGACGGCAGGGTTTATTTCGGTTCCGACGATGGTCATGTGTACTGTCTCGACTGCAAAGACGGATCGCTCGTATGGAAGTACCGACCCGGTCCCACCGATGAGAAAATCATTGGCAACGAAAGAATGATATCGCTCTGGCCGGTCAGGACAGGTGTCCTGGTCGACGATGAAATTGTATATTTTGCTGCCGGCGTTTTTCCGTACGAAGGATTGTACATTTGTGCGCTCAAGGCCGGCGACGGTTCGGTTCTCTGGAAAAACGATACGATCGGTGACCGGGCTCACGAACTGGAATACGGCGGGATTTCGCCGCACGGTTACCCGCTCGCTTCCAGGGATGTGCTGTATATTCCTTCGGGCCGGTCGATGCCTGCTGGATTCGACCGGCATACCGGAGAATTTCTATTCTACGCCTCGCCGGGCGCCAAACGCGGTGGGGCGTGGGCCCTGCTGGACAGCGACAGGCTCATCTCCGGGGTGGACTTCTCAGGCACACCTCACAAGGTCGCCTACGATGCCAAAACAGGTAAACGCCGGGGAGATGCCTTTGCCTGGTTCCCGGGAATTGACATGACCGTGACCCCTGAGTTTTCATACATCGTGACTTCAGAAGGCGTGTACGCGATCAACCGGGCGGTCTACGCTGAAGCCGTCAGTAAGGCGGCTTCGCTGGCGAGAGACCGGCAAATATGGGAAAGCCAACTGAATGAGTTTAAGACAAACCTAAGCTCCGCTGATGAGACTGTCCGCAAAAAGATTAACGAGCGAATCGAAGAATTTACCAGGAAAACAGCCGAAGCCGCCCGGGAGGAAAGAAGATTAAAAGGCTCCAGCTTCCAGTGGCGCTACTCAGGAAAAGGGCTTCGTTCGGTAATTCTCGCCGGCGATGTTGTATATTCGGGCGGGGAAGGATTCGTCGTCGGCATTGACGCGAAAACCGGCAAGGAAGTTTGGAAGAGCGATGTAAATGGTGCCGCCGTCGGTTTGGCTGCCTCCGACGGTTCTCTTGTTGTAAGTAGTGACGAAGGACCAATTTACTGCTTCGGCGGGACCGAAGTTGCAGCGGCCAAAGAAATCAAGCCGTCAATAAAAGCCGATCTCTATCCTGACGATTCGCTTAGCGAAACGTACGAGGCGGCCGTGGAACAAATCCTGGCCGATAGCGGTGTAAAAAAAGGATATGCCCTGGTCCTGGATTGTGAGCAGGGGCGCCTTGCTTACGAATTGGCGAAAAGAACGGAGCTGAAAATCGTCGGCCTGGAAAAAGATCCGGAGAAATTAGCTGCCGCCCGGAAGAATCTCGATGCCGCCGGCCTGTTGGGAAACCGAATTGTGGTCGAGCCCTGGGATATGGAATCTCTGCCGGATTATTTCGCCAACCTGATCGTCTCCGATGGAATGATCTTGACGGGTGAAACCACAGGAACAACCGAAGAAGGCCAGCGCGTTATTCGCCCATGGGGAGGCACGGCGTGCCTGAGCTTTCATCGCGATGGGCAGGTGACATGGAGAACATATGTTCAAGGCCCGCTGGAAGGCGCCGGCGCCTGGACGCAGCAGTATGGCGATCCTCAGAACACCGCCTGTTCGGATGATGAGCTTGTCTACGGTCCGCTGGGAGTGCTCTGGATCGGAGAGCCCGGGCCGCAGGGAATGGTCGAGCGGCACGCATGCGCGCAAAGCCCTGTCTCGATGAACGGCCGGCTGTTCATGGAGGGCGAAGAAATCATCACCGCCGCTGACGCGTTCAATGGCACGCTGCTTTGGACAAGGGAGATTCCCGGTGCGGTCCGCGTCAAAGTCAAAGCCGACTGCGGCAATCTGGTTGTCACGCAGGACGGCCTGTATGTGGCTGCGGAAAATAAGTGTTACAAGCTGGACCCGGAAACCGGTGAAACCATCCGTGAATATGAAATTCCAGCCTCTTCCGATGGAACGGCTCGCCGA
>Ga0114918_10002980_pt1 | contig 14991 bp, 21 predicted proteins | sample LantaG_FD_87015 | JGI IMG/M metagenome (GOLD analysis project Ga0114918, IMG submission 87015) | Deep subsurface microbial communities from Baltic Sea to uncover new lineages of life (NeLLi) - Landsort_02402 metaG | ecosystem: Environmental > Aquatic > Marine > Oceanic > Sediment | place...
ACAGTTTTCAAATTTAATTCGTGTGACCAAGGTGTTAATTTTTTAGGGAACAAAGAAAATTCTTGTACTAAACTTTTCTTTTCAAACAGAATTCTTGACGGAATACTCATATATGGGTTTCCTTGTTTGTGGGTGTCTATCTTATTTTGTTCTATTGATATATATCATGAACCATGTCTATATATATTTACTAATGAACGGAAACTATTTCAACCCAAATAGAAAAGGAAATCAATCATGACTATGATCGAAGTGCTTCAGACGATCGAAGGATTCCATGTTAAATTTCAAACCATTCGAAGCGATCTTGTAATTTTTCATTTTGACAAGGCGGAAGATGTTCCTTACGAAAACTATCTTCGTAGCAAACACTGGGAAGAAGAGGATGGATGGACGGAGTCTGGTCACAAGATCTTCAGGGCGGACGGAGCAGAAATAAAGATCCATTACTCGGGAATGGTCGAAATTCGCGTTCAATAACAGAAAGGGAATGAAAGATGAAAGAGAAGAAACTGATTGTTCATTACCTGATGAACGGAACACCATTTGCCGGGAGATTTGATGATGATGATCATTTCGCTCGGTTCAAGAAGTTTCAAGAATCTTCCCGGAGCAACTGGGATTGGCGGGTCAAGAATGTGATAGAGATCCAGAAACAGTTCTGGGCGGAAGTGGAGACCGATCCGGGATTGCTTGCGGAAGCGGCGAAGGATTAGCACCACCCCAGTTCGAACCACAATAGGATCTAACAAGATCCTATTGTGTTTTTTGCCTCAAATACTGACCACATATGGATAGGTAAAGTCTATATATATAATTATATGATAGAGAAAGGATTTTATTACGGGATGCAATTGTATTTCCGGGATCCGATATCTATCAACAACATAGGAAGGGAAGTATCATGAATAAGTGGGATATGATGAGGTTGGAACATACCATGATGGCCACCCCGGCTCGCGCCGCCTACACCGCAGAGTGTGATTTTATTTGGTCGGAACAGGACTTTTTTGTCAATGGTGTCCGGCAGAGGCGGTTGTATCCGATGTACACTCCACTTGGATTTGTAGTCACTGTGACCGCCGGTGACTCGCCAGTGTATATCGGAGGAGCTCCCTCCGATTCCCGAAAGTGGTTGTACAACTACTTTGTGTGCCCAGTCGCGACGTCCATTCGGTGCGTGCGATTGACGCGCGGTACCGTGTACGGGTATGCGGACTGGGAGTGTTACGGCGCGATCTAACACATACCAGAACCACAATAGGATCTAACAAGATCCTATTGTGTTTTTTGTACTTTTAATCTACGCATGGAATATCTAGATCTGCTAAGAAATCTAATGCCAATTTAAACTGACCTATATTTACTGATAACGTAGATAGTGCTATATTGATAGCTTGCATTAATATATCAATGCCAAAATTTCCTGGTAATTCTGGAGGAGCAAATAACCAATTGTATCCGAAATTAAAAGCTCCACTTAAAGAGATCATACATTTATCATCATCCCATCCTATTCCACCTGGAACATATACATCTTTGTATCCAGGAGGATCTAGTGAAGAATCCCATTGTTGAATTGAAAAAGCTGAAATGTTAGATGATCCAAATCCAGCGCCAGCAACGAATTTTGTTGGATGTCCATCTACATCAGGAAACTGGTCCATTTTATTTTTGATGGCAACTTTCATTGTGGCCATGCTCTTGTCTAAAAAGTCTGTTTTAACTTGCCCTCTGAGTTTTCCAATATCATCAAGTGTCATACTTAGAGCTTGAAATTGAACTAGATTCTGTCCTATCATATTAGGCAAAGCAACTTTTAAATCTATACTTGGGAGTGGAGAAGATGGAACATTTATCAAACTAGTTACTTTAGGAGTTTCTAATTTTGGCATATTTGGAATTGAAGGGAGTTCTGGTAATTCCGGAACTTCCGGCATCGGAGGAAGGGGAGCTGGATCTGGAAAACCTGGGATGTCATATTCATCGGTCATGATAACTATCCTTTATACAATTATAATTTACTATCCAGTAATTTGATTAGAAGATCCTGTAATCATTATTCCTGTAAATGCTCCAACTATAACATCCATTGTTCGAACATTTCCTTCTGAGTTGGTAAATACAGTAGATGAATAAGTACATGGCATCCCAATAAACATAGGAGGGGCTAGAACTATATCAAATGATCTAGCCACTCCCATACTGTTTACAAAAGAATTAGTGGATGCAGTTATCACCATTCCTATGCATGGAAAACCTGGTGGGATACAAAACCCCATAGCCACATCCATTAATCTTGATTGTTGCATTTATATACCTTATTAATATTCGACGCCGTACTCAACTTCTGCCCGGCCTTGTTGTGCATATTTTGGAGCTACTTGCTTTGCGTATGCTGCAATTTTTTGCTTATCAGCAGGATTCATTGGATTTAAATTATTCTGCATAGCCCAATTTGTAACATCATCTTTGAAGGCTTTTGCTGATTTGGAATTGCTTCTAATCTTACTTATTATGGGAAGTGAAATTCCCGCGATAAGTGATGTTACTGCTGCAGCGACAAGTCCTTTAGTTTTCCAGGACATAGCTTCGAACAAGATTTTTTTTGGAATACTCATAGTTTCTAACCTTTCTTTTGGTGTGTTATAAACCTAACTTCATATCATCTTTAACTTTCTTTGATGATATTAGATACAATGGAGCTATATCTTTTGCGTACTCAATAATTTTTTTCTTATCTTCTGGTTTTGCTGGATTTAGATTATTCTTTACTGCCCAATTCAAAATATCTTCCTTGAACTCTTTTGAATTTTTAGTTCGTGATTTAATTAATTTATAAAGAGATAGCGAAGAAATCAACAAAGAAATAGATGCTATTACTAATGATTCAGTTTGTAAAGACATAACTTCAAACAAGATTTTTTTCGGAATACTCATAGGGTTTAATCTTTTATTGATTGGTATGAATATAAATTCATTTGTTTCCCAAGGTCTACTGCATTACTTGCGTAAATTGTTCCCTGTATAATTCCGCCTCTGAATTTATGATCATATAGCCACCGTAACAATAACACAAGTTCTTTTGATTTATTAAGAAGACCTGCTTGGATGTAATGTCCATTTTCATTTTCATCATATGCATCAATTAATACTAAGTTTTTCTTTTTCAGAGGATCAAATATTAGTGGTGCAATTTTGGTATTTAAAAGTTTTGTAGATTCATCATAAATATTCCCCCCTTGAGATTTAGCAGCAGCCCAAAAATCTTCACCAGTACCTATCTCTACTCGATATGCAATTTCAATTTCTGGACTTTGCCTGGCCCATCGAGAAGATGGTCGGTCTATCACCTCAAGTCTGTCTGATATTTTAGTCAGATCAGTTGGATCAAAATCCATGCGTAATTGGATCGGAGAATTTTTCTTGGCATTATTATATATGGCTTTTTCACATTGTACAAACAATGCTAATAATTTAATAACATCAGATTTAGTTAATGGACTAGTTGATGGTTTAAGATTTTTCTTTGGAATCGCGCCGGGGATTTGTGGATATACATCATAATATCTAGTTTCTTCAAACAATATATTCAATGGAATACTCATAGTTTCTACTTTTCTTTGGTGAATTATATATTGTCCATCCAGCTTGGGATATTTAATTCTTTAGCTAATTGTTCTGCATTATCACAAAAAATGGATCCATGTATTTCTCCTCCAGAATCTTCATGATGATACTCCCAATAAATTTTGAAAATTTCTTGGTTTTTCTTATTCAATAAAATAGCTTCTACATAATGAAGAATCCCATATCTATTACTGCTCGTAGTTAAAATAAAGCCTTTTTTCTTCAGAGGATCGAAAATTAAAGGAGAGATTTGTTTATTTATAATATCTCTATCAGTTTTTATATGGGAATCTAAAACTTCACTAATACCTAATATTAATTGTGGTTCGATTGTTATCATATCAACACCATCAACTACTAAATCTGTTGAAATTCTTTTTAAAACAGATGGAGTCTTTGTATACGAAATATAAAATTTCACTGGAGAATTTTTTTTGACATTATCATATATCAATTTTTCACAATCCGTAAACAATGAAACTAAGTTGACTATGTCAGATTTAGTTAAATGTACTGAAGTTTTTAAAGACTCAAACAATATATTCAATGGAACTTTCATATAGAATTCCTTATACATGATTAAATTTATTTTTGTTCAATAATACATATCCGATAACCGGTCTATATATATTTACTAATGAATGGGAAAGGATTGTATTGCTTGGAAAAGCAAGTCCTTATCTCATCAACTATTAGTCAGGAAGGAAGTTACTATGAAATACATGGTAGCACGCAAAAACGGTCAGTTTATTCTGGCCACGAACTCCATTAGTGAAGCCAGCGAACTCGCATGCAACTTGTCCATCGCCTCGGGGGACATAATTGTGGAAGAGCGAGACGGCTCCGGCAAAGTCGTGTATGCTCACCTGTATGAGAACGGGCGCTGCACGACGGTAGGAGTGGGCAAGTTATGGGAAGAGACTGGGGAACTGGATCCCCCTCCGATGAGACGTCGGTACCCGGCAAGATTCGTGTTGTGGAGACTGACCCGCAACAATCGACTTTACCAGCTGACGCTGACAACTGGTCGGTATCAATGGGAACAGAATGTTCCTGTTGATGGCCCACCATTGTGGGCGGAGGTTGATGATTCCGAGACGAAAGCTCTGGACCGACAGATGGTCCAAGAATTTGGTCAGATGGTCCAAGAATTTGGTCTTGGAAGACCAGCGACGGAGATTGATCAATACCTCAGCTCGAGGTAATCAATCTCAATATAAAACAACTACTGGATATCAAACCCCAGTAGTTGTTTTACCTTCAATAAAGAGATTTATTATGATGACTACTGATGAACTCATAGAAAAATCACTCCACCGACCCGAGATTGTTTGGGGTTGGGGATGCAAATTAAACAGAATCGAAGCAGAGGATCAAGGATTTGAATTAGAATGGGATACTCCCATTCGTCCAGGAGATACGTATTTAGCAAAACGGAATACTGGATGGAAACTCCTAACCTGTTCTTTTTTAGGAGAAGCTTGTATCCATCCAGTAGAAGTTGCGTATGCATACGATTTTAGTGAATGCGTCAAAGTAAAGGAAATGTAAAATGAGCAAAGTAGCAGAACTAGTAGAACAGATTAGGTATCATTCCGATGTGTATTACAATCATGGACAGCAAGAAATTTCAGATTATGAATTTGATTGCTTAGTAGATATGTTGAGATCGTTAGATCCTACTAATCCCATATTGTCCGAAGTAGGGTCTGTTCCGAGCTATGGACGAAAAATATCACATCCATATATAATGGGAAGTCTGAACAAAGTCAATTCGATAGAAGAATTGAATCACTGGAGTGGAACTAATTTGTTAGTTGTATCTCCAAAAATTGATGGATTAGCAGTCAGACTTCAATATCAAAATGGAAAATTAGAATTAGCGGCTACTAGAGGAAATGGATCAGTTGGGCAAGATGTTACTGATAATGTTAGATATATAAATAGTATCCCAAAGGAAATTCCTGGATTTTCTGGAGAACTTCGAGGGGAAATTTATATGTCAAAACATTCATTTAAAACATATGCTACAGATAAAGCTAATCCGAGAAATGCGGCTGCCGGTGCATTACTTCAAAAGGATCCAGCAAAAACCGCAGATTCTAATTTGAGTTTTTTCTGTTACGATATAATGACAGATCATCAATTTAGATTAGAAACCGAAAAGGCATTGTATGGCGGAACATTAAAAGGAATTCAATATGTCCCAACCCAAGTAGTTGGAGATATTGAATCTATCATTAATCAATTTATAGAGATCCGGGAATCTTTAGATTTTGAAATTGATGGATTAGTTTTTTCGTTTAATGATATACATAGTCAAGAAGAAGCTGGAGTATCTGGGAATAGGCCAAAAGGGAAGATGGCATTTAAGTTTCCCACCGAGCAAAAATCATCTACAATCCAATCAATAACTTGGCAAGTTGGAAGAACTGGAAAGTTAACTCCTGTTGCTCGGATAAATCAAATTCAATTAGCCGGGTCAAGTGTATGCAATCTTACTTTGCATAACTGGACAAATATCAATAATCTCCAACTTCGATTGAATGATGAAATTCTAGTTGAAAAGGCTGGAGATATTATTCCCCAATTAGTCAGGGTAATATCTCATTCTAATCAAGAAAGAATTCTTCCTCCTCTTTATTGTCCGGTGTGTAATACTCCGACTTCTTTTGAAGATGGATGCATTCTGAAACAGATGACTGATTTATTTAGCGATCATGGAGTTAGTGTTTGGTGTTTCAATCCATCATGCCCAGCACAATTTGAAGAGCGAGTATTCCATTATCTGAGGACTCTTGAGACTAAAGGAATCGGACCTGGAACTATTTCCACCCTTAGAGAAAATGGAACTTTGAAAACACTTCCTGATTTGTATAAAATGAATAAGGAAGATGTAATCAAAGCTACTGGTGGAGATAGGAGTGCCACTATTGTAATTGAGGCATTACGAAACAAAAATACAATTCCATTAGATATTTTTCTATCCGCTCTTGGTATTCAAGGATTAGGAAAAACAACAGGAAAACTTGTTGCTAATCATACTAAAAGCCTTGAAAATTTAATGAGCAATCTAACTTCACAATTAGTAATTGAACTAACTACTATTGATGGAATTGGACAATTAACTGCAAATAATATTGTATCGGGACTTCAATCTATAACTTCGGAGATAGTAGAATTGACGAAACATATTACTGTAACTCCAATAGAAACTAAGCATGGTAACTTGTCAGGAATGTCATTCTGTCTTACTGGATCTATGTCCAGACCAAGAAAACTAATCGAGAAAGATATCGAATCCGCTGGTGGAGAAATCAAATCAGTTAGCAAGGGATTGACATATCTTGTTCAAGCAGATCCTGAATCCAAATCGAGCAAGTCTGAAAAGGCAAAAGCTCTTGGAACCCAAATTATCTCAGAAGAACAATTGATGACTATGTTAGGATAATCACTTTAAAACTATTAGGTCCAATCCCTAATAGTTTTTTTGATTTTAAATAGTATCAGTAAGAAATTTTGTTACCAAAATGTATAGGAAAAATCTAGTATCCTCATCACGTTCGCCACCGAGCTTATTTTGAATTTCATCTACTATATCATTTACTGCTGCTGCTACTTTTTTCGCAGCACTAATATCGCGAGCTAATGATTTATTACTAAGAATCGGTCTAAGAGTGACTCCACGCAATTTTGAAATTCTTTGAATTCCTGAAATAGATATTCCTTTAGTTCTTAGAAACCGAGTTGCCATTATTACAATTCGACCCTTTGTGGAAGAAAGTAAAGAATCGGATGTCATAATTTCAGCTTCAGTAGTAGATGAATCTTGATCAACTTTTATTTCTTCATCTTCTTCAAATAATACTTGTCGGGAAATCATAATGTATCCTTTATAGTTAGATTAATATTTGTTCAAATATGGTTTAATATGTCTATATATATTCTTATACGATAGGGAATAAGATTGCTTTGGAAAAAGCAAATCTTGCCCAAACAACAAACACGGAAGGGAAGTTACAATGTACATGGGAAAACGGATTTTCGTGGATCTGGACCTGACGCTGGTCAGGTCGGTAGAGGATGGAGTTTTGGAGGCCGCCCTCCAAAATGGCGGGACAGAAGCGGACGCCCGGGCTGCCGGCGCGGTGCCCTTGGAAGTTGGGGGCAAGATTATTTGGTCGAAGCCCCGGCCGGGGGCGGTCCAGTTTATGTGGGAGATCGGGCTTTTGTGCGACAACGTCTCGATCTGCACTGTGGCGACTCGGGACTATGCCCGGACCGCATGCAGTCGGTTCGGGTTCGATTACATCGCGGCTAATATCTATACCCGCGAAAATATCAACAATGATGCCCGTGGGTTGGAGTACCCCGGAAAGTTTCTGTTGGTGGATGACAATCCGCACACGTTCAGTCCGGGGATCATGAACAAGTTCGCATACATCTCCCAAACCCGGGAGGAGATTGCGAACGGATTCTATGATCGAACCGCTAAGACGGAGAAATTCGTCCGGTCCGGGATGGTCACCGTCCGGCCCTATCAGTATTGGGACGCGGACGACAACGAACTCGAGCGAGTGCTCGAGGAAATCAAAAGGAGGGTTGTGTAATGTGGGATCATCGGTCGGATCAGGTCACGATGACCCGAGTTGCGAAAGCACTCGGTAACGGGAATGTGATCCGACATCAACCGACCGAGAGAAACAAAATCGGTCAAACCCACGTCATGGAAGTGGCGTCGGAGATCGTCGACATTGTGTTAAGCAGTGTCAACGAAGAAGAAGCAACCAGACGTGTCTACTTCTTTCTAATGGGAGAAGTGGATACTCGTGAAATCCCAAAGAAGGATTGAGAAATGAAAGTATGGAATGATCTGACCGATCGCCAACGCCGACTCGCTAAGATAATCATCGCAGGCGGAGTGGTGGCTTGCATCGCGGGCATGGCCGTGGCGGCTTGGTTCACGATGTGGGCATCAGGTCCCACCGTCGCCAAGAGGATGTTCGATGCTGCCAGCGGCGGTGAGTCGATCGATGAATTCGTGGATCTCCCGAGTTTGAAGGAGTCCATGTCTCAAGAACTTACCCGGGAGATGAGGAAGAATCCCCCGGAGGATTTGGGGGCCTTTGCTGCCCTTGCGGATACGATCATTGAGTCCACGGTAAAGGCTATCGTGGACAACGTAGACGAAGAAGTCGTTTCGTTGATGTTAACAGAGCTTGACGGGTACGGGTACGAAGGCAGTTATTCGGATTGGAACACGTATGAAGTGAGATCCAATCCGAATGATGAAGGCGCTCGAAGCACCCTGATTCTCCACCGGAGTAATTTCATCTGGTGGAAGATTGTGGGAATTCGTCTGGAAACTCCATAACGACTAAAAGGGCATGAAGAGAAATCTTCCTCTGCTCTTTTTCTTGAATCGATTATTTCGTCTATATATATACTATTATGAACAGAGAGATTTTATCCAAAAATTTCTCATCCTTAACCCCACAATGGAGGCTATTATGTGGGAAATTATGATTGGATCGTATTTGTTGACCGGTCTCGTGACCGGCTTCGTGCTGGCTGAGTCCAGCAAAGAAGAGCTCTCGGAGATCGAGAGCACGAGCAAGAGTTCCGCATACGCAATTTTGGTGTTATGCGGAACTTTGGCGTGGCCCCTTATCGGGGCCGCCTTCGTCCTGTGGAGGGCGAAGAAGTGATCAAAAAGAGACGGGGCTGCCCCCGTTTTTTTGCTTTATCAAGTCTATATATATTTATAGATGATAGAGAAAGGATTTTCATTGCTTGGAAAAGCAAGTCCTATTCTCATAACAGCAAGTTAGGAAGGAAGTTACCATGTGTGACAAAAAGCCAGTTGGTGGAATGGTGGAGCTAGAAACCGATGCCGAGGCCACTGCTCGCATCGATGCCGCGGAGGCGGTGAATGAGCGGTTTGATAAGTTCAAGGCCGCATACGAAGCCTATGACGAGGCCCGCCGCGAACTTTGGGCGGTGGAGGATGCGTTTCGGAAACTGGTGGTCCCGGTCGCAGCCAGTCAATCCAAGGTGGTCGGCTGGGTCCACCAGCCCGCTCGGCCGGATGAGTTCGCCATTCGAAATTCGGCCGACATCTTCATCAAGTTTCCAAATGGCGGCCGGGTGAGGATTGGGGTGGTAGGAAATCGGATTGAGATATATCCGATAAACGGGATTGAAATGAGCCTGTGCACGATGGCCGGCCTCGCCGCGGGGGTGGCGTTCACTCCCAATCCTATCTAACTTTCAACAACTCGACACACTATGATCTACCAAGATCCTCTAGTGTGTTTTTTGTATTTTCAAAATCTAAAAATATTCGATAGAGTATATAGTTTCTTCTAATAAAATATCTTCAAAGCCGGTGAACTTAGATTCTGATATTCCAACCATGCCTTTAAACATATCTTTGCTCCAGGCCACAATCTCTTCCATTCTAGTAGATAGATTATTTTCTTTTCCAGTATCTAATACGAATGAATAGATTTTGACTGGGGTGTCTTGTCCGATTCTATGAACTCTATCACTAGCTTGCTGATAATCTACATATCGCCACGGCTTATTCAAAAATAAAACAGTACTTGCTTCTGTTAATGTCACACCAGTACTCATAGTTTGAATTGTAGCGATTAGAGGATTTATTTTTGGATCAGTTTTAAATTGTTTCAATATTGATTTTATATTAGACGAAGTATCTCCATATACTAAAAGGGGATTATATCCTTGTTGTTTAAAGTATCGATATGCTTCTTGAGCAACATCTCTAAATGTAGTAAAACATATAGTTTTCTTTTCAGATTCTTTTACATATTTTTCCATTTTTGCCGCCGATATCATTTTTGCAAACATATCAGCCCTAAGTCTATTAAGTAATCCGCCAATTACTTCTCCCATGATTTTTAGATTGACATACTTAATAACCGATTTAGATCTTAAGAATTTCTTTTTCAAATCTGGTGGAAGATTTGGATAGATCATATCTTTTTCATATTTGTTAATTTTAGCAACTCTTTGAACTAACTGTACATTTCTATTGTCATACCCATTAGTTTTTAAGTATTCTATCATTTTCAGATATTCACTAAACTCTGGAGTTCCTGAAAATTTAGAATCGTTTCTTAAAAATTGAATCACATCATGAAAATCTTGAACGTATTGAACTTTTTCTCTTTTATAAAATTCTTCTCGTTCTTTGATATATGAAACAACTTGTTCTTTGACTTTAGAGGAAGTATATTGATCACCACCTGGGATAGTAAGTTTTATTTCAATTTCAGTTTTGTCTGGAAGGTTTAAAACTTCCTTCTTGAGTTTTCTATGCATCACAATCCCAAGACGATTTTTCAAAATCTCTAATGCGAATTCTGTATTAAGTCCAAATGCTAATTTGAAAATCTTTTCTGCGCTATTGTCAAATAATGGATCCAAGATTTTTAATACTGGTATCATTTCTGTACCAAGAGCTTTTACTGGAGTTCCGCTCATCATTAATACATCTTTAGATCTGGTATATTCTTGAAGCTTAATTAATTCAGTTGTGCGCTTCGCATCTATATGTCTAAAATTATGAGATTCATCTACAATGATTCCAATATTATTAGCCTTCTTGATATGATGCCATACCGATCCAATTTTATCTATTGACTCATAATTAAGAATATAGAATCTAACTGGGTTTTCTGGGATTGCACTCCCGACTACCCATTTAGATTGTGGATTTGAAAAAACTTGTTCTATTTCATTTGCCCATACTGAAGATAATGTGCTTTTTGGAGCTACTATAATTACAGTATCTTTTCGAAGCCCTTCCATCAGAGCTAATGATGTAAAGGTTTTGCCAAGACCTTGTTCGAATGCTAAAATATATCCCCGTAATAAATATCTAAGCTTTCGTTCTTCATATATTTGTAGAAAATTTTTTTGGTAATCTTTCAATGTAAATTTCATATTCGCTGAAATTCTAGATACATCAATTATTTTTGGGGCATCTCTGTCCAGATTTTTTATCCACGATCCATCCATTAGTGCTTGAAATACTGCATTGTATGATGCTCTATTTGGAAATACTCCAAGAAGATATGCAAGCTCTGGTATGAAAAACTGATGGATTTTTATAGTGGAAAATCCAAATACTTTAATTCCTACTGCCTCTATGAACTTATCAATTCGTGTAGTATTAAATCTATTTTGAAGATCTCTTGAGAAAGTATTGACTGGAAAATTCCTAATCAATAAATATTGATCTTGGACTTTAATTTTGTCCAGTAAAAATTCTTGTATAATATCCATAGTTACTCCATGAGTTGATAATATAATTTGTTCAAATACAGTTTGATTAGTTAAAATTTTCTACATATATAAACTAATGAGGACCAATAGATTTCTTATAAGGAGTAAGTAATCATTGGTCACAACCCATAACGTGGAGGGAAGTGGTATGTTCATCATCGTAGATGAAGAACCGGCAAAGGTCGAAATCCGCCCGGGCGGAACTGCGGCGGCAGTAACGATGTCCTTTGGGAGATCAAAGGACGTTCGAGAGCACCAGGCAGTAATAGACAATCGATCGTTGATGGTCGATGGAGATGAAGATCCATGGTGGACTCCGGGACGGTTTTTTCAGGCGGTCGGCGAACTCAGTCGCCGGGGAATCGTGGACGAAGATGGAAATCACAAACTCATTAAGGCATAAAATGCCCCCGAAGATGTTTACCTGTGTAATCTGCGGTGAGAACGTGTCGAAACCGAAGTCCGCAGCTTACGGAGAGGGAAGAGCGTGTAGAATCCATCCAGAAGTTTCGGATGAACTTGCTCAAAACCGAGAACAGCAAACCAAGCATAACGCAAGAATTCGGTATGAGAGTGAGCATGCCGAAGAGATCAGAATGGAAAAGATTCGCAAAGACCGCGAAAGGCGAGATGCGGAATTTGCATGGCCCCAGAATCATTGCTGGTCATGCGGATGTGAGGGAATCACATACAAGGAGCATAATCTCAGAATGCTCATTGGTATGGAGAAACTCATCCTCCAAGGGCAAATCCCAAATCTGTTTACAGACGATGGACACAAAGTCATACTGGAGGCGGCTGGATACAAGGAAGGGGAAAAGGTCAATCTCCTTTTTATGTGGACTGATTCGAGTCCAAACGAAGTTCCAGTTAACCGCCGGGCAATTGAGATTTATCAATTTACCCGCTGTCTCCAGTTATGTCCGAAATGTAGTGATAAAGGTGGGTTTGATATGAAGATTCAGTTTGATATCAAACCTGGACAGCTTGAGGCTGCTTCCAAAATTTATGAGGGGAGTCCCCTCCAAAAGGAAGTTCAGAAACTCGCCACGCAGAGCTGACTAAAGACTGGGATTAATCATCCCAGTCTTTTTTTGTATACCAATGATTTAATTTCCCAGTTTGCAATATATTGAGAATATATCTAGCTCGCAATGTTGCTGTATGATTTTGCTTGATCAATTTTCCAGATTCCATACCGATCATTTTTTTAGATATATTTGACGGATTAAAATTAATCTTAAATGTGAGTTCTGATACTGGAATATAATTTTTCCAAGCTTCAAATCCAAGATCATTTAACTCATGCAATTCTTCCATGAACGGAATGCATCCGCATGCTGGAACTTCAAAATATTTAGCAACTGTATAATTTAATGGACAAGATGCTGAGGTGACAACAGCTGCAGAATATGATCCAAGAAGATCATAAAACGAATTTCCTACTATTTGATGAGACAGATTTTTGTATCCCGGGTGATCCAGTACATAAAATTTATCAGGATTTTGAAGAGCATGGTTTCTAATTTTTTGTCGAAGAGGATAATGGTCAGTACACCGGCCACTTACAAAGATTTTTGCAATTCTATCTGACCATTTCTTTTTATACTGCAAAGCATCATCTGGTGCAAAAAATGGACACCATAATGCTCTAGATTTGTATTTTTGATATTCTTGAATCTTGACAAAGTTATTATAATACGGAAGAAGGATAATGTCAGAAGTATGAAATAAATTATGTCTGGCTTGACGTTTTCTTTCAGTTGTCCAATGGAGATCATCCCAGAATACAACAGTAGTTGCATTTTTGAATTTTGTATTCCATCCCACTCCTCTAATCAAAATGACAAAATCTATATTATCATTTAAGAGGCTTTCACATTCATTTTCATCTTTTATAATAACTTCAAATTTTCCTGCTGCTTCTCTTTCAAGAGCATGCAATAAACTAATAAATGTTTTATTTGGAATATCTTCAAGGTGTTTGCTTGTAGGAATAAGAAGTTTGTGCATACGATCCTCGTTATATAAACATCGAAGCCCATTTAGTATTACTAAAATAAAGTTTCAATTCGTTATAATTTGATATTGCTTCATGAATTGGAGTATGGTTTCGTTTTACTATATCACTATGTAATTTAATTTTTTTCGCGCCAAGGAAATTTAGTATAGAATTACATTGCATATATGGATTTTGAACTAAATCCTCATATACTATTTCAAGCATAGGATGGTTTTTAAACAGTGATGAAAATTTAGTATATGACGTTTCAAAATCTGTAAAAAACTGTTCACATTCTTTTGGATCTATGACCGTTCTAAAATTTGTAATAACTTTTTTCTTGTTAGAAATATTTCCAGTTCCAGTATGTTGCATCATTTTTTTAGATACAACCATATCCAGATAATTCTTTCTTCGAAGATGTATAACATGGATATTCATATCCGAAATTAAAATATTCCATAACTGATCATTTCCATGATAATAGAAAATCTTAAATCCGCATATTGGTTTTGATTTAGAAAATGCTAGATTTAAATTTTGAGGAACGTTAGACAAAAATTTAGGATATTTCGCTATCTCTCCTTGACAGCATATAGATGGATGCGAACTGAGTAAACTAGTTAACCAAGTTGATCCAGTTCTTGATGTTGTCAATATAATGAATTTAGTCTGCATGATTTAGTCACTTGGTTCTGGTCTATAATCTTCTAATGCGTCTTCGATCCCGCGTCTAAATTCTTTTAGTATATCAATTTGATCTTTAATGGGCAGATTTTTAAATTTGAAACGAGTGTTTAATATTTCCAAACAATTATCAGCAAACGTAGAAGCCAATTTTAAAAGTTCAGCATTTTCAATATTAGATTCAAGTGACGTGTGTAATATTGAAGCAAATGGACATTCTCCAGTCTCTTCATATTTTTCAGCTTCATCCATAATTTCAGAAAATGATATATATATAGCTTTGACTGCAATAACTTTATCTTTTGGGAGATGATCTTCTGATAACAAATATACTACTGTAATATCTCGCCCTACATCAT
>Ga0114918_10002981_pt1 | contig 14984 bp, 36 predicted proteins | sample LantaG_FD_87015 | JGI IMG/M metagenome (GOLD analysis project Ga0114918, IMG submission 87015) | Deep subsurface microbial communities from Baltic Sea to uncover new lineages of life (NeLLi) - Landsort_02402 metaG | ecosystem: Environmental > Aquatic > Marine > Oceanic > Sediment | place...
AGTAATTTTATTCATTCCCCATCGCTCGAAATTTGATTGAATAATTGAATTAGCATCACCCGTAACAATGATTCTGAATGTTTGGTTGGTTGAACCTGTATCATCTATACTCATTGTGTAGTTGCCTGGTTTGTAGAAGATAATATCTGAAACTGAGTCGTGTCCTGGACTGTATACTATAATACCAAACTCTTCATTTTTATACATCATCTGCTCAGCAGGTTCGGTTGATTCAAAAGAAGAAACAACCAAATAAAGAAATGATGCTACTAATACTACAGCAACCATTACCAGTACTGTATACTTATCTTGACTTCTCACTTAATCACCTCTGGTTGTTTGAATAATTCAGGTCTTTCGTACTCACCATTGAATGACCTATCAGTGGCTATCTTAATCCATGTGAGCCAGTCCTCTGGGTGTTCAGTAAAGTAATCATATTCACTCTTAAGAAGAACGTGTGGTATTGACATTCCACTACCACCACAGGTCATCTTTTTGTCTACTTCTGTACATTCGAAAATGGGTCCCTCTATACCACAACAGCAACCAGTTTCAACATGGTACGTTACACAACCATCGTGATGTCTGTATCCATTAACAACCTTGCCTGGTATCCAACCCAACTTGACATCATGTCTCATTATATCGTCACCAACATTGAAATGGTCTGCACTTCTGTTTTCTGATTGTATAGGCATTACTGTTGATGTTCTTCGAATTTTCTGGATAGTAGCTACTCTCTCTTTTATCCAAGGTATTCTAACTGTATTGAAAAATTTAATCTCTCTCTCCTTTGTTCCAATAATTATGTTCATGAGTCTCTTTTCAGCATTTTTGAACATGCATGGTGTGTCCCACTTGAAATCTTCCGGAATGTGTAGACTTTCTCCACCCAATTTAATGGTCTTGATAATCTTGATTTGCTCTTTTAGTCTCTTTATACGGTCTTTTGCCTCTTTGGTATCTCTTACATAAGCTCCAATAATTTTTGTGAGGTCTGCCTTACTAAGAAGAATCAAATCTCCCTTGTCATTGTAGGACTTTCTTTCTAAGTAGTAATTACTGTATCCATATTCTCCTGTGTTGTTACTTGGACCAAGATTACACCCACCTGAAATCATACAGTTAAGCCTATAAGAGCCACATCCTTTGTGATTACACCAACCACACTGTTCAAAAGTAGTGTCTGCATCTTGATTTTTGAGATATACTTCAGTTGTAGGTTCATCCTCTCCAAAATCCATTTAATCATCCTCCTTGTATGCTGCATATTTTCTTGCAGCTTCAATTTCTCTTTTTCGAAGTGGTCTGAGTCTAAGTAGTGCACGTTGATAATCATCCCAAGCAGCATCATGTGGTAGTATTCCATCCTCTTCTGTTGGACAGTGTCTATTACTCCTGTGAGTTACATCTCCACTGCAGTCATTTGCAACAACAACTCCACCAAACCAATGAATAAGTCGTGATGCAATAGCAACTCTTACCGGTGATGAGCCAAAACTAATATTAGTGTATGTTTGTCCTTTAAACGGAGTTGCATGAAACACAGCAAGTTTCACATATATCTCTTTTGCAAACTCCGATTGAGGAATAATCCAACCAGCACCTATATCATTACTAAATGGTGTTTGAATTGGTTCAGGTAAAATGTCGGTAAATATAGCACTTGAACCACCAATACGTGTTTCTGTCACTTTGGAACCAGTTAGGATAGCAACTACATCAGCAATATGGTCTGCACGAACATCTGGTGGTAAGTAGATATTACAACTGACACCCATTCAGTTCATCTCCAGAAAGATGAACTTGTTTTTCAATATTATTTGCTTTGCTCCCATGTATGTATCTTGGCCAAAGTAACACATAACTTCCCACAATTGCATTGTGTAATATCCGTATTCATCTGGTTTTTGTGTACACTTAATGTTGAGATTTTTGAACCATTTTTCTAGTACTTCTTTGCCGTGATTGGTTAGTTTGAACTTAACCTGTACGTTGATGTTAATTGTTATTGATTTGCTCATTCAACTCCTCTCCTTCACTTTGAATATTTTACCAGGACATCCTATTTTCTGGCAATTGGTATTCTTCGGCTCTTTGTAGAAGTAACCCTCTCGTCCACATGTCGTGCACACATATTTTTCCTTGTTACCATGTCTCATTTGTCAACCACCTCTTTTCCTTTGTATTTTCCATAGTAATACATTGGAATGTAAAAAATTACAACTCCCCAGAAAATTCCAAGACCAATTACAGTTCCTGGAACATCATGTGTCCACAAAAGTACACAAAGTAGCAAAGAACCTAGAATTAGATTGAAAAATACTAGGATTGCCTCAATAATTATTTTGTTTTTAGGATTCATCATCAACCACCTCAATTTTTGTTTCCTGCTCGTTAATAATACTACATAATATTAACACAAACCAAACTAATAATAGAAAAACAACAAGTAATCCTATTAACATAAAACCAGAGATGAAAACATCTTTTAATACTCCAGCTGATACCATAAATAGTACCATAGACATTACTATTAGTACCTGACAGATAACAATTAAGAAGAGACATACTATTAATTGTAATCTTTCACTTGTCACTATAATCTCCTCCAATTTCTTCATCACCAAAATCTAATGATAAAAATGATGCCATAATAAAAAAAAATGCTGTTAGTGTTAGAAAGAGTGGAAGTACTATACTATCAAATCCTTCTGTTACATACACAATAAAGGATGCATTAGCAAATATTACTGAAAGAATCAGTGCTACTATTGTGAACTTATCCATTACTCTTCCTCCTCTCAATTTCTTCTTGGTATTGTTTATCTGCCTTTTTCTGGTCTCGACAGAATGTAATTTTGTCAGTTGGGTACTCTTTCTCAGACCCTGTGGGGAATTTAACGGTGATAAGGTCGTTCATTTGCGTTATAACACCAAGTCGTCCGTTTGCCCTTATGACAAGTCCTTCTTTTAGAGTTCGCTCTTTTTCAACGGTTTTACCACCGTTTATGTTCTTCTCCAGAATTTTGTCTGCAGTCTTCCTTGACGAACTGACTTTATCAACGTGAGATTTAGTAGTACCGAACTTCTCAGGATTCTTGTTAATATTATCAAGATATTGACGAGCAGTCTTCTTTTTACCTATCTTGGGGACAAACTTAGTACCTTGTCCACTACTTCTTGATTTTTCATCCTTGCTCATGCAACCACCCAGTCTTTACCGTTCCATATCTTGCTGTAATTTTCTTTCATTACCAGAGCTAACCAGAACATTTCCATAGACCACGACATTTCTATCATATCAGGACACCTGACCATTGCTCCACCATAGGAACTTTCAAGAAAGTCGTGGTCGAACATATCAAATAAATCATATGTGGTATATTCACTGTCCAACATTTCTTGCAGTTGGTCTTGTCTTGGCAGCCAAATCCACTTCCCATTCTTTTCACAATTTTGTTCTCTAAGTTTCGTAAGTTCTGGTTCGTGGAGTCTCCCACTCCAATCTTCTTCACTACTTAATGAATTATGAAAATTCTCAAAGCAAATACAGTGAATGAATCTATTCCCATCCTTAGAAAGAAGTTGATTGTGTTGAGTACAGTAACCAGTGTCTGCTGGATAATCCTCCCCATCAAATCCAAATTCCTTCATTTCTTTGAAGTATTCCTGAATTTTAGTCGCCTTTTCACACATCTTAATGTACTGTTCTGAAGTATCCATTAGTTCACCTCAGTACACTTTTTGCATGTCTTACCTGGTATGAGAAGAGTTTTACAGCCCGGACAGAACAGTCTTCTCTTTTTGGAGTCTATTGGACGTACACCCTTCAGATGAAATTTTGTTGTGGGGTCCTTGTAAAACTCATACTTGCTGTTATCCTCCTCAACAAATTCACAAGCTGCTCTCCAAGCTGCACTCTGTGAAACATCTGCTTCTTCCTGAATTTGTTGGAAAAGTATGCATCGTCCTTTTGTAAGTTCCTGGTCTAGAAATTTTCTAGCTCTGTCTAGAACACCATATCTTTCCCTCTTCTGTGTTCCAGTTGGTCCAGTTGGTCCTGCACCTGGTCGTGTACCAACATCTGCTGATACACCCTCAGATGTAATTGAAGTATTAAAGAACATTCCACACCCAAGACACTCCCATTGTTGTACGTTCTTTCCTCGTTCTTTTACAACTTTTCTTCTTTGAGTATTATGTTTCTTACAAGCTGGACACTTAGTTTCATCAAGTACTATTAGTTCTGGTATCTCTTCTTGTGATAGTTGTTTTTCAAGAGTTGAAATTGAATCTATTGCAGTTTGAATTTCAGTTTCCATAACAGTTCTGTCTTCTTCCCACTTTCTTTTTGCCTGTACAAAATCTTGGTCAAGAGTCTTGAGTTCTTGCTTTTGTGTATTAATATAGTACTTTAGTGCTTTAATTGTCGTCTTGACTTTTTTATCATACATCTAGAAATCCTCCGTTATGAGGTACTGTGAGTGAACACAGACTGTTGGAGCTGTTCCACACGTACAGCAACCACAAATTGCACAGATTTGTTTGCCACAGTTACAGAACTGTGAACTTCCATTATCGTCAGAACGAAAAAATGTTCCTTCATATTTTTCTGGCTTGAAAAACTGTGTCTGAATGTTAGATTCTTGAATGTTTTTTGTTATTCTGAATCCGTGTGTTTTTCTGAATGACTTGCACTTCTTAGAACCATAACCGCCCATACATTTTACACATTTGATAATCAGATGTCCATCTGTACACCCCATATATGATGCTGCTTTGCTAACAGACTTCTCTAGCTCAGCTATGTAACCTGGATAGTCTTCTTTGATAGCAATTTCACCACCACATTCAGGACAAGTAAATATTGTAGTAAATGTGACGTCATAGTCACTAATTTCGTCACCACAATGAGGACATTTAATAGTAGTCTCTATCCTCTGGTGCTGCTCGAAATCTTGATTGCTTACGAATTTGTGTGTCATTTGTCAACCACCTTCCAGTTGGGATGGGGTTTCAAGTATATAATATCTCCCATACCCTGCATAGTATGCATAGTATGGAATTTCATAGTGTAATCTTCCCTCCTTCCTTTAGTTGTGATAACTTCTTTTCTACCTCAGCACTATGACTGTGACGAAGATTGTTTTGTGCCTCAGAGTTCTGCATATCAACAAACATTTGGTCTACTGGTGTTCTACCTTCCTTTTCACTACCTAATGCACCACCCTTACTGAAGTGTTGCTCTCGACGTTTTGGGTCTTTAAGAATCTTGTTGTAGTGTTGTTTCACAGCTTTCTTATTTACCATATGGTCTGTCCTCCTCTTTTGCATATTTTGCATTTATCTTTCGTAATCTACCTTTGATTTTTTTAACAATCTCTGGTACTCGTTCACTCTTGTAATAGCAAGTAACACCTACTTTCTTATCTGACTTGATACCTAAAGAAAGAAGATGGTATGATAGTAATTGAATTTGAATATTCAACTCCTTTGCAATCTCTGCTCTTGTAGAGAAATTTAGTGATGTATTCTGTGTCTTCTGCTTTTTGTTGGTGGCAAGCATACATTGACCTCTCTTGTTAACTATAATTTGACGTAAAGAACACCGATTAAGGTTGTTGTAATCACATTCTGTGTTAGTACAGTTTAATACACAGGTCATGATGGTGGCTCCTTCCAAGTCCTCCTACTTTAAGCCTTCTCCAAGGTTATTCCGTAATAACCGTGTTCTTTCAGTCTCCACTTTCCATCAGGTATTAACTCACCTATCTTTACGTCAATTTGATTGGTTTCAGTCTTCTGTTGTTGGTCAGTACTTTCTGGTGGTTCTGAGGGTGTCTTATCCGGTTCAACAACCTTGAGTTCTGATGGTTCATATGGATGAACAAATCCATCTTCAAATTCTACTTTGAATTGTCCAAATATATTGGTGTCTATTACTTCACCTATCTGTCCATCGTGCTTGCTCATTGAACTTCTTACCTCAACCTTGTCTCTTATTTTTACCATTTAATTTCCTCCTTTTGATATCTTATCTCCAATAGTTACCAATCATCACCTTTGAATCCCCAACGTTCCAAGTTATTCTTCTTTCGTACCTCTGTAATCTCCTTTATCCTGTTGATAAGTTCATAAACTTCATTCGGACTCGGTTCCACCAAATTGTTCTTCATACTATCTGCCCCTATTGAAATGAATGTTGGATTGATTTCCTTAACAATAGCAACCAACTGTTCCAAATCAAAATTCATTAGCGGTTCCAGACTGATTGATGTTTCAAAATCCTGAAATGTTCGTACTCCTCTGAGTGATTTCATCCCCTTGACCCGTTCTGCAATTGTTGGTGCGTGTGAACACTTATCAATAATATCTTGACGATTTGTTTCAATAGTTGTTGCCAAAATACTGTTTCTTGGCATCATGTTAATGAAAGAACGCATTCTACCGGGATTCTTCGACAAAAATAGGTATGTATTGTCTTGATACCTAGCACACTCATTGATAATCGTTTTAATCATGCTTGAAGGCACGTTTTTAGCGAATAAATCAGTACACGAACACACAAATATCATCTTTCCCTTGCCTGTGTTACCTTTTAAGACCTTTTCATCTAGTCGTACAGGACCTGAGTACTTCTTTCGCATATTTGGAAATCTTTCCTTCAAATCATCCACATAACAGTACGCAAAACAATTATGACTACATACACCAGCTAAAGGATTTGTTGTATAGTGATTTGGAAACATCTGTCCACCAGATTTGTTCAGTTTCACTCTTCCACCGCCACATACCTTTGCAATTCCTTGCTCCACTCCTTCCTCACATTCATGTACAAACTAACAAGCTGTTCGAGAAGTCCTGTTTCTATCCAAACATGATTGTCTTGCTCATCAGCTTTTGATAAGTCGTTAATCCATTCTGTCAAATCAGAATGATATCTCTTCAGATATGCTAGTAAAACTTCTGACCTGACTCCACTTACATATACTCGTGAATTTCTGTTTTTTATACACTGTTTTTGCATCCATTCAAGTATTCTGTTTGCCTTCGATATTTTGTCACTCATTTGTCAACCACCTCACTGCGGGGATATAGTGTAAGAACCCTTAAGTGTTTGCATACTCCACTATATTTATATTTTAACCTCCAAGAACTTAATTGATGAATACTCTTCATTTGTAAGTACCCTAAATCCATTCAGATATGTTCCAATTTCAAAATCACCTTTAGATGATGTAGTATCTATACTAATAATACTGCCATTACGAGTTATTTGAACAACATCATAAATCCCCAAGTTGGTCCATGATTCTTCATCATACTTTCTTGCATAAACACACATTAAATTAAAACCGGAATTATGTTTGTCTTTTGTTGGCACACATTTTATTCTGTGATACCACACACCAGACCGTTCTTTCATTTCTTCAAATATTAGTTTTGTCTCCAAAGCACGTATTAGAATACCTATAGAACCTGTACTATTTCCTCCGTATTTTGTTGTGTTACTGTAGTGTTTGATATTATCAATTATTTCTTGTACAGACATGTTGGGTGCTAGTTTTTTGAATTTGTTTTCTAAATCTGTGATGCATTCGTCTTTGATTATCATTTCTGCTCCTCCTTGGTACTAATTTTCCATCTGAAGTAATCATCATCAGATTTGACCCAGTCGGGTATCTGTTCTACTCTATTACAACCCGAACATATCCTCTTTGAAATATGGCCAGGTATAACACCACTTATGTACTGCCATTGTCCATCATGAGTACAGCCATCTTTTGATTCTGTTTGTATATTTATGTCTGGTTTGGTACTCTTCCAGAACACAGACTTGTTCAGATATTGTTGCTGTCGTTGTTCGTCCCATGCTTCCATTCTTGACAGATTTGATAGTCTGTCTGCAAACTTAATAATGATACATTCCTTGGTTTTTAACCGTGGGAAGTAGTAACCGTATGAGTCTTTTTGTCCCTCGTGTGTAAGTTCCATAACCCAATCTGCAACTGGGTCCAGAAAATTATCCTGCAGGTCTTCGTGTGTTATCGATGTATCTTCTAGTGTATCATGCAGATATGTTGTTGTAATGATTAATGGGTTATCTGTAATTTGTTTGACTAGTAACACAACTTGAAGAATGTGAGACTCAAAGTAATCTTTGCCACAATCATCTAGTTGTCCTGCGTGTGCATTTCTTGCAAAGTTATAAGCACGTCTCTCCCATGGAACTAAGTTTGGCTCGTTCAATCTTTCACCTCAACTGGTTTGATATAGAACAAATCTGGACAGGTCCTTCTGTCTTGTTGATTTGTGAGTTCTGTTATCTTAGTTTCTGCATTTGTTTTAGACTTATAAATATGAAGTAATTCAAGATAATCCCAATTACTAGCAAACACACAATATACTTCTGTATTCAATCTTCCACCTCTGGAAATTTTGGAAGTAATACCTTTATAAACCGAGCATCTTCTGGTTCTGATTTGTACATGAAATGACCTTCTGCTACACACATAACTCCTGTTTGGGTTTTATTAACACGAACCAACAGAAGTTCTCGTTCTTTTTCTATGCCTACTGAAATATGCCCATAACGGAAACCGTAGAACCAATACAGTCCTGGTTCTGTAGGCCAATCTCGTGTCCATTCTGGTTGGTTCATATGTCACTCCTCATAACACTTTTTTCGAGATTTGTGAGATATTTGTAAAAGTCAGGATATCGTTCTTTTGAAAACTCTTTCATATCTTCAAATGAGGGTATTTCCATTCTTCCTTCCATATCTGGTCTTGTTATGTCAATAGCATAATTAACAAGGTCTTTAAAGCCAACATCAAGAGTTTTTCCTCTCTTTAGTAACCACTGATTAAATTCTATCATCATTTGCTTATTCTTCATGGATGCTTTTGCACTCGATAACAGCATTAAAACTATGCAAATAGCGAGTAACACCATTCCAAGAGCAATCCACACAGTCCACACATCACCAAGACCATAAACAAGCTGTTTTACACAGATAATAAAATAAATGGTTGAACCACCAATAATCATATTGTACATAACCACTTCCCAGTTAATATTTCCGAATGTCCTTATGTAAGGATTGTTTTCGTACAGTAACATATTGCACACAAATAGACTAATAAGAGATGCAATACCACCACCAAGTACCATAGCATAACTGAACTCTATAAACCAACCACCTTCTGCAACCAACTCATTAAGCATTTAATCACTCCTTCTACCGTGTTCTTCGCTGTAGCACTGGCATTGTCCTACATTCGTTTTATCTTTTGTGAAGACTGTCTTACAATCATATACTTTGCCAGTTTTACCTTGTATGTGTTGTCTACATTCAGGACAAACTTGTCTCTTGTGTTTTCCAAACTCATCTTCACACTCAATTTCAGTTACCTCTGATATATCAATATAACTCCGTAATTCTGAATAGTGTAGCATAACATTCTCAACTGTAAGGTCATTGTAAGAAACAATCTGTGAGCATAGTGCTCTTTTCCACGCTTCGTCAATGTTTGTTGCACGTACTTCAAAACTTCGACCAGTTGTAAAGACTGTATACCGTTTCTGGGTTTCGAGCTCACCAAGGTCTCTTTTTAACATTCGAAGAATCTCATGACAAGACATTCCTCTTGTATCATAGTGAAGTCCTTGCTTTGCTGCAACTTGAGATAAGGTTTGTACCTCTTGGTAAATATTACTAGTCTCACAGGTGTTTGGGTCTTGAGAACACGTTCTGCACTCTTCAGTATCTAATCCTTCAACATCAGTCACTTAATCACCTCAAACACATGCCATATCAAGCCACCACCATACATTTGTGTGGTTCCAATGTACTTGAGATTTTCGTCATTGAATTTGTGGCCTGTTCCAATAATTCGGATTTTTCTTATTTCTGTTTCAAACTCCTTTTCTGGATTTACCTTAGCCCAAATACAAAGAGTCTGTTCTTGCATTTGAACTGTAAGAATCTCAGCACCCTTTGGCATTAAAACTTCTTGCAGGTCTGTTATCTCCAGTGGAAACTTCCATATACTTCTTGCATTACTCATTTAATTACCCCATGTTTTCTTGCAACCTCTAATAACATTCTCCAAAAAACACACTTACTATCCTTATTCCCACTATCTATTTTGGTTACTAATTTGTCAGTAAGAACATCACAAACTTTTAAATGATGTTTATCGTGATACATAATAACCCAAGACCAACCAGTATAACTTGAAAAAGTATCCTTTTCTAAATGATACAAATCCTCGATTGTAATATCTCTTTCGTAAATAGGTTTAGCTATACCTTTACAATGAGAACATTTTGCAGTCATGATATTAAATTTATTAATAGATAATTTATTACAATCTACACATTTATAAAACATTTATGTCACCTCGTTCCTCCATGACTACTACTCCTCCATGATTCAGTGCATATTGTAGTCTTGTTTGTCGTTCATCATCTAAGTGTGCACCATATCCTGGTGCAATCACTACTTTTGCAACTCTGATATTATTTAGATATTTGAATTGAATATTATCATTCTCATAAACTTCAGTTTTGTTGTTGTCCTGTAGACCAGTGTATTCATCTTTGCTTACAATCATTTCAAAATAACACCTGTCATTGAGCACAATAATATCTTTTATACTCCGATATTCTATCTCATCCAATGTAATAATTATTATTTTGTATTCTACATCATAATGATACTCGTCTTTGAATCGTCTGTATTTTATTACATACCGAAATTTTATCTCTCTTTGTGGCTGATAACATAGTGATTTGCACATCTTTGTGTACTGGTCAGAAACATCCATTATTTAGTCTCCTCTTCTTCCTCACTATTCATACGTTTCATTAGTTTTCCCTGGAGTCTTGCCTGAAACACCTGAAATGCCCTGTTCCAGTGTTGAATCCACTCGGTGTTAGCAAGTAAATTTTCGAAAGTTACATTAAGTATTATTAATTCCGGATGTTTGATAAACCAATCATCTAATGCCCCACAAAGAATGTCAATACACTCTATTTGGTCTTTTGCAGTCTTATTAATTTCAACCTTTTTGTGCACTTCAGTCTTGTCATTTTTTGTTGCAAGTTTGATTGATAAAAGTACGTTTGAATCTATCTGAATCACAATTACATTGTCCTTGTTGTACTCTTCTGCATATTTCAACATGAGTTCGTCAACATACTTATGTGCTGATTTCATGACAACTATGAAAGTTCTTTTGTCAGTCTGCTCAAGTTCCTTTTTTATTCGAATCCAGTCATCTGTCATGTGATGACCTTCGTTTGGTGCTTTTCCATATTTTTTGATGTGTACAAGTCTGAACTCCTCAACACTAGCAAGAGTTTTCAGAGATTCTAATGTATTCTTGCCAATATCTTCCATCATCTGAATGTTGGATGGTGTTGACAGGAATGTTCTGATACCGAGTGCTGTATACTCAGGTGCTCCAGTTTCATAACTTGATGCTGCTTGTCCGAACGGTTCATACACAAACATCAACTCACTTGCGAGGTCAAAACACTGTTTCAGAACAGTCGCTCCTTCACCCTCTACTCTACTCTTATGGTCATATGGATATTTTCCACTCATTTAATCAACCTCCAGTAATTCTGTTGTTCCCCTCTTTCTAGATACATTAATTGTAACACTGGCAATATCATCTGGATAAATATTCTCTAATCCAGAACAATCATGTCTAATTGTAACTTCTTGAATACCAAATTCTGTAATTCCATCCTCAGAATATAGATATGCTCCCTGCTTTTTGCATTTTGGACACATCATTTACTTATCCTCCGTAGAAAGTATAATAATATCATTTAAACTAGAATTTATACTTTTAAGAGTTTCTAAATCCTTGATGTGTGGTAACCCAGTTCTAATTTTATTTATTTTGTCTTGTATAGCACTTGAAACATTTTGTACTTTCCAATCTTGCTCAACGTGTTCTGTCCACTCTGTAATTCTTGGAGGTCTCCAGTCATTACTATAACCTTGCAGAATCTGTGAGTGTTTGTAAAACTTCTTGATTTCTTTTCCAATCTCTACCTTCACAAGTTTTTGTGTAAGTTCAACAACAACACCTCTTCTTATAGTTGGGTAGGATTGTTCATATGCTACGAAATCTCCCTCTTTTAAGTCATCAACCCAACTCACTGTTCCACCCCAGATTCTAGTTGTGTGTGCATTCCTGAATATTTGGCAAGGTCTGCTTGTAACAGTTCCTTCCTGCGTTCTAGATATTGACGTGTCTTTTTCAGTTCTCTAATCTTCACAATGGTACAGTCTAATTCTGATGTTATTTCAGATAAGTCTTTTTCATAACTGATAATGTACTCACTTTTTGTACCTTCTGGTAGTTTTGCAAAACACTCATTACACCTACCCCAGTGACCGTGACTGTTAGCTACATCACTTGGTACTATTTTGTCCTTACAAAAGTCACAACTACTATCTCCGCAGGATGTGATAGCTCCACAGTCAATACAATAAGCATGACTCACTCTTCCACCTCACATGTACAATTTACTTCTTTCTCTGCAAATCTAGTGAGTATTTTGATAAGTAGAACAACTGTAATTAGGAACAGTATGATACCAAAACTCCACACACCTAAAGAGTATAAACTCAATGTTGGAATTGGGTCAAACACACTAACTATTACTATTAGTACCATTGGAGACATTATTCCCGCAAAAAAACCGAGAATCATTAATAGAGGTCTTAGGACCTCGTATCTATCATCTCCACCACAAGTACACTTTCCCATGTTGGCCACCTTGATTTTATTCCATTCACTCCTCATTATTTGAAACTGCCTTGACGTTCAGGTATCTAAGAACTGGTATTCCAACTGCTGCAATAGCAAGGACTCCATAGAGTCCAGATGCCTGAATTGCCACGTATGTTACTATGTAAGATACTGTAGCAACCAATAGTGCTATTGAGTAAACCCAGAACTTGGGTACGGTCACTGCCTCGCTCACATTTTTCGTTATTGTTTGTGTTTCTGTCATGTCAACCACCTCTGCAATCGGGATGGGCTTTATGATATATAAATGCTTCCATACTATGCATACCTTGGGAGTATGGGAGTTATGTGTACTGATTATACACATTTTGCTGTATGTGCCATTCAGCCCATTTCTTCATAAAAAGTATATCAACATGGTGTTCTTCTTCATCCGTTAGTTTTTCTCTAAACGGCTTATTGCCTGTTTCAGAACTTTTATGACACCTACAAATACAGTCAGGACCATTAACATCTTTGCAAACTTCTTGTCGTGCGTGATATACAAATTGGTTACTAAGACCTTCCATGATTACTTCTAGTTCTGCTTCTTTTGCCATGACTGTAAAGTAGTCATCTGAATCTGTCATTTCATCTGGTTGTATCATAATTTCACCGTTCCTCTATATTCATCCCATACCCAATCACAATCACACTCTGTACAACCATGACCTTCATCTTTGTATGCATGCGAACCAACCGGATGAAGGCAGTTCTCACAGAGTTGTACACGATGTATTCTAAGTGCATGTTTTAGTAGGTCTTTCTTACTCTGATATTTTTTTGTACATAGTGGACACTTGTGTTTCATTTTGTAACCTCATTTTTGGGCCAATCACAACCTTCTGTTTGCCACCCACATTCCATACACATCAGATGTCCTGCAGCACATAAATCCAATTCTGATTGACATTCCGGACACCTGGTAACTTTATTATCTAACTTGTTACTAGAATATAAATTGGTGGGAGGACGACTTAAAAAATTTGCAATCAACCACGCTCCAACTACTGCTGATATTATAATTACTATTATCATAAGTGCAACAAATTGTAGCATCAGTACTCCGTTATCCATCTTACTTATCCTCCACTGGAGTACCCCAAAAATCAATGTCCCATCTTGGATTCCATGTTATTAATTCAACCTTTGAAAAACACAAGTTGAGCTTTTCAGAGTACAGATTTATTCTAATCTCAGCTGATATTGTTCCATCTTCATTCTTTCTGACCCAGTGGACCATCATATCATTGTCTGAAATGAATTTGTCAAACAAATCCTCTTCTGTTGGTAATTCCTCTAATATCTTCTTTATTTTGTCGTTCATTATATCCTTTCTGGTTCCTACGGAATGGAATGGGCATTGACCTATTTAAAAGTTACTGTGGTTTTACTGTAATTTTACTGTATGTAACTTAAAGACTCCTCTACATCTATTGTAACATCACCTTTTCTTACACGTTCGACAATATTCCACATGAATGTACTTGCCTCTCTCTGACTGGATGTTACATCTTCTTTTGATTCTGGTTTGTCGTGCATAAGTCCTTGAAATTGTGTCTTCTTTAAATCAAGACAATTTACAATCTCAATATCACTCGGTGTCTCAGCAACCAAGTAGTACGCCAGAACACTGTCTTTAACACCGATTCTATGTGCTCTATCCTCAGCTTGAGTGTGAACAGCAGGCGAATAGTCTAACTCGCCAAAAATGACACATCTAGCACGTTGTAAATTAAGACCTGCTGTTGTACGAAGATTTATGCAGAGGAGGTTAGTTTGGCCATCCATAAAATATTTGACGTTTTCTTCTTTTTGTTTGGTGGTTTGTCGACCGGTAATAAATTGTGGATTGTGTTCTTCAAGATATTTTGCATATAAATCCATTACATCATGATGAAAACCATATAACAAAACTGGCTGTTCTGACTCGAGGATTGGTTTGACAAACTCAGCAACGTGTTGTGCTTTTGCAATACCGGATATTCTTCTTGCGTTGTTAACTGCTTCCAACATCAATACTGTTTTATCCTTATCCTCTACAATTGCAATTCGTTTAACTAATTCTCGGGATTTTTTCATACCTTTGAAGTACAAACTGTCATCAAGGTCTATAACTTGTAACATTCTTCGTTTGGGTGGAAGTTCAGTAAGAACATCCTC
>Ga0114918_10002982_pt1 | contig 14977 bp, 9 predicted proteins | sample LantaG_FD_87015 | JGI IMG/M metagenome (GOLD analysis project Ga0114918, IMG submission 87015) | Deep subsurface microbial communities from Baltic Sea to uncover new lineages of life (NeLLi) - Landsort_02402 metaG | ecosystem: Environmental > Aquatic > Marine > Oceanic > Sediment | place: Baltic...
CAACTGGCCATCTGGCAGGAATTCGGCCCTATGCTGGAGAAACTCGCCGGCCACAGCATCCCTGTGGGACGGAGTGGTTGGAGGCCCGGCGACCAGCTCATCTTCGTCGCCGACATCCGCAAAGCCGAACAGGAACTGGGCTGGCATCCGCAGGTGAACGTGGAAGCCGGGATCGCCAAGCTCTACACCTGGGTAGCCGAGAACCTAGATCTGTTGAGGACCTATCGATGAACGTCCTGATTGTCCTCACGTACTACCGCCCCCATACCAGCGGCCTGACGATCTACGCAGAGCGCCTCGCCAAAGGCCTTGCGGCACACGGACACAGCGTCACCGTCCTGACCTCCCGCTACAACCGCCGGCTCCCCCGTGAGGAGGAAATCGACGGCGTGCGCGTGGTGCGCGCCCCCGTGCTCTTCCGGGTCAGCAAGGGTGTCATCATGCCAACCTTCGGCTTCCTGGCCTGGAAGTACGTGCGCTGGGCCGACGTGCTGAGCCTGCACCTGCCGCAGTTCGACGCCGCGGGCGTGGCGCTGCGCGGGCGACTGCTCCGCAAGCCGACCCTGCTTACCTATCATTGCGACCTCCGGCTGCCGCCGGGCGCGTTCAACAGCATCGTCAACCGGGTCGTGCTCACGATGAACGACCTGGCCGGCAAGTTCAGCCACGGCGTCGTGGCCTACACGCAGGACTTCGCCGAGCACTCACCCTTCCTGCAAAGATTCGCGGACAAGCGTCACGTGATCCCACCGCCGGTCGAGATGCCCGAGTCCACCAAGTCGGGGGTCGTCGCCTTCCAACGGATGCACAACCGAGGTAACAAGCACCCCGTGATCGGCATGGCGGCACGAATGGCCGCTGAGAAGGGCGTCGAAGTCCTGCTGCAGGCGTTGCCCAAGATTCTGGAACGCTACCCCAACGCCCGCGTCCTCTTCGCGGGCCAATACAAGAACGTCCTCGCCGAAGAGGCCTATGCCAAGCGCCTGGAGTTCCGTATCAAGCTGCTCGGCGAGCAGGGCCAGTGGCGCTTCCTGGGCGTGCTGGATCCCGTGCAGATGGCAGCCTTCTACCCGAACCTCGACGTGATCACCGTGCCCAGCCTCAACTCCACCGAGTCCTTCGGCCTGGTCCAGGTTGAAGCGATGCTCAACGGTGTTCCCAGCGTCGCCAGCGACCTCCCCGGCGTGCGGCAGCCCGTGCTGCAGACGGGGATGGGCGAGATCGCCCCGATCGGCGATGCCGACGGCCTGGCCGACGCCATCCTCAAGGTATTGGACAACCGAGAGAACTACATACGCCCCCGCGAGGAGATTGAGGAGCGGTTCTCAACGGAGAAGACCGTGGTCGAGTATGAGACCCTGTTCCAGCGAATGTTGGAGGCTGAGGGCGAACACAAAGACCTTTGAGCTCTTCTTGTTAAGCAGGCAAACCGGTCAAGCCAGAAGAGCTCAAAGGTCTGTCGCACTACCAGGGCCACCACGTCAAGACGGCGAAGCAGATGCTCCCAAATCTGTGCACTCTGCGGCATCCGTATGATCCGTGGTTCAACACTCCACCGACGGCAGCACCTCGCAAAAAAATATACGGCAGGGCGCAGATGTCGGCACGCAGAAGGGCGACCACAAGGGTCGCCCCTACAGGTCATCCCCTATCAATAGACAGCAAATCGCGATTCCGCATCTGAGAGCCCCGATTCATCAGGTCTCCAGACACAAGACAGCGGTCCGAAACCCCTTCGATGAGACGCTGCACTCGGGCCCGACGAGGCCATCTTCTTTGCTCTGAGTGGACCACAGTCCGCGTTCCGCTCTGCCTCCCGTCACCACCACAGTGCTGGACTGTGATCCAGCACGAGCGATGAGCAGAGGAGCGGCTGCAGATGCATCCGCAGCCTGGGGGACCCGGTCCTATCCATAGAAGCAGCAGAATTCATACCGTTGCACACAACGCTCCCAGCGCCTGCGCAACAAATACCCGGAGCCCCTCTCGCATCGCCGCCTCCTTCGCAGATTCCAGCCCCCACTCCGAAAGCACCGACATCCTTCCGAGTACGCGGCGTGAAGGCTCCCCTCCCCAAGAACCAATCACGTCAACAGAAAAGGGCAGAGGATTGCCCCTCAGCCCTTGAGTATGAACATTGCTCTCTCTGCGCTATCCTGAACCGCCTATATCTACGACGCGACCTGCCCGTCTCTGAGCTGCAGGATGGTATCGACATAGTCATCCACCAGCGGATCGTGTGAGGCTATTAGTATCGTGATCTTCTCTTCGTCGACGATGCCCTCGAAGAGCCCCAGGATATCGCGCGCGGTCTCGCTATCCAACTCACCGGTCGGCTCGTCCGCCAGAACCAGCAGTGGCTGGTTGGCCAGCGCACGGGCGATGGCCACGCGCTGCTGCTGGCCACCGGAGAGCTCGTAAGGGCGGTGGTCAATCCACTTGCGCAGGCCGACCAGGTCCAGACAGTACATAGCCCGCTCGTGACGTTCTCGCGCGCGGACGCCCTTGATGCGCAGCATCAGCTCCACGTTCTCGTAGGCCGAGAGTGTCGGCAGCAGGCCGAAGGACTGAAAGACAAAGCCCAGCTGCTCCCGGCGCCACTTTGTGAGCTGCCGGTCGTTGAGCTGTGACAGATCGTGCCCCAAGACCCTGGCCACACCCGACGTCGGCCGGTCGAGACCGCTCAAACAGTTGAGCAAGGTCGTCTTACCGCTGCCGGAACGGCCCTTTAGCGCGACGAAGTGCCCGGGCTCAATCCGGATGTTCAACCCGCGCAGTGCCGGCACCTCAATATCGTTTCCGATCCTGTAGACACGCCAAAGATCCTCAGTCTCAATAGCGTTGGTGAACTCGGCGACTTCCAACATGCTTGCCATAATCTATATTCCGCCCTTCCGCTTGAAATCCCCGCGCACCAACCGGTTCACGAAACCGCTCAGGCCCCTGGATTTCTTGGCCTCCTCGAGTCCTGTTGCCAACATCTCAGCATCGTGAACGTGATCCAGGTCCACGTTCAACGCCGGAAGCACCAAGATTCCGTCTTCGGTGATCTCAAGACGCGCACGTCCCTTGATGCCGAACTGCTCCAGATATTCCTTCGGGATCTGTAGACGGCCCACGGAGTCCAGCACGGTCAGCTCCTCAAAGATCTCTTCCTCGTGGGTGTCGTCGGCCGGCGAAGCATCGTCCCCCGAGCGACTTGCCGCGCCGTTCGACCTGGCGCGCACCGTCTCTGTTGCCAACCGGCCGTCGCGAATCGCAACCACGCGATTGACCTGGCGCGCGATGGTGGGATCGTGGCTCACGATCAGCATCGTCAGCCCCAACTCGCGGTTGAGCTCGCGGAACAGCTCATAGATGGTCAACGCGGTGACGGAGTCCAGCTCGCCTGTGGGCTCATCGGCCAACAAGATCTTGGGATCATTGGCCAGCGCAACGGCGATAGCCACGCGCTGTTGCTCACCACCGGATAGCTGAGCTAGATGATGATGCATGCGATCGCCCAAGCCGACCAGTCCCAAGAGCTCCTTGGAGCGCTGGTTGACCCTTCGGCCAGCCCGGCCCGCCAGCGTCATGGGCAGCTTCACGTTCTCCAAAGCGTTCAGATAGGGGATCAAGTTACGGGCTCCATGCTGCCAGACGAAACCCACCTCGGTCCTGCGGTACTGGTTCAGGTCGCGGTTGGACAGCTTCAGCAAATCTTTCCCATCGACCCAGGCACGGCCGGCCGAAGGGCGATCCAGTCCACCAAGCACATTCATCAACGTTGACTTGCCACTACCACTGGCGCCCACGATCCCCAAGAGCTCACCCCGCTGGACCAACAGGTCAAGTCCCTGCAGAGCCACAACCTCCAAGTCGGCGACCTTGTAGATCTTCACCAAGTTGTCGCAGACAATGAGGGGTTGGGACGCACCATCGGTCTGAGCAGCTGTCTCTATTCGTTCTGCCATCCTTCTTCCCTTCTCAAAAAACGAGTTCGTGAAACGTCTGAAGAGTTGGGCGCCCTAGGCAGTTTCGCCTAGCTTAACCGCCTCAAAGATCTTCATCCGACGCAACATCACAATCAAGGCGGCAAGTGCCACCACGAATAATACTCCGAAAAGCGCGTAGATGCGGAAGATCGCCGACCAGGCAATTTCCACCACGTAGGGGGGGATCTGAGAGACCTCATCCGCACCAATCTGCAGGTAGGGGATGAAGAGCGAACTAAGCCCTCCGCCCAGCAGCGTGCCGAGGAGTCCCCCCATCAAGATCAGCAGAGCCAGCTCCCATCCCAGGAACGCCGACATTTGCTCCGACGAAAGTCCCACGGCACGCAGCACACCGAACTCGATGAACCGCCGCCGGAAGGAGAACAGCGCGTACAACAGGAACCCGATCACCGTCAGAATAGCTGCCGCGGCAAAGCCGACCGAAAGCAGTCCAAAGAGGCCCTGTCGTTCCGGCAGCTCCTGCGCAGCGTCGATATCGAGCTTGGGAGCGCTCCAGTCATAGCTGTAGAGATCCAATTCGTCGTTGACCAGCGCCTCCACATCAGCAGTCTCGGATAGACGCATCCAAACATCGTAAGGATATTGCTGACCGGCCTCCAGGAAAAAGTAGTCCAGGTTGCCCACAAACAGCGGCCCTTCGGACGGATACCAGCTGGGGAAGTAGTCAAAGACGCCGACGATCTTCATGTCCATGATCGTACGTTGTCCGTAGGTCGTCACCTCGACGCGTACCGAGTCCCCGACGCCGAGATAGCTCGCCGCCAGGAAGTCTTCCGTCACCAGCACGCCGCTGGGCTCGAGGGCCAGGCCGTTCATCAGAGCGCCCAAGCTCTCCGGCGAGAAGTCAGAGCGCCAGTAGCTGTTCCGCAAGAAAGCGTCCCGCTCCAGTCCCAAGAAGACGCCGGCTTGGCGACCGGTGCTCACATTGGCAACCGCGCCGTAGCGAGCCACGCGCGTCACATCCTCCACGCCGGGCGCATTGAGATACTCGCTGACCGGCAGGAACAGCCAGCGCGGGCCCGTATCTTCGGCTGCGGCGGTTTCCGCGCCACCCTCCGACCCTCCGAACATCGAGCTAAGCCCGGAGTCCTTTCCCTCGCCACGATCGAGGAAGCGCAGTCCCGCGCCACCTTGGTAGTAGCTCTTGTCATAGAGATGCTGATCCAGCGTATGGGCCAGAGAAGCGGTGAAGGCCGACAGACTCAGCGTCAGGACGAGCAGGATTAGCGGCGTGTTGTAGGAGCTGGGCGTGCGAGCCAGATGCCGTGCAGCCATCAGGAACCCCACCGACTTCGTCTTGCCGGCGATCCACACCATCGCCGACATCAACACCGGCATCAGCCGCAGGAAGAACAGCGTGAGCGCGAAGATCCCCAGCGCCGGCACCAAGAACAACAAGGGGTTCTCAAACGGTGAACTCCCAAAGCCGTTGTCAGAGGAAACAACACTGCCCTGATTCCGGAGTAGGTAGCCGCCATAGACCGCCGGGATAAGCAGGAGAACATCCAGCCACGCGCGCTGCCACCAAGGCTTCTTCAGCATCCGCGCACGCTCGCGTTTGTACGAAACCACCGTGTGCTTGGCGGCACTGAAGGTCGGCATAATCTGAGCGATCATGCCCACAGCCACTGCCACCACACCAAAGCGCAGGGTATTCAAGGTAACCGTGACCCGCAGCGAGTCCAGCCCTGCTGAGAAGTCCAGGAAACTACGTGCCTGGCCCATCAGACCGGCAATGCCCTTCCCGACGGGGGAGCTGATTGCCAGAGCGACGAGGCCGAGCAGCAGGCTCTCCAGGGCAGCCATGCCCAGCATCTGCGACGACATCGCGCCACGGCTGCGGAGCACGGCGACCTCATTCCGGCGACGCTCCGTGGAAAGCCCGGCGGTCAACGTGATAAAGGCTAACAGCAACCCCAGAATCGGGATGCTGAACGCGTAGAGCTGAATCGTCAGCAGGTTGGACGAACGTCGGTAGTCTATCAACGCATCAACCGGAGACTTGCCGAGGGTCGTGTTGGGCAGCAGACCGGCTGCCCGCTGTTCCACACTGAGCGTGCGCCGGATCAACGGCGCAGCATCTGTATGCGTGATATCCTGGCCATCCATCACCAGGTACCACACGGCGGTGTAGACTTCCTTGTCCATCATCGCCCCGATGTAGGTGGTGAAACTCTCCTCGGGGACCAACATGCGCTCGGAGAATGCACTAGGCCGGAAGAACCAGAACGGCTCAACCTCATCGCTGGGCTTCCAGACACCTGTCAGGCGAACCGGAATCTGCAGATCTGTGATGAAACCCTCTTCGCCACGCATCCTCAGGTAGGCGACATACGTCTCGCCGATCTGCGCACCGATCTCGGTCGCCAACTCTTCGTGGATCATAACCTCAATGGGGTTACGACCCTCAGGTGCCACAACCCCAGGGAAGCGCCCCTCGGTGATCTCCACATGATCCTGCACACCACTGATGAAGGCAAAGCTGGACCAGACGAGCGGCGACGTGGTGTTCTCAAACATGGAAGACTCATCAGCAAAGAGGCCAAAGGGGTCGGTGGTAGCGTAGCGCACCACCATCTGCTCGGGAATCCCGATGGACTTGCCGGCTTCGTTAGCGAGGTATTCGTCCACAGGCACAAGCTCGTTCCAGTCCAATGACCCATAGATGCTGCCGTCGTAGCGGAACAGGAATATGAAGGGCGGAAGCACGCCCTCCGGCGCGTCCTCTTCGGCGAGATTGCGCATGAAGATCCGATTATACACCGCATCGGCGTAGATCGGGATGCTCATCATCAGACCAATAGCAACCACCAGCCCCAGTATGGTTGCGAAGACCAACCAGGGCTGGGAGATCACCCGCTTGGCTACAACCACGATGACAGCGCGAAGGCGATTAAGAGAACCCATAGATGAGTTTGTCGAACGCTGAGTTACGGAGCAATGATGACTTGGCCTTCTGCCAACCCATCCAAGATCTCGACGCGATCGTCCGAGCGAATACCCACCCGGACGTCGATACGCCGCTGGGCAGACGCCTCCTGGATAACCACGAAGGAGCGCCCTTCAAAGGTGCGCACAGCCTGGGGCGGCAACCACAACGTACCCTCAGATCGCTCGAGCTCGGACGTAAGGCGCAGACGATCGCCAATAACCCAGCCTGCCTCGACCGGATCGATGCCTTCCAGGGTAATGCGCGTGGATTGATCTTCGTCATCAACAACCTCAGAGAGCCCACCGCCGCTGTAGGGATAGGGCAGTCGGCGGATCACGCCCGCGTATTCCTCGCCCGGGCGATTGACGAATTCAGCGACCACGGGCATGCCCTCAGCCAGTTCGCTCATCTCGCTGTCCTGTAGATCCGCGCTCACATCCAGCTCGCTGGGATCAGCCAGCACCATCATCGCACTGTAGCCCTGCACCTGCTTGCCTTCCATGATGCTGGACTGCAGCACGACGCCGGTAAAGGGCGCCACAATGCGCGCATCGTTGAGCTGGTCAGTCAGCCGATCCAAGGCCAGGACCGTCCGAGTGACATCGAGACCGGTCTGGATCTCGGACATGTTCAGCTTCGCCACGTCAAGATTCATCTGGGACAGCTCGAGCTCATAGCCGTTCCGCTGCTGGGCTTTCTGAGCGTCTGCGTACTGGGCCTCAGAGACCTCAACAGACCACTGCGCATCGCGCACAGCCTCGGCATAGCGATCGCGGACCTCTTCCTTGTCCCAATCTCGATCCAGCGACTTGTTGTATTCGTCCCGGGCTTCAGTCAACCCGATCCGCGAGCGTTCCAGATTGATGCGTGCACTGATGATGGAGGACTCGCTGGTGCTGGCCTCAAGCTTGGCCAGATTGAGCTCCGCAGCGCGGACGCTGTTCGTAGCCTCTACTACACGCCGCTCGTAGTCCATCTGGACAGACTGCAGTTCAGCTTCCTTCTGCGTGATCTGGTTCTTGAGGTCGGTGACCTCCAACTCAGCCAGGAGATCGCCCTCCTGCACCTCGTCATTACGGCGGATATACACCTCATCCACGTAACCGCTGGTCTTGAAGAAGAGCTCCTCTTCGAGGACAGGGGCAACACGTCCCGAGAACTGTAACAGGCGGATCACATCCCCACGCTGAACCACATAGGTCGGGTTGCTAGGGACTACTGATGTGGGAACAGGGGTCGGGGTGGCGTCAGCGCTCGCCCCACCACCGGCAGAGCCCGATGCACACGCACCAAGCCCCAGCATTATGCCAACCAAAACCAAGAGTGAGACTAGGGTCGTCGGTCTTCGTCGAATCATCAAACTAATTCCTCCTCCAGAATTGGGTTCATCCCCAAGTACCCATCATACCACGAAGTGGTGCAGGTTGTAGTGAAGGTGTGCGCTCCCAGATTGCGCAAGTGTGACGGTCACCGGGGCCACCAGGCCCCCGACCGTCACATCGCCCGTCCCGGAGCGCACCTCAGCCCTTACATTTCAGGTTTGTGCCTGCATAGCCAGCCGCCGTTCCTCACGAACCGCGATATGGCGAGGCCCCATCTCACTCTGGACCTCGTTCAACTGCCGGTACAACCCTTCCCGAGCCATCAACTCCTCGTGCGTACCCACCTGCGTGATGTGGCTACCTTCAAGCACAACGATTTTATCTGCACTTCTGATAGTGGACAAGCGATGTGCAATGATGATCGTCGTGCGGCCCACCATCAGACGCTCCAGTGCCTGCTGAATCAGCATCTCGGTCTGCGTATCCACCGATGAGGTCGCCTCGTCCAGGATCAGGATCGGCGCATCCTTCAGCACAGCACGGGCAATGGCCAAGCGCTGCTTCTGGCCACCCGAAAGCTTCACGCCGCGCTCGCCGATAATCGTCTCGTAGCCATCCGAGAGGTTCTGGATGAACTCATGGGCATTAGCGATCTCGGCGGCCTCGATCATCTCCTCCTCGGTCGCATCAGGTTTCCCAAACAAGATATTCTCACGTGCCGTGCCGTGGAAGAGGAAGACATCCTGCAGCACAATGCTGATCTGCCGGCGCAGGCTATCCAGCGTCAGGTCGCGGATGTCGTGGCCATCAAGGGTGATCGATCCTGTCTGAACATCGTAGAACCGCGGGATCAAGCTGATCAACGTGCTCTTGCCAACGCCGGTGGGCCCGACCAGAGCGACGACGCTGCCCGCAGGGATATCGAGATTGATGTCCTGTAGCACAGGCTGATCCTCAAGATAGTGGAAACCCACATCGGTCAGGGCGACCTCCCCCTCAGCGCGCGCAGGCAGCGCGATGGCATCAGGCCTTTCCACCACCTCAGGTTCCTCGTCAAGTAGCTCCGAGACACGATCGGCGCCGGCCATAGCGTGCTGAACATTCTCCCAGACACCACTCAGCATGCGCACAGGCTGGTAGAAGGCGCTGAGATAGAGGAAGAACGCAATCAAGTCCTCCAACGGCAACGCCTGTCTCAGAACCAACCGTCCACCGAAGTAGATCAGCGCCATCGTGCCCAGCGATGAGGAAAACTCCACAAAGGGATGGAATGTTGCCATCAACCGCAGCGCTTTGAGCATGGAATCGCGATACCTCATGATGTGATCGCCGATGCGCCGCGCCTCGATCTCCTCCCGGGTGAAGGTCTTGATCTCGCGTATGCCGGAGAGGTTCTCATTCAGCGTGGCGTTAAGATCACCCAGCTCCTTCTGGCGCTCGCGGAAGGCCGGTCGCACATAGTTCGTGAACCCGCGCGCCGCAAAGACGATCATCGGAATCGGCACCAAACTCAGCAGCGTCAACTGCGGGCTCATGTCAACCAAGATCACGGCAACGCCGATGAACATCATCACGTTGACAATTGTGTCAGGAATCGCATGAGCGATTAACGTCTCAAACATATCCGAGTCGTTCACCATACGGGACATCAAATCGCCGATTTTCCGATCCTCGTAGAAACGCAGTGAGAGACGCTGAAGGTGGCGGTACATATCCTTGCGTGAGTCGGCTACCACCCCCCATCCGGCGACGTGCGCCATATAGCTCCGCAGGAACTGGAGCACAGCCCGCGCGATGTAGAGCACCAAGGCCAGCAGCGCGAGCCGGCCGACCACGTCCAGAGAGGCCTCGAGACTCTGCGGGTCCTGAATGAGCGCCACCATATTCCTGATGATCTGAGGCTCATAGAGCTGTACTGCAGTCAACAGGAACATGCTGGCAATCGTAACAACAAGTGACTTCCTGTAATTCTTGGCATATCCAAATAGGAACCCTAGTGTTTTCATAAGCAACCCTCGCTATTCTGGCCCATAGGCCTTGTAGTTAGCCTTGGCTCACGCCGCTGGAAAGAAACATCGACTGCAGCTATGCCGCCAATACATCCACAAACTGACGTTCGTAGAGCTCGCGGTACAGCCCGGCCTGAACAAGCAACTCTTCGTGAGATCCCTGCTCAACGATACGGCCATCATCGATGACACAGATAAAATCTGCGCCACGAATGGTGCTCAGACGGTGTGCAATCACCACAGCGGTTCGTCCCGCCAGGAGCCTGTTTAGCGCATCCTGAATCAGCGACTCGGTCACGGTGTCCACACTGGATGTAGCCTCATCCAGGATTAGGATACGCGGATCTGCCAAGACTGCACGCGCAATACTCAGCAGCTGGCGCTGGCCCACGGAGAAGTTCACGCCGCCTTCCTGAATCTGAGTCCCATACCCCTCAGGCGTGCGCATGATGAACTCGTGCGCGTTGGCCAACCGAGCGGAGGCCTCAACATCCTCATCCGATGCGTCAGGATCACCGAAACGAATGTTGTCTGTGATCGTCCCAGAGAAGAGGAAAGGATCCTGGGGCACGATGCCCATCTGCCTCCGCAACGACCTCTGCGCCACGTCGCGAACGTCAATCCCGTCAATCAAGACAGCCCCTTCGCTGACATCATAGAAGCGCGCGATGAGATTGGAGATTGAGGTCTTGCCCGCACCGGTCGGCCCCACCAACGCAACTGTCTGTCCCTGTGCAATCTTCAGATTGACGTCCCGCAGCACAACCTCATCACCCCGGTAAGCAAACGTTACATCGTGAAGCTCTACACGCCCCTCAATCAGCGGCATCGGCTTTGCGCCGGCACGATCCGGGACGGCGGACTCGGTATCGAGCAAATGCAGCACCCGCTCGCCGCCGGCCATCGCTGACTGCATCGTCGTATAGAGCTGGCTGAGTTCCTGAATGGGCTGGAAGAACCGTGTGACGTACGAGAGGAAGGCGATAATGACGCCCAAGGTCAGGGTTTCTTGCACTACCGATCGTCCGCCGAACCACAACACGACCGCGGTCGCCAACATGCTGAGGAACTGCACTACAGGTATAAAGGCGAAGGAAAGCGAGTTGGCACCGACATTGGCGTCCCGATTTGCACGGTTGACCTCGTCGAAGCGCTCCTGCGTCGTGTCCTCCTGCGCGAACGCCTGGATTACCCGCATGCCGGCCAGGTCCTCGGCCAGATCCCCCACAACCTCCGCGACAGTGATCCGCAGCCGGCGGTAGGCCTTCTTTGCGTGACGCGCATAGATAGACGTCGCCAGCACCATCAGGGGCACCACGCTGAAACTCAACAGTGCCAGGCGGGGACTCATCGAGACCATCACCACCACAATGCCTACCAGCGTCAGCAAGTCGCCAATGATGGCGATCAAGCCTTGCGAAAGGAGATCATTGATCACACCGACGTCACTGAAGACGCGCGACAGCGTGACACCGATAATATGGGTATCATGGTCTCCCAGGTGGATGATCTGCAGATGGGCCACAAGCTGCGCTCGCATATCCCCCAGCACCTGCTGACCCGTCTTTGATAACAGATACTGCTGGCCCATGGTTGTAGCATAGAGTCCAACAAACGTACCTGCTGTGATGAGCGCTATACGATTGAGCCCTCCCAGGTCACCGTTAGCCATGTAATCATCTATCGCGATCTTCGTCAGATAGGGTACCAACAGCCCCAACGCGGACGAGATAATCATCAAGAAAAGCGCGCCCACCATACTGCGCCAGTGCGGCTTGAGGAACATCAGCAGGCGCCCGATGATCCGCATGTCGACGGCACGACCCTTTTCATCGTCCTCCTGGCCAAGCCTCCGCAGCAATCCTCGCGGACCGCCCCCCATGCTGGTTGTGCCAATAGAAAAACTCATCAGTCCTCCCCTTACGCCCTGCGAAAAGCGGGGCTCAATGCGTCAACCTGTGGCTGCGCTGCCAACTTCTGAACTTCCTGTGGTCGCAACTGACGTTCATAGATGTCGGCGTAGAGCCCTGAGCGTGCCAACAGTTCCTCATGTGTGCCTCTGGCGACGATGTGACCGCTGTCCAAAACCACAATCTGGTTAGCCATCCGCACTGTGCTCAAACGCTGCGCAATGACAAAGGACGTCCGACCACGCATCAAACGCTCGAGCGCCTTCTGGATCAGGCGTTCAGTCTCAGTATCCACACTGGACATCGCATCATCAAGGATCAAGATCCGCGGATCCTTAAGCAATGCACGGGCGATCGCCACCCGCTGCTTCTGCCCGCCCGAGAGCGTCGAACCACGTTCGCCAACGTGCGTCTCGTAGCCATCGGGCATTGCCATGATGAAATTATGGGCTTGCGCCGCCCTGGCTGCCTCAATCACTTCTTCTTCAGTCGCATTGGGACGCCCGAACGCGATATTCTCACGAATCGAAGCTGCGAAGAGCGTTGTCTCCTGCAGCACGATGCCGATCTGCCGGCGCAACGACTCCAACGTGAGATCGCGAACGTCATAGCCATCGACAGTCACCCGTCCCTCGGTGACATCATAGAAGCGCGGGATAAGGTTGATAATCGTGGATTTTCCCGATCCGGTGGCCCCAAGCAGCGCGATAATCTGTCCTGGCGGCGCCTCCAGATTGATCCCATCCAACACGGTCCGGCGCCCGAAGTAGGCGAAAGAAACGTCCTCAAACCGGACTCGCCCCTCAACCTCGGGCAGGTCTGTGGCATCCGGAGACTCCTTGACATCAGACTCTGCATCCAAGATCTCAAAGATGCGCTCACCGCTGGCGGCAGCCTCTGTCATAAAGGGCACCATCCGCCCCAACATCCGGACGCGGCCGGCCAACTGGCTCAGATATGCGGTAAAAGCTACGAACTCACCTAGCGTCAGCCCGCCCTGTATCACCATACGGCCACCGGACCAGATAATGAAGATCGTGCTGATATTCGTGAGAAAAACCACAGCAGGGTCATTGATCGCGCGGACCAGTACCGACTTCGCGGCTAACCCAAACCACGCATCATTCTGCTCATTGAAACGCGCGATCTCAGCTTCTTCCTGGGCAAACCCTTTCACAATACGCGCACCGCGCAGATTCTGCTCAACCCATGAGGTCATCGACGAAACCTGGGCGCGGATCGAGCGCCAGAGCGGGCGCATGTTCTTGGAGTACCTGTAGGCCTGGATGAGTAGCACCGGCATCGACAGCAACGACAGCAGAGCCAGCTGAGGATTCATGGCCATCAGAACGACCACAGTAATGATCAGGAGAACCGAGCCCTCGAAAAACCGCATAGTAGCGCGGCCGTTCAGAAACCGCAGACGATCGACATCCTGCATAGCGCGTGCCAGCAGTTGCCCAGCCTCGGTGCGATCATGGTAGGAGAACGAGAGCGATGACAATTTCTGGTACAGCTCGTTGCGCAAGTCATAAGCTACATTTTGAGATGTCCGCTCAATCGCATTGCCCTGGAAGTAGCTCAACACGCCCTGCACCACAGTCAGTCCCAAGAGACCCAGCACGGACCAGGTCAAGTAATCCAGATCGCGCTGCTCGATGCCTCGATCCACAATACCGCGCATCAATTGCGGGATCGTGATCACGATTAGATTGATGACGACCAGCAGCGAGTACCCAACGACCGCGAGACGCCAGTGTGGCTTTGTATATCCGAAACAGCGCACGAGGATCTGAGTATCGGTAGCTTTGGATCCGTGGCGTTGTTCCTGTTTGTTACTTGAATTCATTAGGATCTATCTCCATAATCTCTATCAATCTCGCGAAAGCCTCATCCAACAGCTGCAGTTGATCAGGAGGCAGTGCCTTAATCCGCTCACGAAGCATCGGAATACCGCCGGTCGGGGACTGTTCGGCGATCTCCTTACCTTTGGGCGTCAGTTCGACGTAGACCACTCGGCTATCCTTGGTCGAGCGACGTCGCATCAGGTACCCGGCCTCCTGCAAACGCGAGACCAGATCGGACGTGGAGCTGCCGCTGATGAAGAGATACTCACAGATCTGTCCGATCGTCAGTGGGCCGGCCTCGTTGAGATAACGCAACGTGACGAGATCTCTGCCGCGTACACCCTCACATTGCGTCTTCCGAGAGTAATGGCGGATGTGACGGTACAGAACGAGGAACTTCTGGGTGGCGTCTAGTGCGACCTTTTGCGTCTCCTGAGCCATCAAATCCCTCCCCTATTGCCCTTCTGACGATGTGTGCCGGTCGGCACAGCCTGTCCGCGCTCCGACGAGAGCCAACTCCTCCGACATCAAAATCGTCGGATGCGAAATATTCGGTACCGAATATTTCGGTACCGAAGCATTATAGCACAATGAGAAGGCCGTGTCAAAGTGATCACGCTAACTCTTTGCCGATCGAGGTGCGATTCTCCGGGCAGCACAGCTGACAAGGATTGCCTGCAGGGAAACACAAAGGGCCGAGCAGAGCGCAAGTTTATCGAGGAATAAGGCCGGCACAACGCCGTCGAGACGTCGTGCCGGCGCGAGAGCTACATAGAAGCGAGGGACGAGAATCCGGCAGCAGTCAGTGCGGCGTGGAACTGAGCGCGTTGCTCAGCCGACAGAGGCGCACGGGGGAGCCGTGGCTCGCCGCAGTCCATTCCCAGCACACGCAGCGCCTCAAAGAGCGCCCCAAAGACGCCGTAGTGATGGAGTACGCGGGTCACCCGGTTCACCTGCAGCTG
>Ga0114918_10002986_pt1 | contig 14969 bp, 17 predicted proteins | sample LantaG_FD_87015 | JGI IMG/M metagenome (GOLD analysis project Ga0114918, IMG submission 87015) | Deep subsurface microbial communities from Baltic Sea to uncover new lineages of life (NeLLi) - Landsort_02402 metaG | ecosystem: Environmental > Aquatic > Marine > Oceanic > Sediment | place...
AAACAAAACAAACATGAAAAAACCAACCCACATTCCAGAACACGCTTCACAATGCAAGAGCTGACACAAAAAATCAGATTGCTTGGAAACTCGCTCTCTTTGTTTTTCAAATATCTTTCCGTTAACAACAACTTCTGTCATTCCCCAGCAGGAAAACAGAAAAATGATAAATTCTAACATTTATTGTTATTTTTTCGATAGTTGTTCTTGGATTGTTTGGTATGACGCGAAAGGATACATCTGTTGTTTTGGAATGTGTCCCTTTTGGTCCTTGTGTGTCGATTTTGCATAATCGTAATCCGTAGAATTCTCTTCGTTTGGCTCTAGAAGATCCTCCATTTCCTCATCCTGGTACCGTTCGATGTATTCGTACATCTCTTTGTCTTCTTCTAACCATTTTGTGATATTGAAAATGATGACCTGACTTGGATTTTCTCCCTGAGCGCCTTTTGACGCATACTTAGCCTCCATCGAACCATACACGTTCCCACCCTTGATACTTTCAGGGTTGATAGCTCCTTTTTTTCTGAGAAATTCAAACATTCTATGCTGTACGTCATACACATCATCACTTAATTCATCTGCCGCTAAAACTAACACTTTGGACTTTTCAGGGATCACGATGATGTCAACATAAGGATGATCAAAAATGGCAATGTTCCCATCAAGTGTTCTGCGAGCTACAGCTTTCATGGTAATTTGTGGTTCTTGCTCTACTTCCTGTTCCGGTTCGCCAACACGAACAAAAATCCGCTCTTCTAAGTTATCACTCATCTGTGTTTACCTCGCGAACAAGCTCTTGAATCTGAAAAATCTTATTTAGAAGCTTTTCGTTGATTGGTTTATGGCTACATTCGTCTAGAATGTTCTGTACTAGTCTTACTCTCTCTTGCATCACTGTATCTTTTTGGACTTCTTTTTCTTTTTCTACCGTTTTCATTTCCTCTTTGAGTCTGCCGATCTCTTCATTCAGATATACCTTCAGAGCGACCCCGTTATTTGAAGACGATGTGATATACTTGCTCAACAACTCCATTTGTTCTTTCAGTAAAGAAGCTCCATATTGTTTGTTGAACCTTTCGACGCACATCCGAAATTCCAAATTATCCAACGGTTTCAATTCTTTCTTTTCTTCTTCCGGTTTGGTGATTCCTTCAACTATTCTGTTTTCCAACAATACTCTTTCTTTCGGAGCGGTCTTCTCAGAAAACATTCTTGAGATTGTTGCTAAATCTCTATAATTCGGAATAAAATTGGAAAACACTTTGGGAGACAAATCACCGTTAATTTTTTTGATCAAAGTCCCCTGTTCAGACCAAAGCGCTCTTGAGGGGATAACTCTCCTGTGTTCTTTCAGCACCTCTTCCACAATACGCCTTGCAGTGTCATCGTCTACAGATTCACATTCTAAGAGTGTCTGATAAAAATTTAGCTCTTTTCGTAAAAGAGAGCCCTTAGAAAACGATTCTTGTATAATTGTTTTTATTTTTACCTGCCGCTCTTTGTTCCCATTCAAAGAAGCGCGAGTCAACTCACGCACCAAAGACTCAAATAAAAACGCCGTATTTCGTCGTTTATTGTGTATTTTTGCCATGTTATTTTTCTTCCAACAATTTATTCAACTTCTCTGAATCAAACTCTTCTAATAGCATTTCGTCCTGTTCATCATCATAATTAGTATTTTGTTCTTGCAGCACCCCGGAAGCAACAGACTTCAACCCAGACATACCGGGCAAAATGTTTCGAGGGGTATTCCTTGATAGCTCTCTCGAATATTGTGCCGCATGATGTTGTTTTCTAGCACCAGCCTTTCTGCGGTCTCCACCAGTATGTTTGACCGGAAGGTAAGTTTTGCCTTTTGATTTCGGCGTAGTCGTCAAACGATCGTCCCTTTTCGCTGGCGCAGCTAGTAAGACAGATTCATCATCATCCTCTGGAATATCCTCTTCTGGGGCGTCTTCTTCCGGCTCGGGTTCTTCGTCCATCGCCAAATCAGCTCCTGGGGGCATCTCTTCGCTTCCCAGATCGCCACCGGGCATCGGAGCCATCCCCTCTGCTGGCTCCGCAATGGCACGCATCTGAGAATTGACCTGAGCGTCCGAGAATTGTTCTCTCTGCATTCTTTGCATTTCCCCATCAGAAATGTTGAATACCTTCTGAGAGACCCAACGCTTAGAAAAATATCCATCTGTTGCAGCAGCAGCAACATCGAATTTTGTTCTCCAATGTTCCAGCTCTTGTAATTCCGCGATTTTTGATGGATTCTGCAATTTCAAACGGAATTTGACCAAATCCTCTCCTCGATATCCTAAAGCATACAAATGCACAATTCCGATTTTCTCAATCTCGGAGATCATACAACGCTGAATTCTTTGAATGGTTCTCGCAAACAATAAATCTTTCTGGGCCAAACTTGTCTTGTCGTCGTCTCCTCCTTCGCCTCTTGTCAGATAGGAATGAGGAATTTTGATCGCCGTTACAAGTTTATCCCTCAGATACTGAATATCTTCGATATCCCCTGTATATTTTCCACCGGGGAGAGTGTCGATTTTTGTTCCTGAAACCTGGCCACGCACTGGAATCCAATAATCTTCCGTTACGTTCATGAAGTTGGAGCGCAAATCGATCTGACCAGTATTTTCATCTACAACCTGATTACGTTTGATGTTCGTCATCATGCCTTCCATGTAAGAAGGGATATCTTGTGGTGCGATGTTACCAACGTCAATGTAGAATACACGACGTTCCGGACTGCGCACGATTCGATACGCCATCACGGCATTTTCCAACATGTTGAGCTGCCGATAAATTCTACGTGCCGGATCTAAAATAGCAGATCCATAAGGAGAGAATTTATCGTTTCCCAATATTCTATAATGGCACATTTGCCAATTCTCAAACGTCATTCCGGCAGAGTTCCACTGAAACTGGACATAATTCGGATTCGTAGTGTCTTCTCCTTCTAACCTTTCCACTTCCGTTTGCGGTAGAGCTATTACACCCCTAACCCCATCTTTTTCGTCGATATCTAAGTACTGGAAATAATCACCATACTTGCATACTGCGCGGGTCCAATGAAATAAATTCGCGTCCAAATTGAGGATATCATGGTACAGTGTTGACAGAATAGATTTTATCTCTTCATTTACACACTCAATCGTAAGCATAGGGGACAATTCTGAATGAGCCGTGATTTGATCCGCATAAATATCCAAAGCCGTAGCCAGAATTGGCTCGAATTCCATCTGATCAAATTCCATGTATCTGTGTGAACGTTGCTGTTGTAGCATCGATTCGGAAGTAATCATATCAAACGGACTTCTCTGTGCTATCTTGAAAGCCTGACCACTGATTGTCTTAAACTTGCTTCTGTATTGATCGAGATGTCTTCGTTTTATTCTCGTTTTCGCCTGCGCTCGATAATTTACAATTGGACCACTGAAAAGTCGAGTTAGAGAGCGATAAAGAGCTGAATTTTGGTTTCTTGGGTTCCTGCCTCGTTTAATAGCCATAAGTTTTTGTTATCCCGTATATATCCAGTTATACATATCCCACTGCATTTCTTCTTTCTTATCTTGGATATATTTTTGTTTATTCAATCGATTCCCAACTTGTCCAGCAACTGTTGTATCCAAATTAACAGAATCAACAGATATTGCCGCCATCATTGCTTTTTTGTATTCCAAGTCCCTTTTGTTTTGAATCAATACGGTATCTCGAATCCAACATGCAATGGCCATCGACATGATAAGGTCATCGTGATAGTTTCTTGCAGCCTGCGGCTTTCCGTTCATCCACACGAAAGTCTTTAATTCATTATACAGCCTTTTTGAATAAACTTTAAGTACTTCATTTCTAATATATTCTTCTAATTTTGCAATCAACAGCGGTCTTGTTTTCATTGATGTCGCGAAACCTGGAACCGCATTGGTTTTTTGTTCTGCCAGAACAGGATCAACATATTCATGAGACGATTTGATTGAATAATATAGGTTCGGATATGCCATTTCTTCCAAAGGTTGTAAAACGGCAAATCCGATGTTGTTGTTTTCTACAACGATCATTGCACCGTTGTATTCTCGCCCGTATTCCGCCAAAAGATTTGCAAACATATCAGGACTTATTTTTCCTTTGTACTCCGCAACCTGTTCCATCCCCACTGTCTCTATGACATGGAAAGCTGAATAATCCGCAGAGTCTCCACGACTAGCATCAGCCGTAATCAAATAAATTCCGGAATCCTTTGGTTCCTTCCAGATATGCACGTTTCTGTCAAAACCAGAACGTCTCGTACAATCTTTTACGGTTTTTTCTATCTTTTCCATGTCCTCTGGGTGGATTACCGTATCTCCAGACATCAGGAAGTCGCATAGAAGCTCCTGACTTGTCTGACGACGCGTCATGTTTTTCGTTTCTTTTTCAAACCAATCCTGATTACGCTCAGGGTGCACATCCCATGGAAGCTTCATAGAATGAAATTCGTTCAACCCCTCCTCGGCATCCACGTAGGTCTTATGGAACCATCCTTGTGCGCCGTTGGGGGTGGATAGAGCTACGCAACTTCCGCCTGTCGATAACGTCGGATATGCCGCCGTCCACAGCTCTTCCAACCCTTCAACGTAAGCAGCCTCGTCAATAATCAACAGAGATAGAGAATCTGAACGTCCTGCATTTTTCCCCGTCGCAGACGCTCTCAAGATAGAGCCGTTTCCTAGCTCCAAAGTCGTTTTGTTGTCAAGTTTAATTTTGTTAAACTGCATCCACGGCGGCATACTACCGAAAATCACACCAGCTCTTTTAACCAAAGTTGCCGCGGTTTTTTCTTTCGTCGCCACCACAAGAATTTCTTTATCCCTGTGAAAATTCATCAACCATACACAATACCCAGCCATAATGGTTGATGCACCAAGCTGTCTTGCTTTCAAAACAATATTGAAACGAAAATTTTTAAACGACTTCAAAAGGTCTTTTTGATAGTCGAATACGCGAAACGGAATCCTGCCCTTGGTTGGGTGTTTGATTTCTGTGTAATTGTATAGAAAATAAGCCGGATCTCTACCACATCGCAGAATTTCCTGCTTTATCAGCTCCTTGGAAGGTTGTTTCGAACGTGTTGCCATTCATTTATTCTTTATTACGCCAGATAAATTTTCTTGAGCAATCTAGCCGCCTCTATTAAATCGTTTTTATATGCCTGTTCTAGATTTAATGATTCTACCACATTCTTGATGAGAGAGTGCGCAATCATAATGTCCTGTTTAATACCAGGAGCCGCTTCTACTTCTGATTTTTCTTCCCCTTCAAACTTGACAACTTCTTCATGAACCATTTCCAAAAGACGTTTTTTTGTAATTTTCATTATTCCTTTTCCCCATCAGATTTCTTGCGCTTGTCGTTCTTTGGCTTTTTATTTGTATCAAGAGCCAACCAGTTATCAACATCTTTGTTTCTTTCTGGTTCTTGTGGCTCTCCGACAGGTTCTACCCCGTCCATTCCACCGATTTCATATTCCTGAGAAGCTTGCACCCAGGAGCGAGTTCGGCTAAGGTTCTGAACGATAGCTTTCAAATCTCCCTTTTTTGTCAAAGAAAATGTAGATTTGGTCTGTTTACGATACTCTTTCTTGAGATAACTGGAAATAGTTTCTAGCATCTGGGAAAGGTCGTTTTCAAACTTCGGATCGGAAACTTCTTTAAGAGTACATTCAGACTGATAATTGATTTTCAAATGGTTTCCAGCGAACGTAACAGAAAATCCATCCATTACCCGCATATCTCGAATTTCAATATCCTCTTCACGTTTTAGTCCGATAGCTACTGGATTGCTTTCATCGTCTAATGCTCCATCGAAAGTCCTTGTGGAGATGACAGTAGAAATCCCATTTATGATCTCACTTACACTAGGCATTTTTGTTTAATAACCTTTCTTTTTTCTCTTCCCATTTGCTTTCCCGATCCTCAATATGGATAACGTAGCACTTTTGACAGCACCCAAACTTCGTCATATACAAATCATCTTGAACGTTTCTCAAATATGAATCACAAATAGGACAAACATTCTCTATCTCTCTAATTAGTGTTTCCTCTTCAGAACGTGTTTTTTTCTTTATTCCCTTTTGAAATTCAGCTTCTTGTTCTCTAGTCCACCCCGATCGTGGATTTACAATCGCAATTTGACCATATTGTTCTGAAATTGCTTTTTCGAGAGCGGCTATTTTATTATAATCAGTCTCCAACTGCTAACCTCACACTTCCCAAGGTAATCAACATTCCGATAACAACCCCTCCAATGAATATCCACGGGGCATATTTATCTGGGGTCTTCCTGAGCTGTTTTTCTAAATATTCGATGTGTGTTTCTCCGTTTTCAACCTGTGCGCGCAGAGATAGTAACTCAACATCTTTCAGTTGTAAATCGATACTTGCCTTAAGCTCTATTCTTTGTCTTTCGTATTCAAACTGCAATTGCAATTCGGCCATATCGTATTTGTATTGAGAAAGGATTTTTGAAGACGCTAGAGGGTCGAACAAATATCCTGAAAACGGTGCCTCTTCCCCTATTTGCACTATTGTAAAATTTCCAATATCAATGCTCGTATCGTCTTGCGCCGCAATACGACATGGATACAACAGAAGAGAAATTACCACAAAAAACGATATAATTTTAATCAGAACGCGGTACATAACGAATACCAAAAGCACTTTCTATCTCTTTTGCTAATGTTTCCGGGTCATCGTGAAACATATTAACATACTCTTTTATCATTTCCTTCTCTTCAGCCTTCAACGTTCGCTGATTTTTCGAATAAGATTCTTCTATCGCACCTAACGTTTCTTCGTATCTTTCTCGAATGTACTGTTTTTGCTCCGATTCCGTTTCGATAATGCCGCGCTGTTTATCGTAAAACTCACTGGATCTGTCAAACCAATCCCAAATCCAATCAACACTAGAGGATTTGCGTAAAACGATAAGAGTCACAATCCCAACTACAATACCAATAGGAAGCCACCAATAGGCTTTTAGCCATATCCAGATTTTTTTTAAGGTTTCGATAGTTTTTTCTGTGTCCATTACATTCGTCGCCCGTGTTTCCACATACTTGCAAATTCCACTAAACCAACAATCCCAATAAACGCAAGAGAAATACCAGACCATGTATCTCCAGAGATATTCCCAAGAAACATAGCGACTGTCGCAGTCAACCACACAAGAAATTTACGAGATACGATTTTTTCTTGAATCTTATCCAGGAACCCTCTTTGATCTTTCTCCCAAAATTCATCTTGTTTTTGAATTTCTGTTTTGTCGCTCATTTTGTTTTTCTCCTGCGTTAATTAGTTACTGATTTATATGAGCATATCCATTTCGCTTGTAAATCTCTATCTGCTCATCTGCAGCGTCCTTCATGCTCTCTAAGTGTGAAATCAAGATCACGATATCGAAGTGGCTCTTAATTAAATCCATAATCTGAGTGAATCCTACGATATTATCTTCATCCAACCAGCTTGGTTCATCGAAAATCACAATATTTGGCCTAGGAAGCGTTGAGACGTTCATTAGAGCCAATCTAATTGCAATTGAAGCAACGACACGCTCTGCCCCAGAAGCTGTTTCTATCTGCCTCGGGTTGTGGTTGCTGTGCTTTATCATTATGTTCAACTTTTTATCTTCATTTTCTAGGAAAATTTCAAAAGATACAATGTTAGTCAAAATTGATGCAATTTGTTCATTGATTAACGGAAGTTTGCGCCGAATCACATCCAAAGATACTCCATTGGAGCCCATAGCCCGCTGATACAGGTCTAGCGCAGAATATTTTACCCTTAATTCGACCAATTCTTCTTGTTGTGCTGCAATCTGCTCTAATTTTTGTTTATTTGAACCTTGGAGTTGGTGTAAATTCAACAAATCCTTTTCGCAAACTGTCATTTTCTCTCTATAAAAACCAATCGTATCTAGAGTTTCCGTTTCTTGCCTGCAAAGTCGTTTATGTCGAATCATTTCCTCTTTGTTTTGATTATATTCGACTAATAACTGCTGGTTCTGTTGAATAACCGTCTGAATTCTATCTCTTTCTCTCTGTTTTTGAGCGATTTGCTCGCCAAACGAGGCAATTGTATTAGTAAGTCGTTGCTTCTTTGATACTAAATCCTCATAATCACTTAAAAACTTTTCGACCCTCAAAGGCTCCATGGAATCGATAAATGTTTGATGCTCAACCTGCTCTTTTTGTAAGTCCAGTAATATTTTTTCCAATTCTGTGACGCGCTCTTTTGCCGCCACAGCATCTGTCAAAAATTGACATTCCGGGAATTCAGATCCACAAGGAACGCGTTGTAAAAGCTCTGTTTTGTTTTTTTCGTTTGTTAAACGAATATCGTTTTCAGAAACACTGGCGAGAACCTTTTTCAGCCGACGTTGATGCTCTTCAATTTTTCGTTGTTTATTACGATACTGTTCAACATCAAAAATTTCGCTCAAAAACACCTGGATTTTTTCGCATCGCTCTTGCTCAGAGTCTCTTGTCTTTTTAAGTGACAAGATCTCCTCCGAGATTGCAGCATCCTTCTCTGACGCGTTTTGCAAGTTTTTCCGTACAACCTCTTCATCAATGTTATCAACTTTGGCTGCAGCCTTCGCAACACGAATGTTTTCCAATTCAGACGCCCCAGATTGTAATTGTGTTTTGTATTCTGAACATTCTTCTTCTTTGTTCTGTATGTCGTTTTCACATTCTCTTATGATTCTTTCGAATTCTTTGATGTTTGCGTCAAAATCAACATCCTCTAGTCGTTTGGTTGCTCCTCGGTAATCGGACGCGTCATCTTTCGCAAGCCGATGTTTTTGTTCAAAAAATTCAAGATCTAGAAACTTTCCAAGTATCTCTTTCCTTTTTGTCGACCCCTCGTTAATGAACATTAGTGAATCAAATTGAGAAGAAAAAGCTGTTAATAGAAAGTCGTTTTTTGTTCCAAAAATCTTCCGAATATTATTGTCCGTTTCGAGACGAGAATTCCCGCAAAGATTTATTGTTGTGTTCGTTGCTGGTTCGTAGCAAGAAAAATCCACTTCCGTTTTTGCCTCAACAGACTCTTCTCCACGAAGTTTTTTGATGTATTTTTCTACTTTTCTGTCGATTTTGTATACTCTCCCGCCGAATTCCACCTCAACAATAGCCCTTGCGGAGTCTTGGTGTTCATTGATCATATCGACGTTTTTGCGTACGTTCTTGTCGACCGAGTTAAACAGCGCAAACAGCAAAACGCTCAACGAGTTTGACTTTCCAGCTCCGTTTGCCCCTGAGATTGTTACAATTCCCCCTAGTTTAGAAAAATCTATCTTATTTCCGCTTCCATAATTGAACAAATTTGACCATTCTAAACTTTTCAGCTTCCAGTGCACATTTCTTTCAAAACTTTCGTTAAACTCGACCTGCGTATTGTATCTTTGATTCAACTCAAAAATTTGCTGTAATGTTTGCTCCGACAAATCAAAACTTTTTAGATAATCTTCAATTAGTTTTTCCTGGACTGTGATCTCTCTCAAATCCTCTGTCAGCCCGTCGACCTCTTCAGAATCCGCCCTTCTTCCCGCTGCGCGATTCAAATAAACAACAGATTCCGGACTGAAGCGGTGTTTAACGATATCCGTTGCACGCCTCAAACGCTCAATTGGCAAATTTCCCTCCGACACCAGACGCACCCTTGCATCTTTTGGTATCATCGTACCTTTTGGAATTCTACCCTTCGGAGTTAACTGAATTGTGACAAAAGGTTTCGGGTTTGGGATGTGTATGTGTCTGACATTAAATTCATCTTTGTTTTCGATCTCCCACACCAGAAAGCCTTTATCATCCAACTGTTCCCCGTGATTTTGTTGTATAAGACTACCACAATAAAATCCGAAAGGCATTCTCTTTCTTATTCTGTATCGTCGTTTGTTTGTTTGACATTCTTCTCCCACTTCGATCACCTTCCAACCCTCTTCGCACAATGCGGCGACCTCCTCTTCCCCCACTATCCTTTCAATTTCTCGCTCGCACACTGCCTGTTTTGCCTTATGAATGTCCCCCAACATCAAATAATCGCAGCCGTGGAACACAGAAGGATCGATACCGTGCTGCATCTTCCATCCCAGATCCGTTTCTACACCAACGACAGCCCCGTGATACAGTCCAACATTGATTTTCGTATCGTCCGATGGTTCATTCCAATTTTCCTTGTCCAACAAGGAATAGACATTCAAAACAACGTTTTTTCCTATATGTGTTTCCCCTGAATACTTCAACATGTGGAGCTTAGGGTGCCCTAATGCCTCGATGATAGGTGAAATCGTATCCAAACGTGATGTATTCCGTACTGAGATATCGTGATTTCCCGCGATTACATATGTTTCCGCTATATCTGCCAACGACTCTAAAAAACCAGCCGCCATATCAAAATATTCAGCTGACAAAACACGAGTATGAGAGATATCCCCCAAAACACAAATAGCATCCGGATTTTCTTCTGCTAATTTTTGGTACAAAACAGAAAAAACTTGTTTGTACTCTTTGTGATACTTCAGGTTGCGAATGTGCACATCTGCTATTGCTGCTATTTTGATCATATGATTTCCCCAAGCCGCTTTCTCATAAAATCTTCTGTCGTTGGAGATGTCAACCCATTTATTCTCCTTGCAATTACATCTTTAGGCATGACTCCAGGGTCTTTATATCCCGTTGTGTCTAAGTGTTTCACGTTTATTCCCTGCCTCCACAATAATTCAGTAATCTTTTCTTGTTTTCCGGCTGCATCTTGGTCAAGAGCTAAAATCACCTGCACTCTATTTTGCACTACTTTTCTGTATAATTTAAAGTTTTTGTTCAAAATAGAACCTAGGATCGGGATAACATTATGGTGTTCTGTAAACCGTCGATTTTCGCTGTTATCTGACAGTGCAGAGTCGATTCTGATAGCATCGAACACCCCCTCTGTCAAAATCACAGGTTTCGTCCAATCAATGTATAATTCATTAAAAATTATATCCTGTTTGGACACATCTGGATTGATGTATGGTGGCCAAGTTTTATCATCCACAGAACGACCAACATAATAATTTAAACAGCCACCCTTATCGAAACTTGGAACAATCACCCTGTTCCCGGCAAATCCTATTTTCCACAATAGAACATCTCTCTGCGACAACCCGCGTCCCATCAAATATTGTCTACCGGCAGAGGGGTGTTCATCATTACATAACGTTTGAAACCTTTCCGGCAATTGGATGATTTTGTTTATTTTTTCTTCTTGTTTGCCAACCAGTAAATCGACAATTTCTCCCTCTCCTCTCCCTATTGAGTTTATCTGTTCTTTACCCTCGGTCCACCTAGAATATTGCTCCCTGGTTCCATGTTGTCGAACGAGAATTTCCACATTTCGAAACGCTTTTCCACATACCCAACATTTTGCAGCATTTTTAGAAAGGTTGATGCTGAATTTCTTTTTAAAATTATGATCCGTGCAGAACGGACAAGCAAATAGATACTCAGACCCAACACGATAATGTGGCCCTAAAATCTCATGTAATAGTGATAATTTTTCAGATTCTCTCACTAAGTCTATTGTATCAGATTATCTGGGATTGTTAAGTAAATGCCACTTAGCAATAGCGATTATACAAGCGTCTGCTCGATCAGCAGTGGTTGGAACGGCATTCCCGGCTCTTGTCAGCTCATATTTAAAATTTTCAAAAAGCCCTGAAATGTGATCTATTATTTGCTGTTTCATCTTTCTTTTGCCAGCACTACTTTTTGGGTTTTCCACCTTCTGCATTTTCAATCCAGCCAACTTTCTAGCCGTACGGACCTCGATAAGCTCCGGTACTATTCCTGTCGCCTCATATAAAATGAAGCAGCACATGCCATTAAAGCGATTTAGTAATGCAATGATGTGAGCCGTGCTTTGATTCTTGCTGAATGACTTTGCTGGGGTTTCAACAGCCACTTCCGAGGCTGGATATTCTTCTAATAAAACATTTACTGTTTTTTTGACAATTTGTGCTCTTTGTTCTAAAGACTCTTTGGAGTCTAATTTTATCACCTCCGAGTAAACAAGACTTTTGCCGCTGTCATCCAATATTGCAATGCCAACATTAACTGTTGATATATCAAATCCGTAAATCATAATTTATCCGTTAGGTTTATAGTTAGGGCTCAAACGTTCTTTGGCTTTTGTGCTAATAGCTGAATCAGAATCTCTAGCTAAAATCTCAAGACCTTCAGGGGAAAGCTCCCTATTGTATAAAAGGTCTGCGAGTGTATGAACCCCAAATTCAAAATTCTGCAACAAATATAATCTTGTTTCCTTGGATGTATTGAAATTCAATAAAACCTCACCAGCAGGTACACCGGAAACCTCATCTTGTACCCAGGAAGATTTCGCAATCTCATCCAAAACTCTCGATAGCGGAGATTTGTTTCTGTATCTTACTTTTACAATACCTCGAATTGTTGTAACAACGTAATACCTAATGGAGTTTTCACGCTCAATTCCGCTCGCCGTATACTTACCGTGTTTTATTTTATCCCAAATCTTGTCAAGCGTTTTCCCGCTTGTGTTTTCATGTTGAGCGATCGGCAACAATATCTTTATTTCTGTATGCCGTTTTTCGATTTCCGATAATTGTTCGGTAGTTGTCGACCGTTCGTAGGCTAAATCCCTGTCTTCTTGTAAAGTGATAATTGGATATTTATTCATTGCATTTGTTTGTTTAAGCAGATAATCCAATTCCAAAAATACCTCCTTATCAACCGGATGATCGTCCTCATTCATAAACTGTTCGGTTCCGTAGTGGAATTGGTAACGTTTATCTCGCACCTTGTCTTTGAAATAAAACAACGGATCGTCAGGTTTGTAATATTCTTCAAAATAGTTGGCATCTGGATCGGCTGTGCACCACTCTGTCTCCTGACCAAAACTGCAAGCCGCACCCTTGTTGTGAATGGCTGCGATCTGCCATTCATTGTCATCCCGAAACATCTCTACGCCCTGTTCGACACCTGTTTGTTTGGACGCCTTTAATTTCTGATGGTACCTGATGTCATCGTCGGCTTCGTCCACAATTTCTCGCAACTTATAGAGTTGTTCAATTTTCATCAAGTCACGCTCTGACATAAACTGCTGATAAAGGAAAAAACGCTCCAAATATCGTTGCAAATAAAATTTAATACTATCAATATTATTAAAAATCTCATTTACTAAATCAAAATCCTTACGACTCAACCTCAAAATCCATAACAAAGATGTACCGCGTTGATTATCTGTCAAATCTTGAGGGATGATTTCCAACAACCCAGTTATATATCTTTTCGTAAAAACATCAACAGTAGTTTCATCATCAGGTACTTCCAGCCCTCGATCATACAAGAATCCCTTAATCATCTTTCGAGTCTTTTTCGAATTCAAAGATTCCTGAGCTTGTTCAAAGGAGACTTCATTTAGGAATTGTTGCCATCGTTCCAATAATAACTTCATTTTTTAAAAATCCAATTTCGCTTTAATACTGAAATCTCTTCTCTCTTCCTTCTTCAGAGGAGTCGCCAACCTCACCATTCCGATCAAATTGCGCTGTTCATCGTAAATTCCAACCGAATTCACATAAGTTACCTTGTGAAAAGCTTCATCATAATCTTCATAAGGTGATTTTACCACATTTTTGATATTTAATTCATCTGGTTCTGTATATTCCGTACTTCCAGTGATCGGATCTGCGCTTTGTCCGTGTGCGACATATGTTGGGTTACATGAATGGTTCAACTCTCCACGTCTAGCATGACAAAAAAGTGTGGTCACTGGAATTTGCTGGCTTCCACTCATTGCAATTGAGAATGTACGCTGTTCTGAAGCGTTCATCATGTCTTCTGCGCTGCCAGTCAACAACATGATCCCTTCATTATATAAAACAACGCCCTGTACGTCGCCATTTTCATCTGCCAATTCTCCATTCTGTCTTGAGTCTGTCAACTGCTGAGTTTGTGTCCCTGTGGTGAAAAATTCAATATCTACTGTTCCTTTTTTTATTCCAGAACCGACAAAAATAGATGGTACGTTGATTAGCGTCACCTCTTGCGTATCTTTGTTCCCATAGGAAGACGAATACGCATAGTGCGGACTATATCTTGTGTAGTAGTCAAGGGTGTTCTTGAGGGACTTTATTTTCGGTCTCGTCTGGCCAGCCAAATAGTGTTCTACGGAAATCGACGACGACAAAGGATAACTGCCAGTAATTTCGTCTCCGTAGGAAGGGTGTTATAATCGCGCTCCGATGGTGTTGACTTTGTGTATTTTCTGTCCCCGTTTTTTATAGTAAACGGATAAATTAACTCTCCTTGTTGCCGATCAACATTCATTTCGTATAAATTAATATATCCACTCGGAACGTGTGTGACTGTGTTTCCATAAGAACCAGAAAGCGATCGAGATTCATTATGATAGATTTGCCCGCCATAAATTAGAAAATTGATTTCTGGATATAATTTGATGACGTTACGCGAAATATCTTCTTGTTGAAAACGATGAAACATTATGTTTTCCTTCTCACTAATTAGAGAAGGAGCCAGTAAAAAATGAAAATCGCACTCACCGAAATTCGAAAAATGATCCAAGAAGAAGTTGAACAGATGATTGCTGATGGGAGATATGCTTCATATGTTCCGAAAGGGGGCACCATCCCGGATTCTGCACGTATGAGTCAAATCGGACACACTGCCGCCAATCCAACAGATGGAAAATCAACTCAAGCATTCGAAAGTGTCGTCTCTCTCCTCCACCAAGCCGGTCTGATTGATGATGCTAAAACCGTAGAGAAAATTCAAAACCGTTTCCTGCGATCGTCTAGATAATTCTTCTTGACGTTACCTTCTGTTCTTGCTATTCTGTTCTTCAGGAAGGCTAAACCATGTTCAAAGTCGGTGATATCATCCAGAATGA
>Ga0114918_10002988_pt1 | contig 14964 bp, 15 predicted proteins | sample LantaG_FD_87015 | JGI IMG/M metagenome (GOLD analysis project Ga0114918, IMG submission 87015) | Deep subsurface microbial communities from Baltic Sea to uncover new lineages of life (NeLLi) - Landsort_02402 metaG | ecosystem: Environmental > Aquatic > Marine > Oceanic > Sediment | place...
TAGAGGATTTAATTTTTGCGAAGAAATTATTTGGGATAAAAGACAAGGATCCTCTCCAACTGCTATATTTAGTCGCGTCCATGAAACAATAGCTGTTTTTAGAAAAAAAAAGGCACGGCTAAACCGAGTTTACATAGACAAAATACAAAAAATAATAAATTCTCGAGACTGGAAGGTGCTACTAACAGACAACAAAAGGATTATTACGTTTATTAGAAAGCTTTTAAAGGTGGAAACTTTAAGCGAATTTTTGGCGTGTAAAAAAGAATCTATAAATTATATGCAAAAAAACAAAGTCGAAAAACACAATATAACTATCCGTACAAGTAATTTAAAATCCTTAGATAGGGGTTTTGATACTTACCGGAACTATGACAGAGGGTGCGTTCTAACTTCAATTATTTCGTGTAACAGAGAACATTATAAATTTTTACATCCAACAATGAAGCCCATAGACCTTATGGAGAAGCTGATTTTATTAACAACAAAGGAAGGTGATGTTGTGTTGGATTGTTTTGCTGGTTCTGGATCGACAGGGGTCGCCTGCCAAAATACCAAAAGACGCTACATTCTAATAGAGAAAGAAGAAAAATATTATAATATAGCAAAAAAAAGACTGGTAGAAAATGAACCAGAACCAAGCGGAGAAAAATTACCCCTTGTGCAAGCAGCATTTGATTTTGAGGAGGAGGGGAAATGAAGTGTTCATGTGGAAACGAGCTAATTTTTAAGGAAAGGATTAATAATCATTTATTTTTCTTTTGTAGTTCTTGTCAAAAGGAGCTTAGGTCATCCGTTACTAGGCCAAAAGAATTAGAGGAAATGAGCCTAAGGATTAAAGAAGAAGACGATAGCACAGCAACAAAAACCGCCATTTTAGTTGGCGGTCCTAAAAAAATAAAAACAAAAACAAAGAAAATAGAGCTTTCTCATAACAACAGAGCAAAACATTTGGCTGATTTAGAAATCGAGATGATAAATGAATTGTCGGGTGGCGTTGTATCTGGTGATAGAGTCGCTCAAAAATTATTTTGTGATATATTGGAGCGTGAAGATAAAAAGAAAAAAAAATATTTTTCTCCGGCGGATTATCAAGCTGTTGTCGAGGATGTTCTTAAGCCTCCGCCCGATGAATATATAAAGAAAATTATATCTATGATGGATGAAGACGGGGACTCCGCCGCCCCGATAATAGCGGCAAATATAAAAAAGCTTTCTTTCTTTTATGCGATTGAGTATTTGCCGCATCCAAAACAATTATTGTGTCATTTTTCGCCCGCTAGATTTAAGGTGGTGGCAGCTGGGGCACGTGCAGGAAAATCAATGCTTGCAGGTGCAGAAGCTGCCTATCTTTTTTTTGTTCAGCCCGATGCCAGAATTTGGTGCGTATCCAGCCAATATAGTCTGGCAGAAAAAGAATTTGATTGGGCGTTGTCTTTCTTGCACAAAATTAAGCTTAAAACAAAAGATAACGCCAGCCTTGTAGAATACTGCAATATGGTAAATGCCAATAAGGGAGGACGAGAAATAAACTCTAGCTGGGGAAGCTTCATTCATACAAAATCTACAGAGAAACCCCCCAGCCTACTTGGTGAAGAGCTTGACATGATTGTTATGGGCGAGGCCTCACAAGTACAAGAAATAGCATGGACAAGGTACTTAAGGGCTAGGATTGGTCCTAGACACGGACAGCTTTTGGCAATTAGTACGCCAAATAGCGATGCAGGGCTTTTTATGGATTTTTTTGTACGGGGCGAATCAAAAGAGCAGGCTTGGGACGCATGGGAATCGTGGCAATTTCCTACTAATGCTAATCCTCACTTTTCACAATCAGAGTTTGAAACGGCGAAAACAGAGCTAGATGATAAAATTTTTCAAGAGCAATATGAAGGAAAATTTGTATCAAGAAAAGGATTTGTTTTTGGCAATATAAAAGGAAATATTGTTGAGAATGATAAATATCCAGAAGATATTTATAGCTTTACCGCTATATGGTCTGTTTCTTATAATTATAATAGACCTGCGGTTGCTGTTCTTATGTTCTTGGCACCCAAAGAAAGAAAATATTATTTTCTTAAAGAAATTTACTTGAGAAATTCGATGCCCGAAAGTATAACACAGCAGATGAAAGATGCCTCTAAGGGGCTTAGAGTTCGGGGAATTATAGTCGGGAAAAAAGACTATATTATTCAGGACGAATTAAAAAAGAATAACCTTAGCTATGTTTTTGATAGCGAGGCAAAAATAAATGAGAATGAAGCGTTACGATGTAAAATAATGAACCTGCGTTCATTGCTTGAAACCAACGCCATTATTATCTCTGAGGAGACACCTAACTTAATTCGTGAACTTGAGAAAATGAAATGGAGCTCGGAAGAAGGCAAAAAAACCTGCGATATTCCAGAGGTTTTACAGATGCCACTTGTAGCAGCCAATGCTGTAGCTTTTTGGGATATAGCGAGGGGAATCGATGTATACAAAGCACAAAGGAAATAGTAAATGATTTTAGCCAGAACCCAGTATATTCCTACTTATATAGGTGATTTGAGAGCAATTACGGGATATTATGTTGGCTGGATTGACAATCAATTAGCCGATGCAGCCGAAGAACAATACGAGCTCTTAAAAAATGATGCCCAAGTTGCTCATGGCATCCATTATATGAGTCTTCAAACCGCTGGGGACTATATAGAAATTCACACGGAAAATTTGCGACTTAAAGCAGTTTTGCGATGGATGCTAAAACAAATTCGAGATTTTACACATGCGAGAAAATCTTTGGCATATAGCTCTATTTTATATGGACTTGGCATACAGAAAAAAAAATACGCCACAAAAAAGAAATTTGGCGTTGATTGGCAAGTCCCTATCTCGCTTAAGGAAGTAGACAGGCGACGTCTTAGAATAGAATATAATCCAGACAACAAAACTGAGCAATATTGGACGCTGTGGTCTCCAAAGATAGATGCGTATATAATTTTAGAGGATCGCAGCAAAGTTCCAAACGCCGAAATAGCAGTACAAGACTTTGTGTGGATGATGCACGAGGTAGAAGAAACGTCCCCTTATTTTAGGGGTTTTGGTGAGGTTTTGTGCCCGCTGGTTTATATTAAAAGTAAACTATTACAATATTGGTCAGAATTATGCGAGGGGTGGGCAAGACCATTTTTGGTTGCGTTGGCTGATACACGCATTCGGACAATGGATTCTGCAGCGGGAAATACATTAAAAGAAAGAGTAGACGCCATTCTTGATTCTTTTGAAACAGCTAGAAGTCGTCACGCCGTAGTGATAGACAAGAACGATAAATTTGAGTATCACGAAAAGGGTACCAGCGGTGCCAATATATTAAAAGAATATATTGACTATTTAGACAACAAAATCCTTATGCTATTGGTTGGATCAGAGTTGGCGACCAGCATGCCTAAAAAGGTTGGCTCTTATGCTCTTGGAAGGGTGCACCAAAGCGTTACTGGCACAATAATCCAATATAACAGAAAAAGGCTTTCAGAAACGCTTAAAATTGACCTTATACAAGAGTTTATAAACAAGAATAGAGAAAATTTCTATCTATTGGATATAGATTGCTCGCTGGACAATGTAGAATTTGAGATAATTAATGAATTAGAACAAATGAAAGAATCAGCATTAATTAAAGGTATGGAACAGGGAAGCGTTGGACGCTACATGATAACAGAGGGTAGTATATGATACCAACAAAGAAAAAATACACTTGGGAACAAACGCCCGATGGACGATATAATATTTATAACGTGGATATTTTTCGCACAGGGCAAGAGGGAAAAGAAATAATAAGCACAGAAGATGCAAAAAAAATTATAACAAGCTTTAACGCTGATAAGGCGGGGGATTGGCTTCCTCGCGTACACATAGCCCATCAAAATTATAACGATACAAAAAATTGTACTGGTGTCGGATATATAGATAATCTTTGTATTAAGAATAAGATTTTTTTTGCTGATTTAATCGACATTTCAAAACAGGTTTTTGAAGAGATAATGATGCGAAAGTATCCATATCGTAGCGTAGAATTAGACACAGCAAAAAAAAGGATTGTTGGGCTTGCACTATTGGAATCAAGGCCGCCATTTTTTTCTTTTCCTGTTCTAGATTTAGAACAATTTCAGGATAAACAACAAATTATATTTTTTTCATCGGAGGAAGTTATGGAATTAGAAGAGAATAAAACTACAGAAGAACCTAAAAAACCAGATAAAGATAATCCAGACAACGGAAATAAACTACCAGAAGGAGATACCGTTGCGTTTCTTTCTGCTGACGAAATTGAACAGCTGAGGAGGTTTCTTTCTGTAAGTGATAGATTAATGGGATTGGCTTCAATTGCTGATAAGCTAGCGACAAATAGTGTTAAGCCAGTGGAAAAGAAAGAAGAGCGATTGCCAGAAGAAAAACCAGAGGTTTCAAATGCTGCAATACCAGAGGTTATAGCGTGCGAGCTACAAACCCTTAGAAAAAAAATAGAGCAATTTGAAAAAGATAATCAAAATATTGGAATTTATTCACAGTTAAAAAATATATGTGATAAAGACCCAAGTATAAATTTTGAAAAAGAAGTAAAGTTTTTAGAAAAATTTGAAAGCAAACGAGACAAAGAAACATACGTAGAAAGGCTTTCTGCAAAAAAAGGAGAATACGAAGAACACTTCATATCTCAATTTGCGACTAAATTTAAAGGCGAGGAACTTAAAGAATTTCAAGGCTTGGCTGGAGAAAAAAGAACCGTATATCTTAATGCAAAAAGAGATTATATAGATACAATGAAGAGTGGAAACGCTAAGCAATTTGGCGCCATGTATCCGACCTTGAAAGAATATGTAGACGCCATGTTGTTACAATACGAATTAACAGATACAACAAGACCTGAATATATATAGAAGATTTTAGGAGAAAATAATGGCTGACCCAACTTCAATAATAGAAAGAAGTTTCAAAGAAGACACCAACCGCATTAGTCTTAAAATAAAAGACTCCGAAGCATTGGTGATTGGGGGTCTGTTGGCACTAGATGTTGCCACAGGCAAAGTTGAATTTATGGATGATAGTGATGGTTTAATTCCTTGTGGGGTTGCTGTAAAACAGGCAGCGGGAAATAACGAAGAGCTTACAGGGGATTCTAGTGGCACTTATAGTGTAATATCACGTGCAGGAATAGTTTTAGAAAAAGTAGCGGTAACAGGCGCTAGCGGAATAACTGATACATTTAGTCTAGTTTATGCAACCGACGGACAAACCATGACCCTAACAAGACCAACAACTGGCTTGCCTATAGGATTTGTAAAAAAATGGTGGTCTAGTACTACTTGCGATGTACAATTATTTTCATTAGAAGCAAGCTTTTTACAAGCCCAGCTAGGAACTAAAAAAACAATTAACTTGGGAAGAGTAAACTCACATAGCCTAGAGGGCACATCCGCTATAGATTTATTAAGCTGGACAGCTCCTTTTGCGGGAAAAATTGTATCTTTTTATGCTTATTGTGAAAATTTTGATACTGGTTTGATTGCTGGTGCACAAACTGCTAACCTAGAAATTGGCACTACAAATCTTACTGGCGGGGTTTTATCTCTTGGCTTTGGCGACGCGGATGCTGCTGGAGATATGGCAACAAAAATAAGTTCTACCGCCATAACAGCAAATAATTCTTTTAATTCTGGTGATGTAATTACCATGGAACTAATAGCAAGCGGAACAGGTTTTACAGCCGACAAGCTCGGAACTTTCTCAATATATATTGATGTAGAGCCAGTAGCGGGTGCATAAATTTAATTTTTTAGGAGAGAAAAATGCCTGTTGTAGATTTAACTTATTCGCAAAGAGCGGGGATTCTAAAGGAGCTGCAAGCTACTTGGAAAAATCAAGCCCCCGTTTTTAAAGCGACACAGGATATAACAATAAAACCTTTAAGCCCAACCACCTTAAGGAAGGCTACTTATGTTTGGAAAGAAAGCATCCCCTTCCCTACTAGGTGGGAATATGGAGCAGGTAGGACTTATCAAACCTTTAAGGATCGCTATATAGAGCTAGCCCTAACAGCCTATGAATTAAGCATTCCTTATAATCGTTACGATGCAGAAGATGACCAAATAGGCGACTTAAAAAGTCATGTTCAATCCGCTGCCAGACGATATTTACAGTTGCCCGACAAATTTTTAGCAGAATATTTTAATAATAGCGCTACATTGCTTCCTTCTTTAGCTAACGCTTACGATGGTGTTGGTCTTTTTAGCGATGTTGATGGCGACGGATCAGATAGATTTGATGCAGATGGCGGAAATATTATAACAGGAAGCGGAGTATCTACTCCAGCAGCAATAAAACATGATTTATTTATAGCTCAACGTAGATTTTTAGCATTCAGAGATACTGCAGGACAGCCAATTTTTGATGAAAACGATGTAAAATTTGCTAATTTACACCTGATTGTTCCAACTTCTATGAATGGAGTAATACAAGAGTTATCCGAAGCCAAATATTTGCACATGGACGCTGCAAGCAATACAAGTGAGTCCAATATAGTTGCCCAGACGTTTAGCTGGCAATTTAACCCATATTTAACTGATACAGTGGATTGGTTCGTGGCGATCCGACATCCGTTTTGGAAGGGGTTAACCTATAGAGCACCACATACAATTAATCAAATTTTGGCAGAAATATCTAATTCTGATCACTCAAGAAAATATAACGAAGATTGCTTATATACCGATATGAGGTGTGCTATGGGACCGTGGTGCCCATTTGTAATAATAAAGATCAATAATTAAACATCTAACATATATATTTATATATTCCCTTTATACAAAAGTAGCAAGAAAGGGCAAAAGTCCTTTCTTATTTTAAGGAGGAAATTTTGAAAACAACAAACCCAGTGCCATTAAAAAAGACGGCGGAAGAGAACATAAAAACAAGAAAACCCATGAAGATGCCAGCCCCAGAGGGTGAGCCCAAAATATATATAACAGGGATTAAAGAAGATTGTCCAATGGAAGGGATTACGCTACTAGGTGTACAATTCCAAAAAACGGTATATCCATCAGAAAAAGGATATATTCAAAACCAAGACAAAACATATATTCCACAGCTTATTGCACGGACATTTACGGATAATCAATTTAAAGCAATAATGCAGCGTGCAAAAGAAGTAAAATATATAGTAACGGTCTCTAATCCAGAATTTGACAATGAAAAAAAAATAGATAAAGAGAACGTAAAGTGGATACAAAAAGAAATTTTGGCAAGCGAGAATATAATATTAATTCCAGCGGACGAATATAAACACGTAGAAATAAGAATGCCCAATAAAATAGAAGAGAAGAATATATTTGATGAAGCGGAAAAAACCGTTTATGATATACAAAAAGATAAAAAGAAAAAATAGGGGGTCGTTATGGCTCTTATTGACAAAGTAAAAACACGGCTTGGTGAGGATAGTTCTTATTTAATAGAATTAACAAACCACGACCCAACCGCCAACACTGTAAATGAAGATGTATTAGAGGCATGCTGTGAAGACGCAGAGGGAATGTTCGAAGATATTACAGGAAAAATAGCTGACCCAGAAAATAAAGTGCACTGTTCCCACCTAATAGACGTTGTAATATATTATCTGGAACAATACAAAGCAAGAGACAGCAGCCTATTAACTGGCAGACGAGCCACTATTATAAGCAATCTTAGTGCTTTAAGAAGGAGACAAAGCCTATTGGCTACAACCAATAGTAAAATTAAAAAAAGCACAAAAACAACCGACAGGCTTGATTTTGACAGAAATAGCATGCCCTGTCAAAGAAAAAACAATATAATAAGAAGATACAATAAATGTGAGTAAAAAAAATGGGACAAATAATTAATGCGAGGAGTACCTACGGAAGGCTTGGAAGAGAGCAAAAAACCCTGTCCTTGCCCGGCGATTCAGATACTCCAGCAGAAATAGATTTAAACGAAAACCAATTAACCGCTCAAATCTTTGTGATTTTTACAGAGGACGTATATGTGACAATAGGCGAAGATGCTGCTGATGGGCTTTCTCGTATAGCAAGCGACAACTCTAGAACCTTTTTTCCCGAGGGGCACGCATCCTTACCTATTGTTGGATTAAGTGATAAACTATATATAAGAAGAAGTAGCGGATCAGCAGTTGCTGATGGTTTAAGTTACTGGTTTGTGGAGGCGGATTAATGGTTACAAAAGCCGACTTGTGGGATCAGCTCGCAAAAGGTATAAAATTGGTCGATGAACTTTATGATGAATTAAGTTCCGACTTTATAATTAATATTGTAGCGTTAGAAGATGCTTATGAAGGAAACCATATAGCCGATACCGCTGCACAGCTTAAAAGCTTAAGAACAAAGGCAAATTCTATTATTACGGGCGGAACAGCGTTTTTAACGCCCATTGTTAGAGACCTTGGAAGAATAGGCTATTATAGCTATTCTTCCAACATAAACGACATTCTAAAAGATATATATAACGGGATGATGGACGCAACCGAAACAATAAAAGGTAGAGCCTTTACTTTTGGGACTATTGCCCCCTATGCCTCTAATGTTGGAGACGGTACGGTTTATAGGGTTACAAAAGACAAAAACAACTTAAATATAGAAAGTGGTTTTGCTAACGCAGGAATAACAGAGATAAAATGCACAGCGGATAGATATAGTAGAAGAACAGCAGGAAATGAGGCGTTTTCTATACAAGGCGTAGGTCTTACAGACGTAGACGCTATATCTTTAGGAACAGCACCACAAGGGACAGGTATTCTATATGCACTTACAAGCAGACAATGTACCGCCTTTGTTACGGACGGAAGTTTTGACACCGCAGATGACAGTGGAACTTTAACTTGTAATGGATGGAGTTTTGATGTTCCTGCCAACTTTGCAAAAGAAACCACAGATACTTTTAGGAATACTGTTGGAAGCAGCACAGGGGTAGCGATAGAAATAACAGCCAATAGTTATATGGAACAAGATTTAGCAGAAGAAGCTAAATCTTTTGATACAACAAAGCCCGTTTGTGTTGTTGCTAGGGTTATGAGAAAAACAAGCTGTGATGGGACAATAACGGTTTCTCTAGGAAATTCTTCCGTAAGCCTAGATTTATCAACTATAGCAAACGACACATGGACAGATATAACACTGGGAGTAACAGATAACAAGGGATACTATTCCGAATGGTTTGAGGACGCAGCGGTTCTTAAAATAGACCTCGCAACGTGTACAACTGGTTCGGTTATTGTTGATGAAATTATTGTAACTCAGCCTACTGTTTATGATGGTAAATATTATTTTGTTGTTGCTGGTTCTACAGACTTTCTAAAAGATGATTATTTTCGATATATTGATACGGTATTAAACACAGGACAAATTCAATATATATTAAGCAGAATGTTTGGTGTTTATTTGCCACATACTTCAGGCGTTCCCACATGGGCAGATGCGACTTAAGGGGTAAAAAATGACGTGGAATAACCATCCAAACGTAGACGAAATATTAAGAGTGCCCGGCTATTTATTTTGGGGAACCACAGCCCTTACAAGCGAGGCAACATGGGGAACAAAATTAGGTTTTACCGAAACTGGCATTCGCTTGGAATTTCTTCCACGCTACATTTATCACAGAATAGAAGAAGATGGCTCGGAGCCATCAATAAAGCTATACGGCGGGACCTTCTGTAGAATATATTGCACCCTAAAAAATTTCAATACAACTGCTATTAATGCTATTTTTCCCGGTCTTTCTGGCGATAACAAAATTGTTTTTCCAGGAACAATAAAGACAGGAAGAGACATAACGGGACTGTCAACTAATAGGCTTTTATTTGTTCCAGATGACCGAGATAGTAACCCGATTTGTTTGGCACAGAAAGCCAGCGGGTTACCAGTGCAAGCGTTTTATTTCAAGCGAGACTGGGACACTTTGTTTGAATCCGCCTTTGATTGCTTTAGGAAAACAGGTGATGAAGACGGCATTGTTTATGTTGGTGACATTGATGGAGGAACTTTAAGATGACGCCAAAAGAGCTAATAGAAGGCTTACAGACGCTAATAAAAGCGCTTGAGTGGACATCTGGCGGTAATAAAATTTTTGGAGATAATGTTTTTATTGTTCCTTTTTTTCCTATAGCTCATATTCAACAATTTGTTTTGCCTTGTGCTTTTGTTGCCGAGGCTGGAAACGTATCACATTTCCAACATGAAGGAATTGTTGAACAGCGGACATTTATATATTTTGTTATTAAACAATTTTTGGACAATCGAGGCGGATACATAATTCAGGGAGCGAATAGAGTTCCAAACTCCTCAGGAGGAGCTGGAATTTTAGATGTAGAAAATAAAATTTTAGAATCCTTTCGTAATGCCATAGCTTTATCTGATATGAAGGTCGTTTTGCGGGCTAATATTCGATATATGCCTATGCCCGCTAAAAGGAATTATCCCGTTTCTGTTAGGAGAATAATGCTAGATGCAAGAACCTATTTGTACTAAAAAAACACAAGAAATAATACGCCTAGAAAAAGAGTTACAGCGTGCGATGGACTGGGACATGCCCTCAAAAAAAATAAAAGAGATAAAAGATTGGCTAGAAAAAAAAAGGGCTGAGAAATGAACAAAAAAGATAAAGAGCGATATAAGCACAGTATTAAAAGCCTGCAGGACAAAAAAGCAGTAGATGATTTTTTTAATTATGAGTCTGATTCTACAGAAGATACGGTAAAATTTTTAGACGAAGCGATAAAAAAACTAGACGCAATGGAAACAGAACAAACAAAAGATAGAACAACTATAGGCAGCGATATTAGTAGTCTTTCTAGCGAGGATATGGGAGCGATAGTTTCTGAACTTCAAACAGCCACAGCTGAACTAGAAAAACCAGAAGAAGAGTCCGAAGATGCATCTGCACAAATAGCATCCGCTACTATAGAAGACGATGCTGTTGTTAAAACAAAAGATACTGACCTAGTTAAAAAGAGCGCTCCTGATTCTGATGATAGCCTTAGCGGGCTTGTTGCAGGGGTTGTTAAATTTATGGTTGATGCTGCAACTAAGATTTTATCGTCTTTTATTGCTGCACTTGCAAAAATAACACAAAAAGCATATAAAAACATACACGCTGATCCATATAAAAAAACTGCAGATTATCTAAGAAGTGGCGCAGAGGCAGGTATAGAATATACAGGTAAAGATATGGAAGAGATGTATAGAAGATACCAAGAGATTGGGAAACTAAACGTAGAGCAAGATGCAGAATTAACGGGAGAAGTTGGAATTACTGGTCGTATCGGGGAGGGATTTAAAAAGATTGTTGGTGGTGCAGTTGAATATTTGACTGATGCCGAAGAAACAACATATACAGAATGGCGAACTCTTGAGGACGAATCCCAAAAAGCCCGTCTAAACAAAGAAAGATTGCGAAATATAAGGGAGCAACAAGAATGAAAAATAAAGGGAATTTTTTTGATGCCATGTCCGCCTTTATTAGGGTCTTGGCAAGAAGACTTTCCAGGAAAGCAGCCAAAAAAATAGTTAATCCACCAATAGAGAAGGCGTCTAAGACGCCCTATCCGCAATTAAAAAAAATGACCTCAAAAACCCTAGAAGATACAGGAATGATGTTGCCAACAAAACTATTAGATGAAGCAGAGGATATATATTCAAGAATACATGACCAGCCATTTGCTGACGCTATAGACTTTTCAGAATCAGCTGCACAACACGGAATTAAATACTCTCCAGAACAGCTAAAGGCTATATATAATCTTGAACGAAAAATAGGAAAAAAACAAGCTATAGCCGACGAAGAACTAAATAGAACCGTTGGCATAACAGGTGGGCTTGGAGCGTCATATAAAAAGGGGGTGCGAAAAACAATAGAATATATATCAGGCGAAGATACAAAAGAAAAAGAAACAAAAACACCCAGCACATCTATTGATGATGATTTTGCGAACTATGTTTTATGGTTAGAATCTAAAAAAAGAAACCTAAAAAGTGTTTTTGATGAAAGACAGGGCGAATAATGGTTACTATAAAATACAACGGAACATCTATAGATACCCCTATTGAAAAGTTTTATTTTTCGCAAAGCTATACAAGCGTAAGCATTGCAACTAAGGTTTTAGTCACTGGGGCTACCGCTACTAGTCTTATTTCTAATTGTGAAGACTTAGAGGCACTATGCCAATTAAAAAACAAAAGGGTTCAGCTAAATTTTGGAGGCTCTAACGAATATGATTATAATCCTGTTACAACTACAGGATTTACTTCTCGCTGCGTGCTTCAAAAAATTAGAAGCGAAAGCGACCTAGAGCTTTCTAGAATATATGAACTGAAAATAGGGCTAGAAATACCTTATACAGAGGAGGGATTTGGGTATAGAAGAGATGCAAGTTTTACTATTACTTTAGTACCCAATCTTCACAGGATAGCTGTATTTAATGTTGATTATACAAGCGGTGGCGGTTTTCCTGCCATAGATAATTACGAGAACGAGGATACAGGTGGAAAGGCGTGGGCTCAAACAATTTTAGAAGAATTTGGCGAAGACTGGATAAAAACAAAAGAATATATAGGAGAAGAACAAGAGCGAAACTTGTTGTCCGCTACAATTACTTATTTTCAATTGTTATCTACCTGCACCATAAAATATAACGGGACATCTATTGTTAAGCCTGTTTTTAAATTTGGATTTACACAAAATTATAAAACCGCAAAAATATCTTCTCCAATTTTTGTTAAAGGAGTCGCTGATCCATCTGCTGAGCCACCCTTAACAGCACAAGGCGACCTCATAGCTAAGTGTACAGCACTAGAAAGCCTATGCCAGCTAAAAAACAAAAGGGTAGAGCTATATTTATCTTCTGGAGGTGCAAATTATGATTACAATCCAGACTCTGAGTCGTTTTTTTCTGGGTTTTCGACACGATGTGTATTAAAAAAATCGGAAGGTTTTTTTGACCAAGAAACCACGCGTCTATACAATCTTTTTATTGACCTAGAAATTCCTTATAAAGAGACAGGATTTGGCTATAGGAGAGATGGAACTTTTGTCTTATCTTATGACACTAGTGGACAACGCCGATTTGATTTTAGATGTGAATATACAAGTGGCGGAAATTTTACCGCCATAGAAAATTATAACAATTCTGAAACTGGTGGTCGTGTATGGGCAAATACAATAATTGATTCATTTTTAGGCGAATCTGAAACCACTGGATGGGACTTGTCCTATGAAAACATAGAAGAAACGCAGGAGCGAAATGTTATTAAAGCAAAACTTGTTTATAAAGAGGTTTTATTTCCAGAAATAGAAACCTCTGGCGGTTTTGCAACTCAAATATTAGAAGCCAGCTGCAAATATACGATAAATATAAAACAAGCGGTAGGAAATCCATTAACACTAGGCTTTAACACCAAGCCTATTTGTAACGTAGAATTTAATTATAAAGCTACGATTAAAAAAGAAATAACACCTGAGCAAATAGAAACCGTCTATAGAGGAGCCATAAAGCCATGGATATTTAAAAAAATAAACGATATATTGGGTACTATAAATTATAAAAATTCTGGAACAAATATAATTTTGACGGATGACTCTTTTTCTGTCAATCCTTACACAAATCAGATTATAGGACAAGTATCTGCTATAACAACAAAAGACCTAGACCAAATATATTCATATACAGAAAGAATAATTCAGATAGATTATTCTAACATGATAGAGCAAGAGCTCTGGAATGGCGTGGACTATACGTGTAACCTATACAGTTTTGGAAAAACCCGATATTTAACCCGCAACGTATCACTTATTAAGCTGGGAGATTTTATAGATACGGATGATTTTCCTCCATTGCAACAAGAGCAGTGGATTTTGTTGGAAAGAAGAGAAACCAGAAATCAGGAAAAATATGATGATTCTAGCTTGCTCAGCATATCAACAAAAAGCCTTGTAAGCCATCAGCAGCTTTTAGAGCGTTACAAATATGTTGAAGCGTTAGAAATAATACAGGAGTAAAAAAATGCAGTGGAAAAATCCAGAGATAACAATAAACGACTCTATTCCTTTACAAGCCCCGTCATTTGCTTGGTCTTTTACGCCCGGTGTTTCTCCTTATATTGGAAACGTAATGGTTAATAAGGTCTCTTCTAAGCGAATAGAAAACGAAATTAACCCACTAGAACCAATATCGATTACTATTAGTGTTACGGGTGGGACTCGTGGTATTCCAGAACTAAAAATTTTTAGAATAAGCAATCTTTATCTATTAGAAAAAAAAGAGCTTGATCCAATGCTTGATGCTTGGACAATAGCAGATAAAAGATGGACTTGGCGAGGCGAAAGAATTTATTGTTGTTATAACAAAACAAGAATGGCAAACGACCTCCGCAGCTGCGTTCCTATTTCTGAACCAGTAGACCCTGTAAGACTAAGAGAAGTATTTGACCTTTATAGGCTTGGTCGATATTTGCCATGGTCAGTTGATAATGGACAATCGTGGACAATGAGAGAAATCGTCCAACTAGAATTACAAAAGCGAAATATTTTTTTATCCGTTCCTATGGCTTGGGATCCAAGATTAGACTATGTATTAGAAAACATAGAAATGACGGGGGTTGATATATATTCTGCATTAAGCTATCTTATGAAACGTGGAAGAATACAGATGGGAATAAACAGAGATGGCGAAATTTATCTATACAGTCTAGACTCTCTTGTAGGCGAAAATGGACAAAAATATTTAGATTTAAACAAAAACAGGGTATCTCCAGGCAAGGTCTATATGTTTGACAGAAAACAAACTAGACCTTGCAGAATAACTGTAGATTTTGAAAAATTAATGGAAACACGAGTAATAGCAATTAGAGAACAAGACGTAATGGAGGGTGAAATAGATAGGCGTGGATTTATTCCTATAACGAAAAGCCA
>Ga0114918_10002989_pt1 | contig 14963 bp, 16 predicted proteins | sample LantaG_FD_87015 | JGI IMG/M metagenome (GOLD analysis project Ga0114918, IMG submission 87015) | Deep subsurface microbial communities from Baltic Sea to uncover new lineages of life (NeLLi) - Landsort_02402 metaG | ecosystem: Environmental > Aquatic > Marine > Oceanic > Sediment | place...
AATAGTGGTTACACCAGCACCGATGAAATAAAACCAATACCATCACAATGGAAAGTATTTGATATGACCGACCAATGTTCAGGATATACGAGTGGTGGAACATATATGTTAAGCGGTGCAAAAATATTGTTTCAAACACTTAAAATACCCATGTTACATTATTGGGATGTCCCTGAAACCACATTTATTACATACGACTTGTCATATCTAAATTATCCATCGGAATTACCCATTGATAACGATAAGCTAAGTTTCGGTTCGGAAACCTATTTTCTTGGAAACGTTAGTACCGACATTAAAGCTGATGTGTATGTGACCGACCTTTCAATTGATTTACCACTGGATGAATATAATTCCAGTACAAATCCAACGTGGGATGGTATATCTTCGGTGGCTATTACTGAAATCGGAATATACGATGAGAATAAGAACCTTGTTGCTATTGGGAAAATGAACGACCCAATCGAAAAAAATGATTCGGTTTCCAGAACAATTCTATTTGCAATAGACTTTTAATTTCTATTTCACGCAAATTAATCATAAAAATTTATATTTTTTTATAAATCTTTAGTATTTATTATAAATTATGGCAATAAAAATAATTTATAATAAATGAAAGATACACTCATACTTAATGAAACCAAACCTAAATCTATTATTATTGATGGAAACATCCATTATAGGTTTAAGATTTTGTGCAAAGGAAAGAGCATGAAAATTGGTGGGGTTATAGAAGACTTAATTCAACTCTATCTTAGCAACCCAAGGGAATTACAAAAAATGATAGACGAAAACAAAGAAAACCAATAATATGGAGAAATACATTTGGTCGCTCGATATAAGCACAACTAATATTGGAACAGCATTATGGGATTCTGATGGGAAACTCATTGAACTTAAACACCTTGCACTTAAACTTGGTAAAGATGTTCCAATTGAAGACAGGGATATTCACAAAGCCGAAATATTCAAGAATTATGTTTTGGAATTTAAGGAACGAATTCTGGAAGAATTAAACGGAGAAATTGTACACATAATTGTAGAAGAACCACTTGGAGGCAGTGTCAATCCGACAACCGCAGCACTATTATTTGGTTTTAATGGTGTGTGCCGATACATACTTTTCACAATATTTGGCATCCATCCTAAGAAGATAAGCGTGTACGATTCACGCAAAATATTCTGTCATGAACTGGTTAAAACTTCATACAGAAAAGGAGAGCGTGTAGAAACACTCTCATTTCCAGAGAAATATAGAAAAGAAAAAAAGTTGTATATCTGGGAAAAAGTTTGTAAATTAGAACCGCAAATCGAATGGTTCTATAAAAGAAATTCAGATGAACCCAAAGACATATGTTTTGATATGTCCGACAGCTACGCAGTTGGATTTGCAGGACTAAAGCAAATGGGGATTATTAGATGAAATATGTATATTTAATTCAATCATTAGAGGACAGCAGATATAAGATTGGTGTATCCAAACATCCAAAGAAAAGAATCGAACAACTACAAACAGGTAACTCTTCTAAATTAAAACTGGTTGAAAGCTATCAATCAGAACATCCACATCTTGTCGAAAGAACACTTCAACGCAGATATTCGTATCTGAAGAAAGAAGGTGAGTGGTTTGACATGGGCATTAGTCATGAGGTATCGTTTCTTGAGGAGTGTAAGAAAATTGAGGAAACCATTAAGTCTCTGAAAGCAAACGGTAATGTATTTATTTAAAAAGTCTTGTGTTTTAAATATTTTTGTTATATTTTTGACATCAATTCTAAATTACTACATTCTAATAAACATAAAATGACAAAAGAACGAATAGAAAACGCTGTAGAAATTATCAATTATGCAATCCAGAATCAAATATCAGTCAAAGAAGCCTCAGTTAAATGTGGATTTTCTGACACGTATGTAAAAAACGTTAAGGCTATCGTATATTCAAAATACGAGAACGATACACTGGATGACGAATTATTTTCGTTGTTTGATGAACCCTACAAACAATACATTAATTTCAGAGGTTTCGGAGTAAACGATGAAAAAGACCTCGAACCACAAATCGACCTATCAATTAAAAAACCAGCAAACGCACCATCCAGTGAAAGTCTGAAATTCTATCAGGATGATAATGATGGTTATGTTGAATGGGTGAGCGGGTCAAACTACCCAGCAGACCACATCAAAACAGTTCCACAATTACTTGAAGCAACGGAAGTTGACACAGACATATGGGGTGTAAAAGACCAATTGGTTAATAAGTGGGACATGACAAGTAAAGTAGATGGTTATCCAGTAACCATTCAGAACTTTCAAGTCAAAGTCAGATTGGAGAGAAAAATACAGGCAATCAGAGAAAAGGCAATCGGTGAATTGTTCAAAGAAATGACCGAGAACTACGAAGCACCAGTACTTGATTGGATGCCCGAAGCACCAAAAGAATTTACCGAGAATAATTTATTTGAAGTAAGTATTTTTGATTTACATATGGGTAAATTGGCATGGGGTGGAGAAACTGGCGAGAATTTCGATACGAAAATCGCACGTTCACGATTCCTATATACAGTTGAAACGCTCATTCATAGAGCAAGTGTGTTCGAATACTCCAGAGTATTATTCCCTGTTGGTTCGGACTTTTTCAATAGTGATACTATGGAAAACACCACAACTAAAGGCACACCACAAGACGAAGACCTTAGATGGCAGAAAACATTTGGTGTCGGTGTGAGACTACTCATAGATGCAATTAATTTGTTAAAACAAGCAGGTGTTCCTGTTGACGTATTGGTTATACCCGGGAATCACGACTTCGAACGTAGCTTCTATATGGGTGCATATCTTGAAGCGTGGTTTAATAACGACCCAATTGTAAATATTAATAACGGTGCATCACCAAGGAAATATTATGTATTTGGAAAGGTATTACTTGGAATAACACACGGTAGTGAAGAAAAAGAAGCAAGTCTTCCGTTATTAATGGCAACCGATTTAGAATCAAAACCATATTGGACTGATACCACATATCATGAATGGCATATCGGTCATATCCACAGGAAAAGAAACATGAAATATACTGTACTTGATAAGTCAAGAATGGTTAACGAGGATTTAGGGGTAACTGTAAGGTATCTCTCAAGTCTTACTGGAACTGAAGAATGGCATCACAAAAAAGGATTTGTCGGTGCAATTAAAGCAGGAGAAGCTTTCATCTGGAATGATGAACTTGGTCTTCTTGCACATCTAAACTCAAACTTAAAAATTGAAAAACAATAATTATGGCAAAAAAAGAAAATAACTTAGTATCATTAGCTAAAGGCGGTAGGAAACCTGCTGCACCAGCTAAAAAACCTGCGACAAGGAAACCTGCAGCAAAAGCAGCAGCAAAACCTAAAACAGCAGAGGAAGAAAGAGACTTAAAAGCGAAAGCAAAAGTCGAAGAACTATTGGGTGATATCGAATTGACACCTAAAAAGAAAGAAGAATTACTTGAATTCGTTGATGACGCATCGAAAGGTGGACAGGAATGGCTTGAAGAACAAGTAACTTCATTATCTGAAGTGAATGAAGGACTCAGAGCAGAATTGGCAGTAGCTAAAGAAGACTATAAAAAAATCTTTGAGGAAAATAAGAAGATTAAATCAGGTGCTGGCATTCAAGATGATGGTACAGCGAAAACAAATGTGATTAAATTATTTATAGAATTACAGGACGCATTTATTGCAATGGGCAAAAACCCACAAGGCGTACCAAATCTTGTTATATATCCAGTTGCATTTCTTAACAAACTCTTGGTATTTTTCCCTTTCTTAAAGGAACATAAAAAATTCTAAGAAAATAAAATTAATATGAATTGCCCTAAATCCTTTGTTTTAGGGCAATTTTTTTATACATTTGCTTCATGGTAAGAGGACTGGAATTTCATTCGATAATTCAGAACATCTTTGAAGATGTTAATGGCTTGCAAACGTCTGAGCAGTTGCAAGTTAACTGTCCTCATTGTCAGGAGAGAGAAGGATTACCTTATCCTGACGGCAAATTCAATCTGGAAATCAACACCGCCAAACGCCAGTTCAGGTGTTGGAAATGTGATGACCCTAAGTTTAGTGGGTCGCTTGGTAGACTGGTTCGCACGTTTGGTTCTTCTGCTGACTATCAAATTTATAAGGCATATGCAGGTACATTTGCCGACTATGCTATTGGTGAGGACGAGAAGGAATATGTGCAAGTAAAGCTTCCAGAGGAAATGATATCGTTTGCTCAAATGGATGTTAATCATCCTGACCATTTAAAAGCATATACCTATCTTGTTACTGAAAGAAAAATAAGCAGAGATGTTATTTTGAAATATAGGCTCGGTTTTTGCACTACTGGAAAATATGCTGAAAGAATAATAATTCCATCCTTTGATATAAATGGCGAAGTTAATTATTTCGTTGGTAGATATTATGGGAATGACCTTAAAATTAAAAAGAAGCTGCCTTATCTAAATCCATATGCAGATAAGGATGTAATCATTTTTAATGAGGGGTTAGTTAATTGGGATTCTACTGTATATCTCGTTGAAGGTGCGTTTGATATGTTAAGCTTTCCCATCAACATCATACCGATGTTAGGGAAAACACTATCGACCACATTATTTATGAAACTGAAAGAAATGAAGCCAGATGTTGTTGTTTTATTAGACCCAGATGCTTACAAGAATAGTATTGAATTGTATTATAATTTACAAACTATTTATGTTGGCTGTGAAGAAAGGGTTAAAATCGTTAAGCTACCAACAACAGAGGATATCGATGAACTGAGAAAAAATCAGGGAATTGATGCGCTCCTCAAAGCACTTTATAGTGCAAGACAATTAACGATTGATGATTACTTTATTAATAAGTTGCATAAACCATATGAGTATAAAGGAGCAGGAAGACGAGATTCTTATTCAAAGTATTTTGGATGGCAATCAGGGGGCACAAGAAACCTTATATAATAGATATAGAAAGATAGTAAAAGACTATATAAGAAGCAAATATTCAATCTATTATGATATTGATGATGATGTATCTGAGATAATGATTAAAATTTTCTTGGGGTTGGATAGCTATGATGAAACCAAGTCTAAGTTTAAAACTTGGGTTATCAATATTTCAAAATATCATATGATTGATAAGTGGCGAAGCACAACAATCACATTAAGTTCGTTGAATAATTCGGCTATAACACTTGACGGCTGCAACAATCATTTCTATACCACCTGTAGTGCCGATGCAATAAACTGGTCATGTGATGCCAGCAATTGTGAAACATTTACAACAAGCGGTAGCATTACCGTAGGCAATACAGACTTCGAAAACTGTAGTTCTATCGGTTATATTACAACACAACTTTCTCCTTCAGATTACACGTTGCTGGATATGAAATACGTACAGGGGTACGATTATAATGAAATTGGAAAGGAATTTAATCTTACCAGCAGCACCATAAGTAATAAAGTGAATTACATCAAAACAAAATTAAAGAAAGACAAAGAGCTTGTAGAATAAAAAAGGTGTCGAATTCGACACCTTTTCTCTTGGCATTTAATTTAAGTTACTGGATTTCAATTTGCTTTGGTTTCGCTTTCTCAACCTCTACGAGTTTTGGAATGGTTAATTTCAACATACCGTCTTCGAATACAGCTTGAATGTTTTCACTGTTCACCGAATCTGGGAGCGTAAATGATTTTTCGTATTTTCCGTAGAATGTTTGTTTCATATTGAATTTCTGGTCGCTTTCTTTTCGTTCAGCTTTAATGGTTAACATACCATCTTCAACATCTAATGTGATATCTTCTTTCTTCACACCAGCTAATGCCAAATCAACCTGAAAATCCTTCTCGTTTTCAATGATGTCGTGTAATGGATTTCTTATAGCCAGTCCATTGTTATTAAATTTTGGAAACTCCAATAAGTCATCAAAAATCGAATCAAGTAAATTGATTGATGGATAAGTGCGTCTTAATGCTAACATAGTTTTAATATTTTAATTATAAAGTTATTTTTCGAACATAAGTCAAATCCAGTGCCAATATAATTTTACTGCCATTATGTCAGTCGTTTTTGTTTCGGGATGACATAATGACAATTTATAAAAATCCTTGCATTTCGTGGGGGTTTTCGATATATTTGTGAAAATTTTATATATGATAGAAAAGATTGCGCATCTCGCTGATATACATATTCGCAAAACTCCAACACGTAACGAAGAATATCAAAAAGTATTTACCAGATTAAAGGCATCGTTAGCCAAAGAAAAACCAGATAGAATAGTAATTGCAGGTGACTTGGTTCACGACTATCTTGATTTGCAGGGTGAACAACTCATTATGGCAAACAATTTACTCATTGACTTGAGTAAAATTGCACCAGTTAGAGTAACCAGAGGTAATCATGATTGCCGTAAAAAGAACCTGAAGCGTGTGGATAGCGTTAAAGCTATCGTTGAAACACTTGGTGATTCAGATGTAATATACTACGATAAGACTGGCTTTGAGGTCGATGATAATGTTATGTGGGCAATCTGGCATCATGGGGAAAAGAACAATAATCCTTGGAAAACAAAAGAAGGGAAGAAGATTGATGCTTATAAAACTGAAAGTGGATTTACAAGCATTGATTTATTCCATGACCCCGTAACTGGTTGTAAGTCTACAACAGGTTTTGAAATGACATCAAAATCATATTATAAGATTAGTGACTTTAAGGGTGATTTTTCATTCTTTGGTGACATTCACCTTAAACAGTATTTTGGTAAAGACAAAACTAAAGCATATTGTGGTTCTCTGATATCACAGGATGTAAGTGAGGGTGATGATAATTTTCATGGCTATCTGCTGTGGAACATAAAAGATAAGTCGGTTCAGGAAATTCCAATAGCCAATGACTATTCGTTCAAAAACATTAAAGTAACATCATATACTGATTTTGATGACTTGGATTTTGAGATAGAGAATCCAACGAAGCACATGAAAGTAAGGTTCGTCTGGGGTACATTACCACAAACCAGAACCAAAGACGCTGAAAGGAAGTTAATAGAATACGTGAAAGCCAATCATAAAAATGTGATTATCTCACATAAGAACGAATTTCTGGAAAGCGAAACCATTGAAGTAAATGAAAACGTAACACTACAAAACGTAACCACCAAAGAAGTTCAGCATGAAATCTTCAGAGAGTTCTTAACTAAAATTGGTGTTGAAGAAAATTTGATTAATGATGTGATTGCATTAGATGAAGAAATTCTAAATGAAATTGAGATACCAGATGAACTTAGTGTTGAGTGGAGTGTCGTTAGGTTTGGTGGGAATAATTTTATGTCTTATGAGAAGTTGGATATTGACTGGCGTAATATGGACGGTCTGTTTCAAATCTCAGGTATAAACACCGCAGGGAAGACAACAATAATGAAGCTCATTTCATATGTGTTATTCGGTAAGACATTGGAAACAGAAACGAGAATGAAGTATGGTGACCAGCGTTTTGTTAATAATAGAAATGATGCAAGTTTTTGTGATGCCTATCTTGTGGTTGAAGCCAATGGCGAATACTATGGCATTAAAAAGAAGACGGAAATCAAAAAAAGTAAGTCTGGGGAAGTTACTGGTGCACCAACAACATTAAGTTATTATGTTCTGGCAACACCTGATGATGAAATGAATGACGAAACCAATTTAGATAAGCTCGATGAAGACCGTAGGGCACAAACACAGAAGAAGATTGAGTCAATTATTGGTACATATGATAATTTTATGCGAATTGTTATGACAACCAGTGATACACTCAATAGAATATTATCTAATGATATGGCAGTCTTCATTGATTCATTGTTGTTTGATAGTGGTTTGGATATTTTCGACAAGAAACTCGAAGGTTGGAAGGTCATTAATAAGAGAGCCAACGAGAAGCCAAGGGTAGGCTGTAATATTGAAATGACAACACAACAAAGTGCTACCCTGACACAAGAAATTACTGTGCTTGAAGGCGAGATAAAAGAAATTGAAACCGTTAAGTTACCTGACATCGAGAACAGAATTGAGGTTGGTCGGAAGTATGTGGAAGACCTGACTAAGAAATTATTCAAAATAGACCCCGAAATCTACAATCTAAGCGTAGATGACACCAAAGCTGATATAGGTGACCATAATAAGGCGATAATCGATTTACAGGCACGTAAAGCAGTAATTGAGGAGAGTATTAAGCCTTTGAAAGCTACATATGATATCGAAAAACTAAATAAGCTCATCAAACAGAGAGATGACCATAAACAAGCAGTTTATGACAAGAAAGTTTTAATCAAGGAAGAAGAAAGAACCAAAGCAGATTTCCAACACAGAATTGAACTTCTTAATGGTAAAATTTTTACGTTAAAGCGTGATGGTGCTAAATTGAAAGAAGAAATTGTTGATTTAAAGAACAGTAAAATTTGTAGTCAATGTGGACAAGTAATTGATAAAAAAGAGCACCAAGACCATATTGCTAAAAGTGTTAAGGAAAAAGAGACTCAGATGTTCGAGATTGCGAAAAAAATCAATGAACATCAACACGACATTGATACTGATTGGAAACCAGCTATAAAGAAATGTGATGATAATGTCCTAAAACTTAATGAAGAAATTGTTAAGCTTGGTCTTGATATGGAAACCACCTTAACTGAAATAGGAACTCTCACCAACGATAAGAATGATGTCGAGAAACGCAAGGAACTACAGACTGAGTTAGACCAGATTCCAACTAAGGTTCAGAATGAAGAATTGAAAATCAGCATACTTCAACAAAAGATTGATAACTATGATAATAGTTTGAAGCAAATTGAAGAGAACCAGAAAATTGAAAAGGGAATTACGGCAGCTAAACTTAAAATAGTTGACCTTGAAGCCGAAGAAACCGACCAAAAGGAAGACGTATATATCAGAAAAACCGAAATTGCCGAAAAACAACTTCAAATTCAGAACAATAAGCTGTTAATTGCTGAGTTCAAATTGCAAGAATATCGTGATACTGTTATGGGTCTCTATAAAAAGTGTGTGCATCGAGACGGTATTCCGAGACAAATGCTCAGTAGTTACATCATACCAAAGATAAATGTTACTCTGGAGAACATATTAAGTGTTGCATCCTTTAAAGTCTGGATTGATGTAGACGACCTTAGACCAAAATTAGCCTACAACGATAGACCAACTGCCGTTATTGATTGTATTAGTGCCAGTGGTAAAGAAAGGACTTTCTCAAGCGTACCACTGAAGTTTGCATTGAATCAGATTAACGTAAAAGCTAAACCAACAATCTTTTTGTTAGACGAGGTAATGGGTAAGTTAGACGAAAACAGTGTGGAAGAGTTTATTGAGATTTTGCAGCTAATTAAACAAAACATGAAGAAGGTTTTGGTCATCGAGCACAACCACGAAATCAACCCAGATTATCTCATTAACGTACAGTTAGGTAACGATGGTATCTCGTCACTCGATATTGAATAAAACATATTTTTCAGTATTTATTGAAAATTGAAATACATATGGATTTAAAGAAATATGACGAGTTAAGAAAGAAAATCAACACCAAGGATTTCGAGGGTAATAATAAGGGTTTGGATAAGTGGTTATTCAATTTCTCCTTTATTGGTAACATAAGCTCAATCTTTTTTGCATACTTTTTACTTTACCCTGCACTACTAAAAGCAATTACATTAAATTTCGTAACTGGAAATTGGGGAATTGCTTTAGCATTTAGTCTCACGTTAATATTCCTAACCATCTTTGAAATAACTAAAAGATATTTTATTAGGAACTTCAGTAACGATTACGTTAATAATAATAAAAAGGTTAAGGTTAAGACATTCAGTTGGTTGGCGGTTTCTATCACTATTGTGATATTGAGTTTCTATCTGTCAATAAGTGGTTCAAAGAATCTTGCAACCACGAGCGTAATTAAAAATGCTGTGGTGCAGACCGAAGTGGCATCAAAAACCGATAGTCTTACATCAGTATTTGATGTAGAGAAACAGATATATGTTCAAGATAACGAGGCACTAAGGGCAGTTAATGCTGATTTACGTAAAACACTTTCAGAGACCCCATTGAATTATATTACAGCGAGAAAAGAATATCAAACAAGTATTGATAAGAATACTGAGCTTATTAGAGAAAACGATAATAAAATTACTGAAATTGATGAAGAACTGCAACTGGCGGTTGCAGAAATCAGACAAGAATTCACTCAAACCAAATCTGGTAATGCTGATGAAGATGCCAAGAACATACTGTTATTTATCATCATAGTCTGTTTCAACGAAATCATTATTATTGGTGGTTTATATTTCCGAGAGTATTTTGAATACACCCTATATACCACTAATCAAGATAAATTCGAGAAGATTTATCAAAAAAAGGATAGATATAAAGCACTTCTCACCTTTGTTTATAATGACGGTAAACTAACTACTGGTGAGAAGGTTATGAGTGGTATGGTGCTGAAAGAAGCTGTTGCGGAGAAAACAAACATACAGAATTCCAATAAGTTTGTTGAAGAGTTCTTGCGTGACATGGATAATTTAGGTATATTTGTGACTATTGGTAAAAGAAGAAACGTTGCTGTATCATTTACAGAAGCACTCAATATTATTGAAAATTATGATGATACCTATAGAATACTTGAAAATATAAGGTAATGGATAATCATGACGAAAGAAATAAGGCAAGACTTATTAAGGAATCATTGAAAATAGTAGATGAACTTGCTGAACTTGATATTGATGATATTGATGAAGTTGGTGATTTAATTGAACGAGCAGAAAAATTAAAAAAAGATAGGTTATGGAAACTGAAATAATTAAAGATACCTTAGTTGGTAAAGAAGCAAAGAGAATATGTAATATAGTATATGGAACACCTTACATTATAACAAAATGGGATGTAAGGTTTATGAAAATTGCTGATATCGAGGTAGCTCAATGGTCTAAAGACAAGTCAAGCCGAGTTGGTGCTGTTATTGTTAAGGACGGGGAAATAATCTCAACGGGATTCAATGGATTCCCAAGAGGATGTAATGATGATGTGCCAGAAAGACATGAACGACCTGAAAAGTATAGCTGGTTCATTCATGCCGAACCCAATAGTATTTTTAATTGTGCAAGGGCAGGTAGAAGCACATTAGGTGTTGACATGTATGTTAATTGGAGTCCATGTGACCAGTGTTCTGGATTTATTGTTCAGGCTGGAATCAAAAGGTTATTCTGTGACAAAGAACCTGATTGGAATGACCCTAAATGGGGTGAGGGATTTAAGAGAGCCAAGACCATCTTATATGAAGGTGGGGTAGAAGTTATATACATGAATTATGATGCACATAGACAAGGAATTATATAAAATATCAGAGAATAATCGTTATAAAACGAAAAATCCTAAAACCCAGATAGTGCTTGCTGCAAGTCTGAGGAAGGGTAATTATCACATTACAAGACTTCAGCACAAGGAATTTGGTAAAACAAAAACGTGGTGTACCTATACTATATCGAGAGACGGTAAGATATATGAACACTTCGACCCTAAATATCATACAGATTTTCTTGGAATCAAAGAAGCAGATAAACGCACGATTTCAATTGTGCTTGAGAACATGGGTTGTCTATTTGAAACACCAACAGGAAAGCACATAAATTGGCTTAATGAAGTGTGTGAGGAAGAAAATGTTGTAGAGAAAGACTGGCTTGGTTATCATCATTGGGAAAGGTTTACTGACGAACAAATTGCAAGTACGATTGAATTATGTAGGATGCTCTGTGAAGAATTTAGTATTCCTAAACTCTTAATTGATTTCCATCATCACCACAAAGATACTCAGAAATTCAGGGGTATTGTTTTCAGAAGCAATTATGTTGTAGATAGTAGTGACATCAATCCACTATTCGATATTCCCAAATTTAATGAGATGTTACATAATGAGTTTAGCTGAGTATTTATATAAAAACGAAAACATGGATAATATAAACGACAAAACCTCTCCAAATCAAATGCGTGTGCTTATGAAGAGAATACGTGAGGGTAAATACGAACCAACCGAAGCCAGTACAACAAAAAAGGATTTGGATATGCGTAGTATGCTTAAACTAACTCGCAATCTCAATGAAGATGTTATGGTTGACGATAACACAGAAACAAAAGAATTACCTATCAGTAAGAAAACTGCTTATGACCAAAGAGACGAGGAAGATAAATTCATAAAATATTTTCAGGATGCCGATATTGAAATTAGTCCTAAGTTCGAACAACTGGAAGTATATACAAATCCATTATGGGTATTTTGGGGTGGTGAAGTTGATGGTATTATGGTATTTGTTTATTCTGTAACAGCAGACGAAGCTACAAGTGTCTGGGAAATCGATTATCTTCCAGACTTTTCACCAGATGCACCCAAAAACGAACTAATAGCAAAACTAATTGAAACATATTACGAGATATTTAAAGATTTTTGGCGTGATGAGTTAATGCAAGACTAAAAATAAATGATATGAAAAGTATTATAAAAGGAATATTAGAATTTTTAACAAAAAACAATCGTTGGGCAATTGCCTTGGTGGTGATTTTATTACTTTTGGGTGGTGGAGTATTTAAACTCCAGCGCAACAAGATAGCTGACTGGAAAGACAAGTATCAAACAGAAGTTAAATTAAGGGATGCGTTAACCGATACCTTGGATATTTATAAGAACAAAGAGGGTGAATGGGTTGCAGAAAAGCGCACAATTCAGGCAACAATCAAGGAGCTTGAGGACATGAATGGTCAATTGACAGATGACCAAAAAAGATTAATTGCTAAAATTAAGGAGGTTAATAAAGAAAATAGTGTTATTACTGCAGCATTAATTAAAGCTAATTTTGTGATTGATTCACTCACACACGGTGGAATCGTTATCGTTGACACAACAAAGAAAACGGTTGAGTTTATAGAACCCAATGACCCATTTATTAAATATCATTTTACGGCACAGGGTGTATTACCGTTTCCACCAAACACGAAACCAACGCTTTTAATTAATAACATAACGTTACCAAATGAGCAATTTGTTGAATTTCATTGGCTTGATAATAAAAAACAAGGATATCCAATAGCGTTCAGTGTTACTAATACAAATAAATATGTTAAAGTGTATGACGTGAATAGCTATGCAATACCTGAACTAAAAAAAGAAATAGTTAATCCTACTGGCTGGGATAAGGTTGGTCAGTGGTTTGTAAAGAACGGAAAGATTGTTGGATATGTTGCAGGAGGTATCGTTGTTGGTGCTGGTGGAACATACTTATTGATGAAGTAAATATATACCCCGTAAGTGGGGGACTGTTTTATAATTAAAGAACGTGTATGGTCGCATGCACGTTCTTTTTTGTTTGTAATCAATTTTTTGTGTTCAACAAGTATTTATAAGCAACAGAAGAATATAATATGGATAATGCAGATGTAAAAAAAATTATTGATGATGAGATAAAGAAGTTCGTCAACGATTCTCTGGATAAAGAAATAAAGAAAATTCTCCGTGGCTCAAATAGTAAATCAAGGGCAGAAATTGCCACTATTATTAAGGCTGCGATGGAATCTGTATATAAATTATTATGGATTAAACGAGATTTTTGGAAAAGCGACATTAAATAATGGAAAAAATGATTAACGAAGATAAGAATTTCAAGCCAACACTCAAAGACCCTGTTAATGACCAGTCTGCAGATTATGAAGATAACTTCAAAAGGACTATGGCAGCTACTGCACCAACCGTACAACTAAATGAGGTTGATGGTATGTTAAGTGAGGTGGAACAATCGTTGAAGAAAAAGATTTTTAGTTTAGCTAAAATGGAAGCGTTGGTGTTTTCTGACCCTAAACTAACTAACATCTATAATGAGATGTCAGAAAATGGTGAGGAAAAATATGGTTATCATTATAATGAAACCATTCAGAACATGATATTTAATGACTATGTTTTGAATAGTCCAAAATACCTACAGAAGTACAAGATGGCTGTTCCAAAAAAGAAAAAAAGAAGAGATAAGAGTGGTATTAATAAACTAAAAAAAGCAGGGGAAGAAACAATGAAAAAGAAAAACCCAGCATTCAAAGTAAAAAAACCTGACCTTGAAGAAAGCGATGAACAAGTAGTAAAGGTAATGTTTTTGGTTAACGAGAAAGACCCAAGAGACCCCGACCTATTCGCATATTTTCCAGAAGAAGATGGTGATAATCAAGGCAATAAAACAGCATATTCTCACATAGGTCAACATAGTGCAGCAAGTCCTGAGTATGCAGCAGAAAGCCGTCCTGCAACACCAGAAGAATATCAAGACCTCAAGGCAGAACTTGAAAATCAGGTTGGATATAATCTTGAAGTGCTTAATGGTATGCAGGAAACAACAGGCGCAGCAGGTGCTTCAGGAGCATTTGCCCCAGCGTTAGGTTATGAAAAGAAAGTTGCTGAAGGCAGCACTACAGGTAGTGTTGGCGGTGCTACTGGTGAACCATCGGGTGCATATTATACCAATGCTGCATGGGGTGCTGGTGATTTAATGGGCGGTAAAAAAAGTAAAGTTATGAGCAAACCAATATGGAAAGGTGGTACAATTATTCAGGAGAGTAATTACCTGACAGAGACTGATGGCTTCCAAAAATATGTTGAAGCATTAAATGAAGAGTCTGATGCTGATTTCATTGCACGAACTGGTAGTAATACTTATGGTGCAGTTGATAACATGAGTCCTGAGAATCAGAAGATAATCAAAAATGACATTCAAAATAGAAAATTCAATAACAATTCAAACATTAAAGGTAGTATCGGACTTAACGAATATCTAATGCAAGACGCTCTTTTTGATAAGGGAATTGCAGATATTAAATCAAGAGACGGGGAAACCAGATTCAAAATGAGTGATGGTGGTGAATATGAATACATGACCGTTAT
>Ga0114918_10002990_pt1 | contig 14963 bp, 15 predicted proteins | sample LantaG_FD_87015 | JGI IMG/M metagenome (GOLD analysis project Ga0114918, IMG submission 87015) | Deep subsurface microbial communities from Baltic Sea to uncover new lineages of life (NeLLi) - Landsort_02402 metaG | ecosystem: Environmental > Aquatic > Marine > Oceanic > Sediment | place...
AGCGGCTGTCCTTAGCACTTGAAGTTGAGGTTGCCGGGGCCCCCCCGGCTGGGATACCAGAGACCGCGCACAGCCTGGCTCACCGAACTGGGAGCGATTTTGTCGGTGAAGTAGAAATCAAACAGCGGAGCGTAACCGTTGATCGCCAGCACGACGGCACCGCAGAGCACGGTGCGGCCCCGTGCCCAGACTCGCACACCGTCCCCTTCTGGCTCCAGGTGGTAGACCTCGGTTCCTTCGTGGACGGCGACACCGCTGGTGGTCAGCAGGGCCCGGGTCAGCGCGGCGGCGTCCACGATCACGTCATCGGGCTGGCGCATGGCAGCGCGGAAACCCCGGTTCAAAGGATCACTGGAGCCGAACCAGGCATCGAAGCCATCCTCCCGCAGGAGTTCCGCCGATTCTCTCAGTGCATCCACCTCGGCCTCCTCGACGGCCAACGCGAGGCTGCCGGTGTGTTCGATGGGCACCTCCAGTCGCACAGCGGTCTCGACCAGCCGCTCTCGCCCCTCTACGGTGAGTGCCCAAATCTCCCGCGCCTTCTGGCGGCCATAGGCGGAGACGGCCCGATTGTAGTGACCTGCCAGGCCGGTGATCACCATCCCGGCACTGCGCCCGGTCGCGCCCCCCGCCACGCTCTTGGCCTCCAAGACCGCCGTATCGAACCCCTCCTGGGCCAGGCGCACAGCCACCGCCGCGCCCACCAGCCCCGCCCCGACGACGACCACGTCGCAGGCATCAGCCCGCTTTTGCTCTTGCCCGATCCACATTACCTACCTCCTGCCTCCTGTCCTATTTTACCCCAAACCGGGTTTCCGCGCCACCGCGGTCAGGACGTGGTAACGGTTGTCGGCGTAGGCGGTAGCGACACTGCCGAAGGTATCGCGGATGAAGTCGCCGTAGCGCAGAAAGCGATTGGCGACGAGAAAGAGACGGCCACCACGACGAAGCACCCGCGCCGCATCGCGCACGAACTGGCAGGCCACCTCGTAGTCCACCCCCACGCCCTGGTGGAAAGGTGGGTTGGCGACGACCACGTCGAAGCGGTGCCCTGAGCCTGCCGAAGGGACAGCAGAACCGCAGTCGGAGAGCAGTATCTCAGCATTGGCGATACCGTTCGCCTCCAGCGTGCGGCGGGCGGATTCGACTGCGCGCGCGTCGGCGTCCGCGAGCACAACCTGAGCAGCCCCTCCCCTGCGAGGAGAGGGAATGTTAACAGTGCGGCGAGCAGCCGCCAGCCCGGCCAGCCCCGTCCCGCACCCCAGGTCGAGCACGCGGTCGTGCGGGCCAATCTCCATCGCGCCTACCAGCGCCGCCGTCCCGTCGTCCAGCCGGTCCCAGGCGAAGACTCCGGGCTTGCTGACCAGCGTCGTCTCAATGCCATTCAGGGTGATGGCGCGTGCGACATAGCCATCTGCGAGGGGGAATGGTTGCAGTCCGGTGGGTCTGATCGCCATTGCGATGTGGTAGCCCTTCTTCTGCCGCACCACGCCGCACTGCCCGAACAGTTCACGGGCGTAGGTGATGGCCCCCTTGATCCCGACCCGCTTGTTCGCGACGAAGTAGAAGCGACCGCCCGGGCGGAGCACCCAGGCCACGCCACGGATGAACTCCTCCTGCACGGCCCGACCGCGCGGGAGGTGGCTCAGCACCAGGCCGAACGAGGCGGAGGACAGCCCGATTACGCCGTCGGCCAGACGCACCTCGGCGTTGGTGACGCCGTTGGCGGCCAGCGTGCGCTCGGCACAGGCCACCGCCGCCACGTTGCAGTCCACCAGCGTGACGTGGCCCTGCGGAGCCAATTGCGCCGCAATCGCGCCAATGACGCCCGTCCCGCAGCCCAGGTCGAGCACGCCGTCGCCCGGCTCAACCTCGGCCACCTCCAGCAGCGCCGCCGTGCCCGGATTGAGCCTGTCCCACGACCAGATGCCAGGCTTGCCGACGACAGTGACCTCGTGGCCGCGGGCCTCGACGACGAACTGGCGGAAGGTGTAGTAGCCAGCCACGCTACCTCAGCACAGCCAGCGCCTCAGCCGGCGTCAACGTCTCCACCACGCCCGCCGCCCTTTCTCGCTGCTGCTTATCCCAGGTGATCAGACGTGCCCCTTCCCGCTGCGCCAGGGCTGTGTAGATCGCATCGCAACCGCGCATGCGGAACTCGGCGGCCAGACGAGCCGCGGACCCACTTAGCGCCCGATCCACCGTAATGAAACTGTGGCCCGGCAGCGTCCGCAGGTGAGCGGCTACACGATAGGCGAACTCTGCGTCGTCCAAACCACGTGCGAGGGCAGCCGCGACCTCCGGCAACAAGATCTCCGGGCACAACACAGGCACCCCACGCGCCGCCACCGCCTCAAGCAGGCGCACACTTTCGACGTGCTGCGCCTCCTGCCGTTGCAGGCGGCTCACGTATACGCTGGCATCAATGACGACCATCGCCTCACCGCCGCACCTCGGCCAGGAGTTCGAGCGCCGATTTGTCTGACCGCCATTGAGCGCTAACCTCTCGGCTCAGCCGTTCGAGTTCCTGCCAGGCCCGCTCGCCACTCTCTTCGTCGGTGATGGGAGTGATGCGGGCCGCCGGCCGCCCCCGGTAGGTGATGACGTATTCGACATGTTCTTCTCGCACCGCACGGACGATCTCGCTGATGCGGTTCTTCAGTTCACGGACTCCAACCTCCGGCATTGCCGCTCCACCTTTCAGAAATGTAGCCATACATTGTGACTACATTGTATCACGGTTGGCGAGGCCCGTCAAACGCGGTTGATGTGAGCGTCACACATTATAACCTGCTGCGCCGCTTTCACCCCGACGTGCGGTGGGTGGTGGGCCGCACGAAGGCCTGCGTCGAGAGTTGCCGGGGGAATTCCGAGTGCATCCAGGAGATGCTCTACAGGTATCGTCCCAATAAATCGGGGTAGGGGCAGGTCTTGTGCCTGTCCCAGAGGGCTGGATGTTGGGGTGATGATGGTGCCGCTGAACCCGCTGGTCTCTGCCCTCACGCTGCTCCAGGCGAAGTTACACGGCCTGACGGCGCACGTGCCGCCGCTGGGGTGAGCTACGTGCCAGGCGTCTGGGCGATCCCTGGCACGAACGCCCATCCCGCTAACTGTTCCTCTCGCTCCCGCCAGTCTGGCGGACAGATGCCCATCAACGCCTGCCAGCCCTTGCCGTGGCCTGGCACCTTGAGGTGCACCAGTTCGTGGCACACGACGTACTCCACCAGGTCGCGGGGGAGTTGCAGCAAATCCCGGTTGAGGGTGATGGTGCCCCGGCTGGAACAGGAAGCCCATTTGGTGCGCATTGTGCGGATGTGAACGCGCCCAACCTGGACGCCGATACGCTCGGCCCAGGCGGCGACGAGGTCACGCAATGCCTGGGGCGTGAGAGGCTCGGATGGGGGCGATGGTGAGGGGAGTTTCTCCAGCCCGCGCTCGATGAAGCGACGAACGCGGGGAGCGTCGGGATTGAGGCCGCGCGGGATGAGGACGACGACGCCATCGGGGGTGACACGGAGGGCCAGGCTCTTGCGGGCCTGCCGCTGAATGTGAACCTCGACGCTCATCCCGCCACCACCTTGTTCATCCGCAGGAGCGCATCTACAGTGGTTTTCAGCGTGGCGGCACGCCTGGCCTGGGCCAGCATCGGAGCGGGCTCCTCGCCGAGGACGTTCTGCCGTGCCTGCCATCGTACCTGGGGGCTGAGGGCCTTGTAGAGTTGTAACCGCACCGTGCTCTCCACCTTGGGATTGTAGGCCCAGCCGGGATGGGCGTCCAAGACGGCGTGCACCTGACGGGCGGTCTCTTTGGGCGCGGCAAGTCCCTGGCCTTTGAGCACCCAGTAGAGGGCGAACTCGCTGCCGTCCAGGTCGCTCTGGGCCTGCTCCTCACTGGCGGCGATGGCGTTCTCAGTCAGAGTGGTCATCTGCTCCAGCGCGGTCTGGACGCTGATCTGCCGCTCGCGGAGGCGCTGGATCACACCCTCGACCTGTTCGCCGATGGAGAGCAGATAGGGCTGTTCCTGCTGGTGCTGTTCGATGTAGACGGTCAGGCTGCGGTAGAGGTTGGTGATCTTGACCCGCTCGCTGACGGCGTCCGCGTTGATGACGTTGGCGATGTCGCGGTGGATGGGGTAGAGGGGGAGCGTGTCCACCAACGCTACGACTGCGATGTGCCGCCGGATGAGAGCGTCGGTCTTCTGGAGCAGATCCCGCTGGATGCGCCGTCTCTCCGCTTCGGGGTTGAAGTAGTTGTAGACGGCCTGGTAGACCTGCACGATGAGCGCGTAGTCGTCCAGATAGTCCCGCAGGAAGGGGTCGGGGGAGAGGATTTCGTAGGCGGTCTGGAGGTCTTTGAAGAGCCGGACGAAGGTTTCCCGACGCTCCTCCTCGAAGAAGTGGTCAATGATGCGCGCCGGCCGTCCCGGAGTATCCGAGAGATCAATGGGTGCGAGCGCCGCCTGGGCCGCCGTCAGCAGGTCGGCGAAGCGCCGCTTCAATTCCCCTAGATCAATCAGTCCCTTGGTGATGGTCTCCCCTTCGAAGGCCAGGGCGCGCTGGAGGTCTTCGAAGACGCCGATGTAGTCCACGATGAGGCCGCTCTCTTTATCGGGATAGGGCCGGTTGACGCGGGCGATGGCCTGGAGCAGGGTGTGGTCCTTGAGCGGCTTATCGAGGTACAGGCGTAGAGGACGGGCGCGTCGTAGCCGGTGAGTAGTTTCTGGGTGACGATGAGGATCTTGGGCTCTTGGCCAGGGCCGCGGAAGGCTTTGCGCACCCGCTTCTCCTCGGCGTCGTCCAGGTAATGCTGGCGCAGCAGGTGCTTGTCTTTGTGGTGGCCGGTGTAGACGACCCGGGTGTAGCCCTCGGGCAGATAGCGATCCAGGGCCTGCTTGTAGAGGGCGCAGCCCTCCCGATCCACGGCGACGACGAAGGCTTTGAAGCCCCGGGGCTCGACGTTTTCCCGGTAGTGGCGGGCGACGTGGGCAGCGATGTGGTTCACACGGTCGGGCGCTTTGAGCACGGCCTTGAGTTTTTCAGCCTTGTCGAGCAACCGGTTGAGTTCCTCGATGCTGGCGATGCCGGCCTCGTCCACGGCGCGGAAGAACTCCTCCTCCAGCATCACACGGTCGAGGCGGAGTTCGGCGGGGGTGAGGGTGTAGTAGAGGGGGACGGTGGTGCCGTCCTCGACGGATTCATCAATGGAGTACTTATCGAGGTAGCCGGAGGGGTCGGGCTTGCCGAAGGTCTCAAAGATGCCGCGCCCCACTTTGCCCTTGTCCACCGGGGTGCCGGTGAAGCCGAAGTACCAGGCGTTGGGCAGCGCGGCCCGCATGTAGGTGGCGAGGTCCCCCTCCTGGCTGCGGTGGGCCTCGTCAATGAGGACGACGACGTTGGGGCGCGGGTTGAGGTTCGCAGGCGTGCGGTCGAATTTGTGGATCAGGGTGACGATGAGGCCGCGATAGTCGGAGGCGAGGAGTTCGCGCAGATGGCGCTTGCTCTCGGCGCGGACAACGGCAGGGAAGCCGAAGGCCTCTAGGTTCTGGACCATCTGCGCCTCCAGTTCCAGGCGGTCCACGACGACGAGCAGCGTGGGGTTCTCCAGTTGGGGCAGGCGGCGCAGTTTGGAGGCGGCGACGATCATCGAGAGGGTCTTGCCCGACCCTTGCGTGTGCCAGACGAGGCCGGTCGGGGCCTCGCCGGTGGCGACGCGGTGGACAATGCGTTCGACCGCCCGCATTTGGTGGGGGCGCAGGATGAACTTGTGGGTCTGGTCGTCGGCGCGGTGTTTTTGTCAAGCGAAAAAGTACCCATTTGACAATCGAAAAAGTACCCACTTAAGCCGTTTAGCCTGAACCTTGACAATTGAAAAAGTACCCACTTGACAGTCGAAAAAGTACCCACCCCGTCGCCGCCGTCGGGGCTGTGGGCAGTGTGGGCAACGCGAAACGTTGTCCAAGGTGGCACCGTAGTGGAGGCGCAGGTCGCAGGCGGCGAAGAGTTGGGGGAACTTGAGCAGTTCGGGGATGCGCTGGGTGTAGGTGTGCTGCACCTGGTCGAAGGCCTCCAGTTCGGGCTCGGGAAGAGTGGGGCTCTTGTTCTCGACGATGGCGACGGGGAGGCCGTTGACGAAGAGCACCATGTCGGCCCGGCGGACGTCGCGGTCCTCGAATTTGAACTCCTGGGTGAAGGTGAAGGTATTGTTCTTGAGTGTATCGAAGTCAATGAGGGTGAGGTTGCGCTCGCGCTTCTGGGCCTCGTCGTAGACGGTCCAGCGGCCGCGCAGGGCGGCGAGGAAGTTCTCGTTGCCGGTCATATCGGGGCGGACGGTGCGCAGGCGGTGGAGCACGTCCTCGACGTTGGCAGGAGTGACCAGGCCAGGATTAAGAGCGGTCAGGCGCTGACGGGCAGTGGGTGGCAGGAAGGGCTCCCGAAGATCGTTCCCACGGGCCTGGAGGACGTCGTCGGGTGGAAGGTAATCCCAGCCGCTGCCGATGAGGTAGGTGACCAGGGCTTCCTGGACATCGCGTTTTTCGCTCAGGCGGGTCATCTCATAGCTCCATCAGACTTCGACCTTGGGAGTCTCAACGTCATGGACAGGCTGTGCAGGAATGACGACGAAATTCAGTGTTTTCGATTCGTAGCCATAATAATGCCGCCAGTAGTGCTGCCGCGGTTCAAAGGTGTATCCTTCCAATTCCGCCCAAACGGTGACCATCTCGTCGCCAGGGATGTGGGCAAAGTCGGACTGGTAATAGCCATCCTGGCCCGTGGTCGCCACCAGCACACCGGGATAGGAGGCATATCTTCGGTAGATCTTCACGTCGGTCAGGCCCGGTCCTCCCTCGGCGTTCAGCCACACGTGTCCCTGGATGACCAGTCCTGCAGCGGGCTGAGCAGTACTGGTAGACGTGGGCTGAGCAGTCCTGGTCGGTGTGGGCTCGGTGCAGGCACCCGATAGAAGCATCAGGATTAGCAGCCCCAAGAGGGTCAAAGGGGTAACTCGGTGAGACATTTGACATCCTTTATCCAGTGTCCACTCCTGGTCGGGGCGTTCCGTCGAGCGGCCCTACACCCGAATCTGGCCGGTCATCAGTTGGTGCAGCATTGTCTTGAAGAGTGCCTGGAGAGCGGCTTTGCGCTGTTCTTCGGCGGAGATTTTTCGATCTACCGCTGACAGAGATTGGGCAACCTCTTGCTGTTCTGCCAGTGAGGGTAGTCCAATTTTGAACCGCTTGAGTTTCGTAGCACTGATGTTTGATTGACTGACGCCACGCGTGGCAAGCATTCTTAGCCTGCGCTGTGCGTCATCCCAGTTGAGGTAGTAGTTCAGGTACTCTGGCGATAACTGGGTGGTGTCGGGAACGACTCTGATGAGATACGATGCAAAAACAAAATCGCCCTTAAGGTCAAAAATGGCGGTCTTTCCGACCAGTTCGTAGCTGTTCGTGCGATTGAACAGCACATCCCTCTTGCGCACTCTGAACTTTGCAAAATCGTCCTCATCTAGCTCCACAAACTTGAGGTCGGAGGTATCAACCCGGCCATCAACTAGGTTGTTCATCCGTAGCATCGGATATGTACCGGTGCGGTCGGCCCTTACTGAAAGCCCGTATTGAGCAGTCCGCAAGACTTGCTCCAACCGCACCACCTCCCAATGCTCCGGTATCTCCCCGATCTCTGTCTCCTTCGTGGGGGCGGGCTCGGGGCCGGGGCCGTAGGTGAAGAGGCGCTGCATCAGGCTGCGCTTGGTCTCCCGCGCGGCGGCGATGAGGTCCTCCTGAGCGGCGATGGCCCGCTGGATGGTGCGGAGGACGTGGGCGATGCGGCGTTGTTCGGGGAGGGGGGGTAAGGCAAGCTTGAAATCGCTTAACGATATCCAACGAGTTCTCGGAAGGTTGGTCCCGCTAGTTGTGCTGATAGCATACGAGAGGAACCGTCTGGTGTGCAGGCTGTATACCAAGAACCCTCGCGTAGTACGTTCTAGGTTTGCTTTGAGAACAAGGATGTCGGTTGAACAGATTCCTTCAATCTCAGCCAATACAGCTTTGTCGAGATAAGGGCGCAACTTGCCGTAGAGCACATCACCAGGAAAGAAATGCTTCTTGGAGCTCTTTACCTCACTGCCGCTGCCCCACTTCCGCAACTGAGGCTCGCCACTATCAATGTGTTGCAGCCCAACGTAGGGCATTTCAGGTGATTCTTGAGGGTCTACACTCTCTCGACCCAACCGACACAACTTGTCGAGACGCACCACCTCCCACTCCACCGGGATCGGGCCGATCTCGGTTTCTTTGAAGCAGTCAAGTGTCATGCTCGCGCCTCCTGCCCGGCCTCCAACGGCTCCTCGATGACCCGCAGCACCTCGTCGGCCCGATAGACGCGGTTGCGGGCCCGGCCGGTGATCTCCTGCACCAAGCCCGCATCCTCCAACTGGTTCACGTACCGTTGGGCCGTGGAGAAGTTCACCTCCAACGCTGTCTCCACCTGGCGCACGGTCAGCACGGGTTGGGCGAAAAGTAGGTCCACCACCTGGAGCAGGCGCGCCGCTGCCCGCGCCGTCTGGAATTGGTCTCGATACCGCTCCCGCAGGTCCTGCAGCCGCCCGGCACGGGTCACCCCATCCCGCGCCTGGGTGGTCACCCCGTGCAGGAAGAAAGTCAGCCAGTTGTCCCACGCGCCCTCTAGACTCGTCGCCAGCAGCAAGTGGTAATATTCCTGTCGACGGGCCTCGAAGTAAGCGCTCAGGTAAAGAAGAGGCTCGGGCAGCAGATTCCAGGCGCACAGCAACAGGGTAATGAGCAGCCGCCCGATCCGTCCGTTGCCGTCCAGGAAGGGATGTATGGCCTCGAACTGGTAGTGAATCAGCCCCAGGCGTACCAGCGGTGGCAAAGACGGGGGTGCGTGCAGGAACTCTTCGAACGCATCCAGCGCCTCGCGCATCTCCGGCACTGGCGGCGGTACGAAGGGTGCATCGTTCAGCGTGCAACCTGGCGGCCCAATCCAGTTCTGGCTACGGCGAAACTCGCCGGGGGTCTGGTGCTCTCCCCGTACTCCCTCCATCAACCGGGCGTGGATTTCGCGGATTAGGCGCAGGCTGAGCGGCAAGGTCCGCAGCCGCTCCAGACCGTACTCCAATGCCTGCACATAGTTGTACACCTCGTGCACATCCGGCGGTGGCTCAAACATAGCCAGTTGGACGGCCTCGTATGCGTAGAGCTCGGAGAGGGATGCCTGCGTGCCCTCAATACGGGAGGAGAGGACCGCCTCGCGGCGCACGAAGGGTCGAATGAGAATATGAGGATTGAGTAGCGACCGTCCCAGCCCCGCCAGTTCCCCCAGCGCCCGGTCGGCCTCCGAGAGGACGGCTACCAGGTCTGATGTCCACGGGAACGTGGGCGGGAGAGGGGTCGGTACGAATGCCCAGTACCCACCGGTTGCACGTGTGACCCAACCGGCTGGACTGTCACGGAAGGCTTCAACGTCCATTTGCCGATGCCCCTCGTAAGCCAAAGTTGCGCCGTTATTCGCATAAATGAGAATAGACTATGATGATATTATCATTTTTTGCCCAAAATGCAAATAGCGATGCCCGCCTATGTCTCTCGCCACCCCGCAAAGCCTAACTTCGCCAGCACCGTGTCCAGTTCCACGTTGGCCTCGGCCCGCGCCTCCTCGGCCTGGGCCAGCAGCACCAGCACCTCCTCCAGCAGCAGCACCGGCTCGCCGTCGTCGGTGGTCACGTAGCGGCTGGGGCTCAGATTGTAGTCATTGCGTGCCGCCTCCTCTTGCGTGATGATGGCGCTCAGGCCCTCCTCGGCCCACCAGTCGCGGTAGAGTTCGTAGACCTGCCGGATGTGTTCGCCGGTCAGTTCGTTCTTGGGGCGCCCTTTGGTGAAGAGTTTGGAAGCGTTGATCAGCAGTATCTCGCCAGCGTGGGGTTGGGCGGTGTTGATCACCAGGATGATGCCCGGCGCGCTGGTGTTATAGAAGAGGTTTTCGGGCAGCAGAATCACGGCCTCGACCAGCCTCTCCTCGACGAACTTGGCGCGGATGTCGCGCTCGCGGTTGGAGCCCTGGTTGCCGCTGCCCCGGCTCACCGCGCCGATATCCAGCACTACCGCCATCTTGCCACCCGGGTTGAGGCTGGCGGCCATGTGCTGAATCCAACCCCAGTCGGCGGAACTGGCGGGTGGCGTCCCCCGCGTGAAGCGGTTGTAGGCGTCGTTCTCGTAGACCTCGGTGGCGAACTTCTGGTTCCACATTGGATTGGCGGCTACTTTGTCGAAGGTGCGGAGGGAACCCCCACCCCCGGCCTCCCTTCGGCTCCGCTCAGGGCAGGCTCTCCCCGCGAGGGAGAGGGGGGTGGTGAAACGAGGGGCCTTCATTGTGTCGCCCAGGGCGATCTCCGCCCGCATATCGTGGACGATGGCGTTCATCCGCCCCATGGCGTAGGTGATGGGGAGAATCTCCTGACCGAAGAGCCGCAGGGGCCTTTTGATGTCACCGGGCTTGAGGTCGTGCGGGTCCACACCCAGGCGCGCGGCGACTTTCTCCCGCAGGCGCAACTGTGACTTGATGAGCAAGCCGCCGGACCCGCACGCAGGGTCGTAGAGGGTCTCGCCCTCGTCGGGGTCGAGGATGTGGGCCATCAGCGTGGCGACGCCGGTCGGGGTGTAGAACTCGCCCGCGCTCTGGCCGGAGCCCTCGGCGAACTTGCGGATCAGGTACTCGTAGGCGCGGCCCAGGATGTCCGGCTCCACATCGCGCAACCCCAGCCGGTACCGATTGAGGATCTCCAGCAGTCGGGCCAGGTTGCCGTCGTCGAGGATGCGCTGCCCGGCGGCGGTGGAATTGTAGTCCACGATGTCTATGACGCCCTTGAGTCCGGGGTTCTCCCTGGCAATCTCGCGCACGGCTGCGGTAAGCCGGTCGCCCAGGTCCACAGGGCTCTTACGCACCTCGGCCCAGGTGTATTCGTCGGGGATGTAGGCGCGGGTGAGGCTTCGGTCCTCCCGCGCCAATTCGCGGGCCAGCGCCGGGTCGCCGATCTCCTGAGTGATGCGGGTGACCTCGTCCTCGTACACGTCTGAGAGCCGCTTGTAGAACAATAGCGGCAGGATGTAATCCTTGTATTTGGGGGCGTCCAGCGGCCCTCGGATGCTGCACGCAGCCTCCCAGAGCCAGTTTTCGAGGGTGGTGATGTCTAAGTCGTGGTTGCCTGCCAGCATACGACGGGCTCCTTCAACATCATTCGGCAATCTTGATCACGGCGTTTGGCTGTTCCAACTTCCCCTGTCTGGTCAGGATGAGCGCATCCTGTACCTCCTCGAAGGGGAACAGGCTCGTGCCCACGTTTAACTCCAGCCGGTCAATGATCGCGAAAAATTCTTCGGCATCCGATCTGTTCAAGTTATACAGGGTCCGTATGTCGCGTCCCCACAGATTTTCGCTGTAATTTTCAATCGCAATCGGAGACGCGCTCACGGGTGCCATCACCAGGACCCCGCCTTTTCCCAACTGAGAGAGGACAGGTTCAACCAGGTTCCCCGCCGGGGGGAAGAGTACGGCTGCATCCAATTGACAGGGCATCCTCTCTTTTGAGGCGTCCGCAGCCCATTTTGCTCCTTCCCTCCTCGCGCTTGCGATGTTTTTCTGCGATCGGGTGCTCACGTATGTCTCTATGCCCATAGATTGCGCGACTTTAAGCACACAACGGGCCGTGGGGCCGAAGCCATAAAGCCCCAATTTGTCCCCCTTTTGCGCCCCTGTGAGTTTAAACGCCGCGTATCCCGCTATTCCAGGGCACATCAGCGGTGCAATCTCGACGGGTTCCAATTGGACGTCGTTAAGGGGCAAGGCATACTCTTCTGCAATCGTCACATATTCTGCGTAGCCACCATCCACGTCCCATCCTGTGCATTTGATCTCCGGGCAATAGTTTTCTCTCTGTGACAGGCAATATTTACATTTTCCGCAGGCGCTGTATAGCCAATACACGCCGGCCCTATCACCCACGCTGAATCGTTTGACGTTTTTTCCCACTTCGTCAACGAATCCCACAATCTCGTGCCCCGGAATGACAGGGGATTTCCTCAGGGGAAGATCGCCCTCAGCGATGTGGATATCCGTTCTGCAGACCCCACAGACGAGGATTTTTACCCGTACTTCGTCATCTCGCGGGTGAGGCGTAGGCACCTCCACGAGTTTCAACGGCCTTTCCTCTATTTTCGCCTGTTCTTCGAGAACCCATGCTCTCATCGCTCTTTCCTCCTACAAGACCCTAAAGGTTTCAAAAACCTTTAGGGTCTGATCTATACAACGCGTGCTCCTGCGTAACGGTCCCCGAGCGTTTCATTAAGGCCTTCCCGGTCCATCTTCACGGCCAGAGGCAGATAGTCCAGTATATCCTGGGCGGTTATGCCATCTTCCCCTTTGTCTTCAGCGGCGAGGTCTCCGGAAAGTCCATGCACAAAGACCCCTTTTCTAACTGCATCCTGAAGAGATAGTCCCAGGCCGAACATAGCGGCGATCGTCCCCGTCAGGACGTCGCCCGACCCCGCCGTTGCCATGCCAGAATTCCCGCTCATGTTGATAAAAACCCTTTCGTCGGGATACCCTATCAGCGAATGAGCCCCTTTCAGGACAATCACGGCGTTCAATTCCCTGGCGGTGCGCTGCAGGACATTTATCTTATTGGCGTCTATCTCGCGCACACTCATCTTTGTAATTCTGGACATCTCGCCCAAATGAGGGGTAAGAATTGTCTCCGCTTCTCTTTCTTTTATGATTGGCAAATCCTTACACAGCGCCGTGATCCCGTCACCGTCTATGAGCAGCGGTTTCTTAATCTCCCTGGCCAGCTCCCTGACCAGTTGTTGGGTTTCTTCCTCCAGGGACAACCCCGGACCGAGGACCACCATATCCATTCTCTCTGATAACTCCAGTAAGACCCGTTTATTTTGGAGGGCGATGCTCCCTGAACCTGTCTCTTGCTGGGGGACGAAGACGATCTCGCTTCCCTTACTCGCAATAAACGGCGTGATGGCTGCGGGTGCAGCCAAGCGGGAATACCCACCGCCCGCTTTCAGAAAGGATAAAGCGGCAAAATAGGGCGCGCCAAAATAGCCGGAGGCACCTGCGACGAATAGCACCTCGCCAAAATCTCCTTTGTGACCATTTGTGTCCCTGGGGAGAAGTTTCACCGGCCGGTTGATCTCTACTTTCAGTGAATCCGCGTTGTACATGGATGGCGGAAACGATATGTGCGAGACGTATAACCTTCCGCATAGGTCATATCCCGGGAAAAGCATGTTGCCCACCTTGGGCAGGCCGAAGGTCACGGTGTAATCCGCCTTCACCGCTGCACCCATTATTTGTCCCGTGTCGCCGTGGACACCGGAGGGGATGTCCACGCTAAACACCGTTTTTCCGCTTTCGTTGATCAATTCAACGACGTCGCGATATAATCCCTCGACATCTCGTGTGAGGCCTGTGCCCAGAATTGCGTCCACAATACCGTCGCAATGGGCGACGTCCATTTTTACCGCTTCGATGGATTCAAGCCGCCGGACTTCTATGAGCAGCCGGGACACAATGTCCAGGTTGGTTTTCGCTGCACCCTTGAATTTATTCTGGTCGCCCAAAATGAAGACCTTGACCGCTCCACCATTGGAGTGGATCTTTCTGGCAACGACAAATCCATCCCCTCCATTGTTGCCAACACCGGAGAAAACGAGAAAGTTTTTGTCCCTGACACCGAATTCTTTTAATAGAACGAAGTACACAGCCTGACCCGCGTTTTCCATCAAGAGTTCTTCCACTATGCCAAATTCTTCTATGGCGGTCCTATCCAGTGCTCTCATCTCGGATACCCTGCTGACTTTCATTTCTCACCTCAGTTGGGATATGATATTCAAAGGGTGACTACTCAGCCTACCCTCCCGCAGGTTGCGATTGACAGCGTTTGCGGGCTTACATATCCGGTCGAGATGTACTCCTGCACCTAAAGATACCCAAACCTGCGGGAGGGGTGGCCCACCCCAATTATAGCCCAATGGCGTCACCCCCGCAAACACACGCCCACGACCGTCTCGGCCCGGGTCTGCTGCAACATCACCTCTGCCACCCAGACGCGGTAGGGGGTACGCTCGCGCTGCCAGGGGAGGTCTCGGGCGTGGCGGGCGAACCAGGCGAGCAGCCGCTCCGCGCAGGCGATGCAGATTCGGGGCTCAGGTGGGTTGGGCGTGGTGACGCCACTATACCGCGCTTCGGGAAGAGGGCAAGTCACGGAATTGCATATTGGAGCGATTTCTGCTATTATCCTGAGGGTGGAGGACGGGCATGAAGGTCGGCGTCTATCAAGTATCGAGCATCGAGGTGACTAATGACCGATGATCTTTTTCGTTTCTCGACTGCGCTGGAGGTGCGCTGGCGTGATCTGGACGCGCTGGGCCACGTCAATAACGCTGTCTACTTCACTTACCTGGAACAGGCCCGCGTCCATTACCTGCGCGAGTTGGGGGTTGTCCCACCCGACCCGGCTGGCATCGGCTTCATCCTGGCCGAGGCCAGTTGCCAATTCAAAGCGCCGCTGGGGTTGGGGGAGCGGGTGACGATCTACACGCGGGTGAGCCAGTTGCGCAATTCCAGTTTTATCTTCGAATATAGGATGGAAGGGGAGGACGGGCAAGTGGCCGCTACGGCCCGTTCAGCGCAGGTATGCTATGACTACCAGAATCAGCATCCCATCCCCATACCCGACGAGTGGCGTGAGGTCATCATCTCCTACGAGCCGGGATTGTGACTGGAGGCTGGATACTGGATGCTGGATGTTGGATGCTAAGTAAGTCCACATAAGTTCTTATCACTTTTTCTCGACTTGCGAAGGAGCAATACCTTGATGATTACCCCCATATGTGGCAAAAATGGGCTGGTACCCCGCATTTGAGCCAGATGTGGTGC
>Ga0114918_10002991_pt1 | contig 14962 bp, 17 predicted proteins | sample LantaG_FD_87015 | JGI IMG/M metagenome (GOLD analysis project Ga0114918, IMG submission 87015) | Deep subsurface microbial communities from Baltic Sea to uncover new lineages of life (NeLLi) - Landsort_02402 metaG | ecosystem: Environmental > Aquatic > Marine > Oceanic > Sediment | place...
ACCGTCACGCCTACCCTTAGGGCCTTTGAGGACAGCGCTGCCGGCAGCGCTGTCCTCAAAGGCCCTAAGGGTAGGCGTGACGGTGCCTGAATCGCACGCCACGAACCGACTGTTCCATACCAACTCCACCAGATGCGCTGCCAAGGGGCGCTACCACGATGGATCTCGACGTGCGTTGTGCCAGGGGTTATCACCACCTTGGTGTCAAAGGCCACGTCATAGGCCGCTTGCATGTTCGCGTTCAGATTCCCCAGGACGGTCAGGGTACTCTGTTGTTCTACCGGCATCGAAAGCTCCTATATCAATCCTGGGTGAATGTCGCCACAATCTCGATGAGCCTGTCGTCGGCCATACCGCGGATGTCTGGTGCTGGATAAACGGCCTCTACGTCCTTGCGCATTGAGAGCGAGCGAGGGTTGTAGGGTTTGCGTAAGTAAAACTTCGTGGCGCCGGCGAGAGCTATGCGAAGCGGTCCCATCGGTAGCCGTGATGGCGCCTGAATTGGGTACCACTCATCAAGTGCTCCTGTGAAGCTCCACCATATTCGCTGCCACGGAGCGCTACCTCGGTGAATCTCTACGTGAGTGGCACCCGCAGGAATTGTGACTTCTGTATCGTAAGTCAAATTCACAGCCGCCTGCATATTCACGTTGGGATTACCGTGTATGGTGACAGTACCTTCGACCTCTACGGGCATCGTAGCCTCCTATGAAATCACCGAAATGTAACCCCCTCCGCCGACTCTGTAGCCGTCCCACAGTTCGGAAAGCGTGGTGCTCCACGCGAGGTCGCAGTTCTGAGAAACTTTACGCTCTTTCACGAGCTTATCGAAGCCGTTGCCGGCATCACCGCCGCGAAGCCTGGCAATAGTCGTGTTGTAAAACTGCCACTTGTCGTTGATCATCTTCCGCACGTTACCGTCAGTGACATCCAGCATGTTACGCTGCATCCTTATAGACACTGACGTGAGCGTTCTGGCGGCGGCCTCGTTGACCAGCAAAAGTGCTGATTGGCCGTCTAGACTATTGATGGAGATATCCAGTCCCGGGCCACTCGGTTCCATAAGATTGTACAGGTGCATGGCGTCCACAAGCATCTCGGCCAAGAAGGTGTCCGGCGACTCCTCCCCCTCGATGAGCTCGTTGGCTTCCTTGTAATCTTGTAGAAAGCGGCGAAGCTTCCTAACCAGACTGACTGGAACCTGGTACTCGGCCATCAGAACAGCTCCATAAGCTTATCGGCCTTACTGACAGTCTTCTGCGCGACTGGTTTTCGCCCCCTTCTAGGAGGCCGCTTCTTAGGTGCGCCTTTCCTCTTTGCAGGCTTAGTGTCAATGAACGTCGGACCGGCGGGATCTACAGAACCCGCTTCACCACTATCACCGTCTCCCTCCCCCAACTCCGCTCCTTCATGATCCGCTCCACTGCCTGACCCCCCGCCTCCAGAAGCTTTCGCAGATCCTTCACCGTCAGGCTTCTCATTGTCCGATTTCCCACGCTGAATCGGACCATCTTCGCCGCCTGCTCTCTCATCGTCATCATCCCTTCTGCCATCGTCATCATCCTTGAGGAGCTCGAGGACGGGTGCTGTCCTCACTGGAGTCCCGTTCCGATCCTCAGCCTGTTTCGCGGCCATGACCGATGCGTCAACAACCATCGGTTCGGCTCCGGAGTCGTCCAGGGCATAGCCCATGGGTACTCGAACACTGAACCCAGGTATCCTCAGGATTCTTGGATTCTCGCCGATAACGATCTTGGCCACAGCATCAGGAACCATGTCACCAATGTTGATGATCAAACCGTCCGGGCCGACAACCAGGAATCGATCGCCATACCTTCGACGTTCATCAGGCAGAATGTCATCCAGGCGAGCTTTCACTGAGCTGCCTGGTTTGAATCTCCGCATCTGGAGATTCAGGGGACCGGCCCCGTAGTAGGTAATCTGTGCAGTTTTCACGACGCCTCCTTGTGCTTACCTGTTATGTTAGCGAACTGAGCCGAACCGCTCATGAGACCCTTAGCCTTAGGAATGTCTAGTATACGTCCTCGTCCAGATACAAGTCTACGCTTTGCCTCTAGCCTGAGGAACGGATTCTTCTCGAGGAGTGTGCTTTTCTTTGGCGTGGGCTCGATAACCATCTTGGAACGGAGTCTATTGGCGAGCTTGGCTAGAAGTGACGCCGTCTTAGTTTGGAGATCTTTTTTCTTCGTCAGATGCTTATAGAGGTCGTGTCCCCCCACTCCAGCGAGTGTGCCCGCGACACCGAGACCGGCGAGGAGTTCAATGATGGTGAGGCCCTTCTTCTCGATCTCGTGGGTAAAGCCCCTGAAGAAGGCCGTCTTCTTCATGCGACCGAATCTCCTAATCCTGGTGGTCTTCTCGATGGTCACGCCACCCGGGCCTTTCTCGAACTTGGACTTGATGGTCTGCCAGCCCTCGTTCCTCGGACCTGTTGCGATGTCCTTGTCGGAGAACCGTTGACCCTTGAAGATGTTAGCGACCTCATCCTCGTTGGCCTGCTTACGCATGCGACGATTCCTGGCATGAATCTTCTTGATGACCTCGGACATATCATGAGCCAGCTCGGGGTCTACTCGTCGCCGTTTGAGTCGTCTTGGCATCCTCAGACCTCGGTAAAAAAAGCCCCGCCCGCACTGCGGACGGGGCTTCGTTGGCTATTGACTCCGTCGTGGCTGTTAGACCACGGCCGGCAGTGCTGCCTGAAGGTTGTCGTTGATGATGGTGTAGTTACCGGCAGCGGTTGTGGTGCCGGCGGCATCCTGGAATGTCACCGGGAGTGTCATCCTGGCACCCTTGAGCAGGATGGCGCCGAGAGCGCGGATGTTGCCGAAGCCGGCACCCACGTCTTCCCAGGCTTCCATTTCGATCCAGCGTCCGCGCTTGTCGATGAAGAACTTGGTGTTCTCCAGGACCATGAAACGGCCGATGAACTCCGGGGCCGGGAACACATAAATGACGCCGGGCTCAACGAGGTTGTCGTTGTCGCGGATGGTCGTCACGAAGGTGTAACCCCCGACCGTGGTGTACTTGTAGCCGTCCCGGACGATCTCGGATGTGATCTCGAGGCCTGCCTCGGTCAGCGACCACGCTACGGTGTCGGTCCAGGTTACCTCGTGGAGCAGGAAGGTCCGTGCCTTCTGCTGCCGCGCGGCGGGGATCTTCACGAGGTCTTTCAGGACCACGCGGTTCCAATCGTCCTCATCGCTGAGAATGATATTGGAGTAGATCGCATCGCTGCGGTTGAGGTTGGCTGTTGGGATCGGCGCCCACGCACCGACTCCGCCCTTGTCCCTCTGGAGGAGGAAACGCATGAACTGCGCCTGGTCGGCGAAGTTCCGCGTGGGTGTGGTGGTGATAACACCGCGCCCCACGAGCTTGTTGTAGTTGAAACGGGTCCCGAGGAAGAGGCCCGACTTCACGTGCTGCATGAAGGTGAAGTCTTCCTGTTCCTGGATGTCCTTGGCGATGTTCTGCTCCAGCACCTTGGTAAGGGGCATGCGGTATGACCGCAGCTCCTGCTCGCTCTTCACGATCTTGTCGGAAGAGATGGTGTGGAACACGATCTTGTACCGGGGAGCCTGGATGTAGGTCTTCTCCGGTTCGCCGCGCCAGTTGATGTGCATGGCGATCGAATCGGGTTCAAGGTCATCGATGTACTCGAGTCCCTCGTCTTCGACTCTGCGCTGGCACTCCTTCTCTGTCACCACTTTAGGCGGCAGAATTTTGCGGCAGAAGGCGTTCTCACGGAGCTTTTGCTGGATATACAGGCCACTGGCCTGCCCGAGCTTCGTGAGCGCTTCGCCCCCGACCTCCAGGGTCTGTCCGAACAGTGAATTGAACTGTTCAGCGTTGAATGCGCCCGTATCCGACATCTCAATTACCTCCACTGAGAGCCTTCTACCGTTACCCTACTTCGCCAAGGAAACGATCCTGGCTTAGTACTGGGTTCCGATGGAGTTGTACATGAAAAAGATGGTGTCCCCTCGGATCTTGGTGATGACACCGAAGCTGATCAAGCCTGCGGCTGGGGCTGCAACCGCAGCCGGTTTGCCATGATCCGCGGCTGGCGATGCACCAGGAGCGATCGTGACGTGTTTGCCAACGGCGGGATCATTCGCCGGTGATGCCGCAACGTACCAGCGGCTAAGCGGGATGGCCAGTTCGATTCCGCCGCCCTGGATACCTGACAGGCCGCCGGCTTCGAGAGCCTGGACCGGTGAGGTGGGGTCGAACGGATCCGACTGGAAGTCTGTGGCGGATGGTGCGCTTGACACCAAAAAGTTGACGTACGCGACGAGATCATTCTCGTCCGAAAGGCGGCCGTAGCCGTTGGTGTCGTGGGTTACAAAGCGCCCTTCCTCGACGACCACGGTCCGATCACGCCAGTTCAGCTTCTCAAAATTGAAGGAGCTGAACTTTGCGTTGATCGTTACGATCGACTCGCTTTTTCTCTCCTGGGTCATAACTTAACTCCTTCTGTGAATTACCCGATGACTCCCCGATCCATTAGGTCGCTAAAGCAATCGGCGATCGGGCTCTTGCCGCTACTTTTATTGCGCGACCCTGATACCGGAGCTCCCAAGCGGGTCTCGAAACGATCGATACCCAATTCGTGTGCGGATTTGGTGACCTGGAATCGCATGGGATCAGACATGAACTCAGCGACTTTATCTATCGCATCGTTCGGATCAAGCTCGCCGTCAGCGATGAGTTGCAGCACACCCCTGGTGATCTCAAGTTCCTGCTGTACTGCTGCTATCTTCTCCATCGCTTCCCGCGCTTGATCCTGGGCGGTCTTGATCTGAACATGCTGGTCCATCAGCCTGTCCCGAACTCGAGCTGCCACACCTATTGCCAAAACGACGTTACCCATCTTATGATTCCAGTGAGATTAGGGCGTCGAGCCCTGCTAACCACTTGGCCATAACCAGGTCATTTCGACGCGCCAGGTACGCAACCTTTTGGAGTGCAAGCTGTTTATCTGAGTCTTCAACGGCATCCGTGAGCGACCCAATGATTTCATCAAGATCTGGACTCACTTCCGCCTCTTTCAGAAGACGCTCCCTGGACTCAACCTTGATTCTATCCAGGACAGACTGCACAGCCGCAACGTCCAAGACTACTCCTCCTGGTCGAGGTTGATCAGAATGGAAGCCGCGAGACGACCGAGCTCCTCGGACTCCTCTTCGGATCCCACCTTCTCGAGATCTTCTTCAGTGATGCCAGCGAGCTTGAGCGCCTCGGAGGCCAGGTTGCCGAGCTCGTAAAGCTCTTCCTGGGCTTCCTTGGACAACTCGTCGTCTTCTGACGCCACCTTTGTTGAACCCTCGCCTTCGGGTTCGGTGTTGGCGGCGATGTGGTCTTCGACCAGTTGGGCAGCTGCGGACAGCATCCCTGAGTCGGTCATAGGAGCCACTTCACCTTGGGCCTCAGCCTGCTTCAACAGTTCGACTGCTTCGTCGAGGAGCTGTTGACGGACTTCATCGCCTTCGTACGCAGCTTCAATAGCGGCGAGCTTGACGCTGAATTCCTGCTGGTCCAGGGCCTGAACGATATCACAGAGTCTCGTCTCGGGCATTTTGGTATTCCTCCTGGATTCCACAAATTACTTCGATGAGAGTTTCACACCACGCTGGTGTAGATCAACTACTGGCTGACGTTGCCAACTCTCTCTGCTTTGTTCGGGACCTTCGCCTGGGGAGGCTGAACGGCTCCGTAGGTTGTGTTGGGGTTGCTTCCCGAGATCTTGTTCTCGGTTACCCCGCCGCCGCCGGTTTCACCGATGGTGGCGCCTGCGGGTCCGGCACCGTGCCGTTCCTGCACCTTTTTCGCCACGCTCTTGAAGACCGACTGATCTTCGTTCACGTTGGCTTGTGAGGAGGGGACCATACCACCTTCCGCTGCCACCTTTTTGATCTCAGCGACGAACCCCTTACCGAACATACGGCCACCGGCGAAAAGGTCTTCCGCGACCTTCATCATGGGGTTGTCACTGCCAACAGAAGCGCTTTTCTCCAGGCTCCCGTCGGTCTCGAGTTCCTCGAGCAGACTGTCAATGTTGATGCCTACTACCATAGCTGACGCTCCTTAAACCTTTTTCAACTTCAACCCAACCAGGAACGGCGTTACCGGTCGGAGCCTGTCACTCGCAATCTTAACACCTGATAGGGCGTCTTCAATCGCGTTCGGGTTACGAGTCAGTAAAGTTCTCTCTGCCGCTTTCACCAGGTCTTCGACATCGAGCTGTCCCAGAACCCTAATATACTTGTTGTAAGCCTCACTGGCGCGCTTATCAAGACTCGCCCCGGGCCGCGGTCCTGAGATTCTTATAATTCTAACGACACGATTGGCAAATGGCGGATCAAATAAACTTCTGCTCTGAATCATGTCCTTGAACTTTGATAGGAGTCTGGGTGCTACTGAGTCCAAGTCAAGTCTATCAGGAACATTATCTGCATTGCCATCAGTAATCATGTCTACCTCTGGCCGCTTGAGGAGAATTCCAGAGGCTGTTGCACCGTTGAAGATATCCGCTTGAGATGTTGACGAGCGGAGATCATCCACAGCCATGGACGGAAGGCATCCTGTTGAGTCTTCATCATCCTTCACAAGCTTGGTAAGAATTTGCTGCACCTTCGGCTTGAACAAAGTCTTACCAAGGTTGTCCTGGCCTGGCTCGGCTGGGACCTCCTTGCTGATCTCGCCAATCTTGAATATGGTTCTCTCGCGTCGCATGGTCTCTTGAGCAGAAGCCACCTTTACAAAGTCCACACTCCGAATGGTGTAATCCTCGTGGCGTTGAACAACCGTGGGATTGGCAACTGGAAGATTTACACCAGCTATCTTGCGCAGGGAGTACGCCGGAGCAAACGCCGGAGAGATGACGCGACTGATGTCAAAGAACCTTGGGAACCAGTTCTCGGCCGCCACCTTTCGCCCATCTGGAAGTGTGACGTTGAGCAGCGTGCGAAGATGGTCGCAGTACTGATCCCGGTTCCTCGCGGTGTTCTTGCAGATCGAGCAAACATCGAAAGGAACTTTGCAACCCATGGACCACGGGATTGGTTGCCCTCTATCGATCATGTCGACCAGGTCAGGCGCTTTATTCTTGAAGATAAAAACAATAAGTTCTCCACGACGCATCTTTTCGTTGTAGGCGGCGCAGATAACCTTCTCACCAATCGAGAGGTCGGGATGCTTATTGTTGTGAAGGACGAATGGGTAGGCGTAGGTCTCAAAGATGCCAATTCCATACTCGGGGGGCGTGGGAAGACCCCTCTTGCTCAGAAGCGATTGAACGCTCGGAGGAGGAGACCCTTTGAGAAGAGACCACTCCCAGAATAGGTCGCCATTTTTGTTCGATCCCCAAGCCTCTTGGGCGCCAACGGCGTTCACGTGAACGTAGCGACCGTCTTCTCGAGGTGATAACGACGCCGCAGCCTTGATGAGTCGATCAGGGATATAGATCTCAGAGGCTGTCTTCTCGAATACACGTGAGTGGATGGGCAAATACGACGGGCCCCATCTGGCGTCATACGCCGGAAGGACATGTTTCTCCATCTCTGGCGAGAGGATCAGATCTGCTCTTTTATCTATCATCCGAACACCGTGGTTAGACTTGGTATGACCACACTCGCAACCTTTTGGGGAACTGGCATTGGTATCGGTGCCTGCCCCAGCCTCGGTATTGGTTGTCCTAACTTACCGCGTTCAGCACGCCGTTGCAATACGCGTTTCATGCGGGGAATTCCTGCCGAGCTATCAAGAAGACCAGGAAGACTCTGCATCGCCATGAAGGGCAGTACGCCGCCCAGGATGGGGCTGCGTATCCCCATGCCGTACATGATCGGTTCTATAGCGCTCATCGCGGCCATCTGCATGAGCATGCTTCCCATCGGGTTATTCACGATCTTCGCCCATGGACTGACTTTCATGCCATGCTGTTGAGCCATGCCAAGGATATCAGAGCGAGGGTCGGACACAGATGCCTGCTGCTTGAGCACGTCTTTCATCCGTGACTCTGTTACCGGGCGGTCTACCGTCGGAGCCGGCGTCCTGATCTTCGATGACAAACCTTTAACGAGTTTATCTAGGCCCGCTACGCCACCCTTTATAGCGGATCCCGCCACCGCCTTAGGCTGCATCGGTGCGTTAACAGCCGGAGGTCGTATCAAACTCTTAAACCAATCACCCATACCGCCCTTGGCAGTAATGGCAGCGTTCTTGTTAAGCGTATCCGAGCTGTCCCCAATTAGGCTGACATTGGTGCTGCCCCATTGAGGAATAGATTGAGCGGAAAGAATCTTGTAGGCGGGGTCAATCTGACGTTTCTTTTTTACGCCGCCGCCTCGCACCACCTTGTCGCGCAGACTCCGGTCCTTTGCCTGGGCCTTGAGGCCTAAGCCGCGCAAAGCCTGTTGCCTGACCTGTTCGGACGGGCGGGGAACTTTCCTGCCGGCACTGGACTCATACTCCTCCTGTGCCGATATCTCGCTCGAGCCCTGGGCCTCGGGCCTACTGAGCGTAGCAAAACCGTGCCTGCCCCTATGCGTAACTTGAATTCCGTCCGACATAGGTCATCCGAATTATGGGTGGGGCGGTCCACCAACGTAGTAGATTTTATCTGACTTATCGCTCTTGCTGAAATCAGTTTTGGCGATATCGATCATTGTTTTGGCCAGAACATTTGTCTGATCCTGCGTCGTTTTATTGATGTTGCCACTCTGGTTTTCAATGTCGAGCAGCTCTTTGATCATGTTGGGCGTAATGAGATCCGGCCCTGTCTCGTGCCATCTCTTCATGAGGTTGCCCGCAAGAATTGCGTTATGTGCTACGTGAGGCGCGAAAGTAGTCAAGATCTGGAAGTAGTGTGCCACATTCGGGTCATTACGAAGCTCTGGGTGCTGGCGAAGAATCCGTGTGAGCGAGTTCTTCAGGTCACTAGACTGCGTTACAGTCCGTATGCCAGCAGCCATGACAGGTACCGCAATAGTTCCTGCGCCCATAGCCGCAATAGCTGGCTTGTAGTGCTTTGACCACCACTCACCACCACGAACTAAGCCACCGCCGCCTGCCTTACCACCCCACGTGTACTTAGCAGCGGCCCCTGCACCGCGCCCAGCTGTCGCACCAGCACGGCCAACAGCTTTAAGCGCCCGCAGCATCGTGTCTCCAATGCCAGCATTCTTCTCGATGTGAGGGGCAAGATTATCGAGGATGTCAAACGCCTCCTTGGTGATGTGGCGATTGATTGCCGTCTTCTCACGAGGCTCACCGCGGAAGGCGAGATATATCGTGATGCGGCCGATCTTTTCGAGAAGTTCGTCAGGGGCATAGGCCAAGTGCTCGCCCATGAGGCGAGAGATCGCTTCCTTGTCTCCGGCCCTGGCATGCTTAACCATGCCTGCCACGAACTCACCGATCTCTGCACGCTCGTTCTCGTCGAACTTCCGCTCGCCGTAGAGACAGGCATATTTTTCGAATAACGACATGACTACCTCTACATTTGGAAGGCTGGGGCGTACCCCTGGTGGCCATAGTTTGAACCAGCGGGAGCTGATGGCCCCTGCATCTGAGCCTCGGGGCTCCAGCCACCACGACCTTCACGACTGAACGCTCTACCGGCGCCACGACCCAATGACTTCAGGATCGTGGGGCCTAGGAGGAGTCCTGCAAGAAGTGTTGCGGCGCCACCGGCACCTCCCATAGACTTCGCGCCGCCCCACATTTTACCTACGAGCCCCTTCTGGGCGGCCGGGGCAGCGGCTATCTTTCGTATCTCCACCACTTTTAGGAAGAGATCCTTGTCGGCCATGGTCGAGGCTTTCTTGGCCAGATTCTCCACTTCAGACATGAGATACTGTTCGGTATCCATGTTATCCGTGAAGGAGTTCATTCCCACTTCAACAGGGTCCGGAGCATCGTCCAGGATGTTGATGTGGTGGCTGAGAAGGTCGGTCTCGCTGATCTTCTTACGGAAGGTGTCGAGATCTATCTGGAATGCGTGGTGGCCGTTGATGACCTTCCACTCGCCATTAGGAATCTCAACCTTCTCTGCGAGCATCTTCTTGTCTACAGGGTGGCCAAGCTTTGTGAGATCGGCCTTGACGGCCTCAAACACCTTCAACCACACATTCGCCATCTTAGGGAAAGCGCAGCAAGCGTACTTCATGAGATCTTGAATGTGACCGCCATCGAGCAGAACATGGTTCTTGGCGGCATCACGAATGACGTCGTACGCCTTGTGAGTGGCGTCTTCGGCAGCTTGCTTCTCGAAGAAGAGGTTATCAACACGCTTCCTCAGCTCGTTAATTATCTCGCCGGCATTCTGCTCAGCGCGTTTCTCCATCAGCGCTTGAGTCTCCCTCGCGAAAGGCTGAGACCTCGCCACTTTCTCAAGACCAGCCATAACGGACTTTCCGAACTCCATACGATCGTTCATAGGCTCGAACATCTTGAGGACGGATGCCGTCTTCACTGTGCCCGTCTGGTCAGGATGAAGGATGGCCTGCACGCCGGCCAGTGACGCCAGAGGGAAGGTGAACGTCTTGTCACCAGCGGTTTTGAAGATACGCTCGTTCGCGTCCAGATTCGTCAGCTCGACGACACGCTGAATCTGCGTGGGTGACAAGTTGTTCTTCTCGGCGATCTTGGCCAGGGTGTCATTGAGTGGCACGTTCTTCTCGACGTACTGCTCCGACGCCATCTTGGCGAAGTCAACGAAACGAATTGGGTTGATGTCCACAGTAGCCTCCTACTTTTTGCCCATAGCCGCCAACAGCGGATTCGGCCCCTTCGGCTTGGGGAGGGCACTGAATCCAGCCGCTGAACTGCGCTTGGCCACGCTAAGGTGCGGTGTCTTCTGAACGCGCATAAAACCGCTACGCTCGGAAGGATTGGCCTTGCCGTGTGTAGTGACCTTCTCAGTCGCCGGCTGCGGGAATGCGAATCCCTGCTTGCTTAACTCGCTGAAGAATCCACCGACAAACGCCTGCTTGATGGTGGAGTCACTGCCACGAGTCATGAAGATGTTCTTGTTGATCTTCTGCTGCTCAGGGCCTTTGACGACTTTTCCGCTACCAAACGACAGTTTGCTGGGCTTGCCGTCAGGAAGGTCGGCCTTTTCCTTTGAATCGTGAGACGGCGTATCCTGTGACGAATTCACATCGCCGTCAGATCCAAGCATGCCTCCTGCCCCAAACCGGTCTTCGGCTCTCTTAGAGAAACAGTCCAACAGGTCGCTATATGTAATCATCCCAATCTCCAGAAGATATGTCCTCTAAGGTTTACTGTATAGAGCCATGATTTCAAGACTAGCCGTTGACGGCCGGCATGAGTGTGCGGGCATAGTCGCCATAATACTGCTTGGCGGCTAGCCAGCAGAGCATAGTAGCCTGAAAGGCGTCGTCTGGCAACGTATGGTCATATCGCATGGACTTGTGATAGTCATCATACTCGATAAAGATCGATGTGAAGTCGTCAATGAACGGCATCTTCGGGTTAGGATCATTCTTCATGATCTCGAACATTGGAAACCTGATTCGGGTCTTTTTGATGGCGTCAATGGTCGCCCGCATGTTCTGAAACCGATCAATCAGATATCTACCGTACTTACCAGCTCGGTTATCAAACTTAACCAGCGCCCGTTGCTGAGCTGATTGGAACTCAAGCATGACTGGGTCTGGCGTCCCCACATCCACCGGCTTCCACCCGTAGTTATCGATGAGATTCTCGTTGTTGATGTGGCCAAAGCCATAGTCAGACCCGCAGAAAACAACACCAAACTTGCGAGCGAGTTTATCAAACATGGCGGGTTGGGCTACCAGATCGGACCGTGCCCCCAGGAACTTCTCCATGTAGTGCACGCGGAACTTCTCGTCAGCACCGTAGGTACCAATGACCACGACGGTGAACGCCCTCTTCTTCCTGGCCTTACCCATCGTATCCGTGGATCTCATACCTGTTCCGTGGTCGATACCCATGAACATCGGGCGCCCAACGAGCTTGATGCCATCAGGATCGTCCCATGACTTTCGATCCTCCTCGCACGCATTCCGAATGTCCTGCTCCGTTAGAACCAGCTCGCCCTCCTCACTAGGAAGGCCGAGTACTTCATTCTGGAACACGGGGAAGGGTATCTCTGGGTCGTGGAGTTTAGAGTGCACACGACTAAAAGACTGAAACGGCACCTGGATCTGGCTGATTCTGAATCCAAAGCACTCGTCCAGTTTGCTGGGCCGCATTGCGACCCATTCACCGCCGTAGTCGTCCTTGTCGTGCGGATTCTTATGCCGTTTCGGGTAGAGCTCCTTGCCGCACTTGGTGCAGATGAACATGGTGTTGGAGATGACGTGCTCGTCCAGATAGTTCCAGTGGTGGCAACCCATGTGCTTACAACGAACCATCCACTCGAACTGACAGGAGTGGTCGTACCGCCGGGGGAGAACATTCATCTTCGATTTGGGTGTGCCCGTGTAAATCCTGAAGAACCGATCTGGCAGGGCGTGCGACTGGCACTCCTCGATGAACGGGATCTCATCTGAAATGATATCCTGGATCTCATCGATATTCACGAGGTCAGCAGACACGCCTCGCGTGGCATCAGCCGACAGGTAGCACGATCTGAAGTTGGCCATAGACCCGTTGTTGAACTGCTTCATCCCCACTTGCCATATGTTCATGGTGGATAGCATCTCGTCAGCGATCTTGGGCGAGTCTTCAGCGATCTTCTTGAACCGCTGTTGGCTGAATACAGAGACCTGGCTGAACCTGGGCTGGATGAATAGTGCCTTCATGCTCGGGATGGATGCCATGAGGGCGATTGCCTTACAGGCGGCCGTCGTGCTCTTCTCACACTGTCTCGCCCACATAAGGATCATGTTTCTAGACCCCTCTGGGTGCTTGACGCTTAGATCGTAGATGGGCTTGAGATAGGATCGATTGTGATGGATTGTCGCACCACCCATTTGCGGGATGATGTCGACGTACCTAAACGGCCAGTCCTTCTCAACATGAATGATGTCAGGAATGAGGTCTGAGATTGTGGTTATATCGCGTGTGGCCACACCCTCATAGAGCGGTGGTTCTTCGGCCACAGCCGTGGAAGTAATCAGGCGCCCCATGTCATCGACGAAGTTGATGTCTATTGGATCTTCATCGACATCCCTGACTAACCAGGCGTCACTACGCGCGCTCATTGGCAGTTTGCCCCTTTATCTCAGCACCAATGGTCTTGAATTCCCTGTCAGACGGGACGATCGAGATATTGTGGAAATACGCGCCAGTCGCAATAGGCTGATCGACGTCCCCGGTCATCTTCCCGATATTCGTGTACGTATTGATAACCTGGTGGATCTGCTTGAAGGCCTCACCCTTGAGCTCCGTAGCTGCGCATATTCTCCTCTGAAGATCAACAGCCGCTACCTGGAGTGTCTCCTGGTAGTGTGCATTCGATCCTTCTTTCACGCGCAACTCAACGGTTGTCATCCTCCTAGCGAGAATCTTGGGTCTCTTCTCTGAGGGATGAATGACTGATAGATAGTAACGCCAATCTTCCTCGGACAGCGACCCTACGTCATAGAACACAGATGTGTAGAGGTCAAGGGCCACATTACGCCATTGGCGTCTCGACAGCTCCTCAAGACCTGTTTGGTGGTCTGCTCGACTACCCCGGGTCGTAAGAACTGTCTCCAGGGTGGTCTTCACCCGAGGGTCTACAAGTTCCGTGAATAGATTGTCCATCCAATCGGGTAGGTTATAGGGCGTGATGACGCCGATGACGTTCAACAACATCTCGTACATGCCTCGTTGTTTCTTGGTCGGCACGCCCTGTTTCTTAACAAGGTCTCTCAGCTCCTTGGGAACCCTTGACACGAATCGCTTCTGGAGCTGTTTGTAGTAGCCAACACCGAATTTAGGCGCTGTAAGATTACGCTGATGTATTTCGGTTACTGCCTCATCAGGCGGTGTTGTGAGGAATTTGAGGCATAGAAACCTGTGGAATGGCAAAACACGCACGTGGTCGTTAACACCGAGGCCAAAGCTTGCTATATGGTTGCAGGCGCATCGAAGTACGAAATCATCCCTATCACCAATATCAAAGAACGTACGGCCGTGTCTAGACTTCTCTGCGGACACTAACAGGTGCCGTATGCCGTTGAACGTGGCTTGGGATATTCCGTACTTCTCGCTTATCTGAACGCGTGTAAGCATAGAGGGTATTAACCGTCATTTTCCATGATTGTGTGACTGTACTGGCGCAGATCGCGCTCAGCATTATCGAGGGCGTACATGGCCGTCTTCAACGGCTCCTGCGACACAGGGAGCCCCAGTCGAGATGCTAACAGGAGCTTGGCACACGCCTCTTTGGCAACACCAATCTTCTCGATCTGGTCCACGAACTTGTAGGCGTTTTCCTCGGTGATGAAGTTGAGGCCCAGCATGGCATCGACGGTGTTCTTGGCATCGTCATCGTCCACGTCCAGGGCCACCTTCACGAGTTTACGACCGTCAAGACTGGAGATGGGGAGCCACTTGCCGCTTACCGGCTGGATGAACGAGGCCTCCTTCATGAGGTTGGGGTAGGACCCGGTAAACCGGGGTCTCGCCTTCTCAGCAGAAGCCTGCTTGTCCATTGTCACCGGTTCCTGGGAGCCAAGGCCTACCATATGCTCACACGGGACGAAAGACCACTCGGGGCTGATGAAAACATCCTTACCGTCCATGTGCCAGTTCTTGATATTAGATGAGATGTGGATCTCCTGAACGCCGTGGATGGACTCAACAGCGGTCTTGTCGATACCACCCGGCATGGACGCCCGACCCCACACTTTTACAGGCTCAGTGGCGATAATGCTGCCGTTCTTCTGGAGGACAAAGGCCCCCCAACCATTGGGCGGTGCGCCGAAGATTGCCACCTTGTCGAGTTCCACAGGCTCTCCAA
>Ga0114918_10002992_pt1 | contig 14959 bp, 9 predicted proteins | sample LantaG_FD_87015 | JGI IMG/M metagenome (GOLD analysis project Ga0114918, IMG submission 87015) | Deep subsurface microbial communities from Baltic Sea to uncover new lineages of life (NeLLi) - Landsort_02402 metaG | ecosystem: Environmental > Aquatic > Marine > Oceanic > Sediment | place: Baltic...
AGAGAGAGAGAGAGAGAGAGAGAGAGAGAGAGAGAGAGAGAGAGAGAGAGAGAGAGAGAGAGAGAGAGAGAGAGAGAGAGAGAGAGAGAGAGAGAGAGAGAGAGAGAGAGAAAGAGAGAGAAAGAGAGAGAGAGAGAGAGAGAGAGAGAGAGAGACCGAGGAAAGAGAACGAAGAGGGAGAGAAAGAGAAGGGAGGAGCTCACCTCTCAAGAAGAGACGAAACAAAAAACAAAACAAACAGGCGCTCTTCTCCTTCGAAGGGGTGATAGCGGACACGCGCGCGGCGCAGGCCGAGGCCTGGAAGCGGGTGAGCTCCCGCAGGGCGCTGGCGTGGCCGCCTCCAGAGGTCTCGCTCTGGGGCGGCGGAAGCAGCGGCGGCGGAGAGGAAAGTCCTTTCATCTCTCCCCCCACTCCCTCTGCTCCCGCGTCCAACTCTTCCCGCCTCCTCCCGCCCCGAGTCGCCCTCGTTTGCTCCCTGCGGCCCGAGCGGGCTATCACCGAGGTGCTCCAGTGGACGCGGGACTACGGCCTGGCGAGCAAGATCGCCGCAGAGGTCGCGCACGAGTATTTGGCCATCGTCCGCGGCGACGACGACGACGACGACGACGGTGTCAGCGACGCCGGCGCGGTCGCCGCCGCCGGCGCAAGCGCGACCGGCGCCAACGAGAAAGTGCCCAAACCCTTCTTCTCCTCGCCCCGCCCCGGCGTCGCCCGCTGGCTCGCCGCCCTCCGCTCGGCCCGCGTGCCCTGCGCCGTCGTCACCTCGCTCGACCGCCGCACGCTGCTCTCGGCCCTCGAGCGGATGGGCCTCCTGCACGACGACCTCCTGCTCGCGCCCTCGGCCGCGGCCTCGTTCGTCACCGCCGAGGACGGCGCAGAGTCGCTCGCGCACTCGCTCCTGGCTGGCGCCCTGAAGCTCGGCAGGCCCCCCAACGCCTGCTGCGCGTTCGTGGCCAGCCCCTCGGGCGTCGCCGCGGCGCACAACGCCTCGATGCGGGCCGTCGCCGTCGTCACCGGGGAGCACTCGAGCCACGACCTCCGCTCCGCGGACGCGACCGTCACTCGCCTCGACGAGCTCGCCGTGATCCAGGTTCGGAGGCTATTTTCCAGCAGCCCGGAGGGGACTCCGGGGGCGTTTATGGGGAAGCAGAAGGAGCGGGCTCCCGGGACCGGAGGAGGTGAGATGAAGGTTTCAGTTTTTTTGGGGGGGCCTTTTTTCGGTGCCGACAACGGGGAAAGAGGAAAAAGAACTCTTCGAATCGCATCACTCTCTCGAGTTCCGTTCTCCATCCTGCTTCTTAAACCACTCTCGATAAACGAAACGACACACCAGGGACCGGGGGCGACGGCAGCTGGTTCGACCCCGACGCCGACGCCGCGGCGAGGAGGCAGAGCAGGAGGCGGCGGGTCGCCGGCGGGGTGATGGAACCCGAGGCAGCGCCCGGAAATGGAGGAGTAGGAGGAGGAGGAGGAGGCAGAGGAGGCGGGGGCGACGGCGACGACGGAGGCGACTGGCGGCGTCGGAGGTGAAAGGGAGAATTGTAAATTGTACAACGAAATGGAACGGACCGTTCCGAAGGAAAGCGATGAAGCGGAGAGAGGGCGGGGGCGTCGGGATCGAGAGAGGTCTCGGAGGAGAAAAGAGAAACTTCCTTTCAAAGGACTCACTTCCGCTCTTCCTCTGCTCTCGCATCTTCGCGTTCTCGAATGCGCGCTTTTCGATTCTCCAATTCGGTCCTGCGCACGCTGAGCGCGTCGAGACGACCGGCAACTACTACGCACCTGCAGCAGCAGCAGCACCAACAGTCGCAGCAGCAGAACCTGCCCGCCGCACCGAGGCGGCGCTCTTCTTCGATCGTCGCAATGGCAGCAACCTCGGCATCCCCGTCGCTCGGCCGCCTCGACCCGGCGACAACGGCCCTCTTCGTCTGCGACGTCCAGGAGCGCTTCCGGCCGCTCATCGCCGGCTTCGACGCCGTGGCCGAGACGAGCTCGAGGCTGGTGAGAGGAGCCCGGGCCCTGGGGCTGCCCGCCATCGTGGTGACCGAGCAGTATCCGAAAGCTCTCGGTCCCACGGTGGACGAAATCGCGTCGGTGCTGGACGACGCCCCTCCCTCGACCTCGGCGACGGGAACGGAGACGAAGGCCACCGTCGTCGCCAAGACAGACTTCTCGATGCTGGTCCCCGAGGTCCAGCGGGCGCTCCCCCAAAACATCAAATCGGTGATCCTCTGCGGCATCGAGGCCCACGTCTGCGTCTGGCAGACGACGCTGGACCTGAGGTCCCGAGACGTCGACGTGCACCTCTGCGTCGACGGAATCTCGTCGCAGCGGCTGTCCGACCGCGAGCTCGGCCTGAGGCGCGCGGCGCAGGCAGGGGCCTTTCTTTGCTCGAGCGAGATGGTCCTCTTTCAGCTGACGCGGGGCACGTCGAACCCGGCTTTCAAGGCGGTGTCGGCGCTGGCGAAGGAGGAGAGGAAGGCGGCGGCGCTGCCGGGGCTCGGAGGAGGAGCGGCGAGGCTTTGAGGGAAAGTGTTTTGTTTTGTTTTTTTTGCATCCTTCCCCCCCCCCCTCCCGCATGTATCCTCTCATTAAAAATCAAAGAAAAGGAAAAGAAGGAAAGCAAAGACAGGGAGAGGAATCGAAGGCGGTGGGGGCGGCGCGCAAGGCAGAAAGAGGGAAAAACGTGTGGCGAAGCGGCGAAAGAAAAAAGAAAAAGAAAACAAAAGCGTGAAAAAAATGAAAAAAAAACACTCCCTCCCTCTTCTTCAGTCCGCCATCGACAGGCTCTCCCTGCCCAGCTTCGCCATCGCCGCGGCCACCCCGGACCCGGGCGAGGTGGCAGCCGATCCAGCAGGTCCGAGGCAGACCTTTTCGCGCCTCTCGTGGGCTTCGTGCACCTTCCGCTCCGCCTCGAGGTCGAGCCCCTCGCCCTCTTTCTTTTCGTTGAGTCTTGAGGACGGGTACTTGGTCCAGAAGCGGGGCCTGGAGTCTTCGTCTCCTTTGGCCGGTTTCTTCGCGGCTGCCGCGGCGGCTGCCGCTTCCGGGGTCGCGGGCTGCTCGAGCGAGACGCGTCGGCCGGGGCGAGCCTTTTCGCCGAGCTCGGGCCACTCCTTCGCCGGCGACGACGACGAGGACAGCCGGGCATTGGTGACATCGTCGACGTCGGCGCCGGCGCGCGTGCTCTCTTTTTCCATGCTGCTTCTTTACTTTCTTATTTCAAGATCTGCTATTGGAGGAGGCGACGCCCAGGGGAGAGATCGAAGGGGTTGGAGGCGGGTTTCGCGGAATAGGCAAAGGTAGAAAAAAAAGGAGCGAGAGCCGATTGCTTAACCTTCCTTGAGCGACGAAAAAGTGAACCAGTGTTCTTCCCGTTCTTTTACATTTTTACATTTTTCTCAAACACCCTCTCTCCCTCTCTCTCTTCAAAAGATCGCCCGCAGCAGGATGATCAGCAGCATAAACAGCACCATCGCTGCCAAGAGCATGATGCATAGCACGAGCCTCCCCGCGCGCTGCGTCTTCTCGGCCCGGACGAGCTGGCGGACGCCTGTTTTTTTTGTTTTTTGTTTTGTTTCTTTCAGCTTTTCTTCGTCTTCTCTTTCAACTCTCTCCCAAACAAACAAACAAAAAAAAGCCCCTCACCGTCGTCCACCTTCGCGGCCACCTCCTGGATGTTGACGTCGACCCTGTCGAGGATACTCCCCTGCTCGACGACGAGGACGCCTGTAGTTCGTTTTGTTGTTGAAGGAGGGGGGAAAGTTTTGGAAAATTCAAATGAGGAAAAAGTCAGTGTTTTTTTCCCCTTGAGTTTTTCTGTACCGAAGAAAAATGAAAAAAAACTCCCAACGCACCGAGGTCCTTCATGATCTCCGACAGCTGCGAGATGCTCTCGACCACCCTGTCAATCTCGGCCTCGCGCTCTCGCGCCAGCGTGTCAAGCGCCCCGGCCCTCGCCTGCTGCTTCTGCGTGAATCCATGGGAGGAAGTCGTTGAAATATAGGGAGCGCTGCCATCGTCAAAGTCGTCGTCCCCGAATCCGTTTCCTCCTCTCCGGCTCGCGCCCTCGAGCAGCGCGTCGAAGCCCCCCGCCTTTGCCGAAGAAGAAGCTCCTCCTCCACCGCCACCTCCTTGCTGCCGCTGCTGCGCGCGGAGCTTCTCGAGGAACCCGCGCTGCTGCCGGCGGAACTGCAGTGACAGCTGCTGCAGCTCCGCCGCGAGCGTCCGCCGGACGTTTTGCCTGACCCTCTCGTCGGCCTCCGACAGGTGCGCCCCCGAGTGATCACCGCCGTTCCTCCCGACGGCGCTCAGCCTCGCCTCGCAGTCGCGGAACAGGCGGGTGACCGCGGCGGTCGCGCGAGACACCTCGGCGTCGCGCCCCGAGCGCGAGTCGTCGTCGAACGTCACGAGCGCGGCGCGCTGGTGCAGCTCGCGGAGCTCGGCCATCGCGGCGCGGATGCGGCCCATGTCCCTGCGGGCGGCGTCCTTGAAGGCGACGTAGGCCGGGGCCGGGGGAAGGCCGGGGGAGGGGGACTGTCCCCCCTCGGCAGCAGTGTGGGCGGCGGCGTCGGACGGAGGGCCGAGCGCGGCGTCGAGGAGGCGCATTGCCGCCGCCGAGGCACCGTTCCCGTCGGCTCCTCCTGCCGCGCTGTACATGCCGTAGCCTCCTCCGGCGGGTCCCTGGCTGCTCCCCCCTCCTCGCGCTGCGGCGCGGTACTTGAGGAAGCGGTCGGTGCGCGAACGCGTCGTGCCGATGATGGTGGTGGTTGTCGCGGCCATGGTTTTCTTTTTCGATGGATCGATGGGATGACGAACGGCGACGGAGGAGAGGCGTTTCTCTTTTGGGGGCTCTGCCAGCGCTCGCGCGCTCGCTGCTTTTTTTCTCTGCGATGAGGCAAGAGAGAAGGACAGACGGGAGAGCACGGACACGAAGCGCGCGCGAGAGAGAGACCTCGTGCTCGAGCGAGCGAGCGAGCGAGGGCGCGCGCAAGAGAGAGAAAGGGAGAGAGACAGACAGAGGGGCGATGCAAAGTGTTTTTTGTCTTTTTTCCCTTTCAGTTTTTTTTCCCCCTCCCCCTCTCACTCCCCACCGGCAACCAGCTCCTCGGCCAGCACCCGCAGCAGCCTCTCCACAAACTCCAGCTGGCTCTCCACGGGCAGGACCCCGGCCGGGGGCAGGTGGACGAAGGCGGCGTGGCGGACGACCCGCGCCTCCTGCCCTCTCTTTTGCCCCTCCCCTCTCTTCCGCCCCTCTCCTCTCTTTCGCCCCTCCTCTCCCTGTTGCCCCCGCGGCCAGCCGAGCGTCAGCCGACGCCTGCAGAGGGAGAGAGCGGAGGGGAGAGAGCGCAGAAAGAGAGGGGAAGAGAGCAGCGGACTCTTCTTCTTCTCCTTCTTCTCCTTCTCCTTCTTCTCCCCTCCGGCCTCGCTGCTGCTGCTGCTGCTGCAGGCGCAGAGGGAGTGCCAGTAAATAAAGTTGCACAAGTACCTCCCTGCGTCGTCCGTCGTCGCCACTGTCCAAGAAGAGGAGGAGGAGGAAGACTCCTCGGAGAGGCGGAGCGCGACTCGCGCCAGCGGCAGGCCGCTGTCGAGCTTTCGCTCCCGCTCCGCCGCCGTCGCCGCGGCGCTGCTGCTGCCGTTGCTCTCGCTCGACTTCTTTCTTCCCCCTCTGCTGCTGCCCTCCTGCGCCTTCGCTGTCGTCCCCGTCGTTATCGCCTCCCGCAATAGCACCCTCCCGTCGGCGTCGGGCACGCGGAAGTCAGCCGAGTTGTGAGCGCGCGTCTCGAGGCGAATTTTCGGAGAGGTGCCCGAGGGGTACACGCCCAGGTGGAGGGCGACGAAGTGGTAGGGAAGAGGAAGAGAAGAGAAGGAGGAAGAGGAGGGGGAGGCCGAGGGAGCAGCGTCCGTCGCCGTTGCCGCCGCCTTGGCCGTCGCCGCTGCCGCTGCCGCGGCCACCGCGCGCGCCGCATCCTCCAGATCCACGCGCACCCAGCGCTCGACGTCGGCGGCCGAGACGCGCAACACCGCCGTCTTGACGAGGGAGCGGGCCAGAGAGAATCTTCCTCCTTCCGCCCGTTCCGCCGTCGCCCGCTGCCTCAGCCCCTCGACGACCTTCTGCGACGGGTTATCCGAGATTTCGGCGAAGGGGCCGAACCCCGTCACCGCGAAGACGACGCGGGGCAAGGGCAGGGGCAGTGGCGGTGGAGACGGGGCAGGAGGCTCGACGTTGGCGGTCGACGGCGCCGAGGTCGCCGCCGCTGCCGCTGCCGAAGCATCGTTGGGTTTGCTTCCCATGGTCTTCCTCTTAAGATTGTTCGTCTCTCTCCCTCTCTCTCTCTCTCTCTCTCTCTCTCTCTCCCGGGTGCAAGATGAGGCTCTCTCTGCGCCGGGTTTCTATCTTCTCTCTGGACTCACGACCACAAGGCGAGTGGGTGAAAAGAGAGCTTCAAAAGAGACGGAGAGAAACGCTGCAAAGAGCGATCAAACGCGCTAGCCCGAACGATGGAGAGTGAAAAAAAATGTGGATCGAACACAACGCCATTCAAGTCAAATCATCCTCTTCCCGCATCTTTCCCTGCCCGCGCACGCACGCACGACTATGCGCTCCGCCGCCGCGCTCCGCCGCGTCACGATGGGCCCCGTAGCCTCCCGAGTCTCGGCGGCGATGACGCCCCCGGCGACCGTTGCGAACAGCAGCCGGCCTCCTCTCCTCTCGGTGCCGGCTCGCCAGCGTCGTCACCGGAGCCTCTCCGTCGCCGGCCGCTCCGCGGCCTCCCCTCCGCCGCCCTCCTCCCCTCCGACCCCCTCCGCCGCCGCCGCCGCCGCCGACCCGTTCGCCCGCTTCGCCGAGGCTCAGGCCGCGCTCCCGCGGCCCACGCTCGCCGAGGAGGCCCGCACCCTGCTCGCCTCGGCCAAGACGGGCGTCCTGGCGACGGCCTCCGCCGCCGCGAGCGGGCACCCCGCGGGCTCGGTCGTGCAGTTTGCGCTCCTGGCCGAGCCGGGCCGCGCGGGCGCCGCCCCCGCCCCCGCCCCCGCTCCCCGCTGCTGCGCCCCCGTGCTCGCGCTCTCCTCGCTCTCGGCGCACACCCGGGACCTCGCCCTCGACCCGCGGTGCAGCCTCACCGTGCTGTCTCCCGGGTTCGGCGGGATGGAAGACAGACGCGTCTCGCTCGCGTGCGTCGCGCGGAGGCTCCCCGACGCGGACGAGGAGCAGAAGGCGGCGCGCGCCGCCTACAGGCAGAGGCACCCGGACGCGTTCTGGTCCGACTTTGGCGACTTCAGCTGGTGGAGGCTGGACCCGATCGGCGAGGGGAGCTCCAAACTGCCGGCGGCCCGCGTCGTGATGGGCTTTGGCCGCGCCGGCTCGGCCTCCGCGGCGCAGCTGGCCGCGGCCTCTGCGGACCCGGTGTCGCCGTTCTCGGGCCCCGTCGCCGGCCACATGAACGCCGACCACGGCGACGCCGTGCTCGCCGTGGCGAGGAGCGCGACGGGCCTCGGCGAGAGGGTCGCGAGGGCCGCGATGGGGCGCGTCGACCGGCTCGGCTTCGAGGTCGAGCTCGTCCTGGCCCACGGGGGCGAGGGCGGGGGCGAGGGCGAGGGCGGGGGCGAGGGCGGGGGCGGGGGCGAGGAGGGCGCCGCCGCCGAGGGGGGCGGGGCGGGCGTGAGGGGGGGGCCGGCGGCGCGAGCGGGCTCCGGCGGCGAGCGCCTGCGCGCTCGCGTGGCGTTCCCGCAGCCCGCCGAGGACAGGAAGGCCCTGAAGGACAGGCTGGTGGAGATGACCAAGGCGGCCAAGGCGGCGACGAGCGGGTGAGGGCGAGCGAAGGGACGCGCTGTAACAAATCAAACACGGTGTTCATTTTTCCGAGGCTTCTTTTACTAGAACAGAAACGCGGCACCCTCCCGCATATTTCGCCCCAGCAATGCTCCTGCCCGCTCTCGCCGCGGCGGCTGGACGGCGCCAGGGGCGATCAGCGGCGAGTCTCCTTTCGGCTATGGCGATGCGCGAGGGGCGCACTGCCGCCGCCGCTGTTTCCGGAGAGGCGCCGAGCGCTGCGACGGCGACGGCGATCGCCGAATCCCGCCGCCGGATGGCCTCTTCGTCGTCCGCCGCGGACCTCCTCCGCCGCTTTGCCGACCCGCGGCTCCAGCCGCCGTCGATCGTCCGCCTCCCGCCCGCGCTCCAGCAGGCGCACGACGCCGTCTCGAGCTCGGGCGTGGCCGGCGGTCCTCGGAGGCTCGGCCCGCTGGCGGCGTCGCTGGCGGGCAGGCTCGCGTCGAGGTCGAGGTCGCTCGGCCGCGGCGGCGCGAGCGCGGCGGCTTGGGAGGGAGAAGAAGGAGAGCAGGCGAGCGACGACGACGACGGCGGCGGCGGCGACGACGAAGAAACCCTCGGACCCGAAGGCGGCGAAGAAGGCGACCCCATCTCCCTCGAGGAGGGCGGCCGCGTGCTCGTCCTCGACCTTGTGGCGGGCGGCACCGCGCGGTTCTCCGCGGGGAAAGACGGGGAGCCGCTGGGTCCCGCCGACGGGGAGGCCCTCGGGTGGCGGCGCGGCGGCGGCGGGGAGAGGAAGAAGAGGAGCAAGGGCCGACGGGACTCGAGCGGGGGCTCCCCCGCTCGCTCCCCGCTCCCCGCGCGCCCGGCCCCGCCGGCGTACCCCGACGACGCCACGGCCGCGGCCTACGCCCTGGCCCGCGCCCCGGCGTCGTTCGCGGCCACGCTGCACGCGCTGCTCGCCCTCCGCGCGTCGGGGGGGGCGCCGGCCCTCTCGCGCTCGCCGCCGCCGTCCGCGCCCCTGCGGCCGCCGCCGCCGCCGCCGCCGCCGCTTCGGGTCCTCGACTTCGGGGCAGGGACGGGCGCCGCCTTCCTCGCCGCCGCCGCGGCTTTCGGCGGGCGTGGCGTCGAGGTCGTGGCCGTGGAGAGGGCTCAGGCGATGGCGAGCGCTGGGAGGCGCGTGGTCGAGTCCCTGAGGGAGGCCGCTGCTGCCGCGGCAGATGAGCTCGAAATCTCTGACGACGACGACGGAAGCGAAAGCGGAAGCGAGAGCGACGGCGACGGGCTGCCGCCCTTCTCCCCGCCGCGCCGCGTCCGCTGGGTCCGCTCGCTTGAGGAGGCGGCGGCGGCGGCGGCGGCGGTGGAAAGCTCTTCTCCTGCCGAAGGCGGCGGCGGCGGCGAGATAGACCATTACTGGCGCGCGAAGAGGGAGGCGGCGGAGAAGAAGAACAAGGGCGAGGCCGCGGCCTCCCCTCTCGCGACGGACCGGTTCGACCTCGTCCTCGCCGCCTTCTCCCTCGGGGAGAGCCCCGACTGCGCCGCCGAGGCCGCCGCCGTGGAGGCCCTCTGGGAGCTCGTCGCGCCCGGCGGCGCGCTCGTCGTCGTCGAGCCGGGGACGCCCGCGGGGTCGCTGGCCGTGCGGGCGGCGCGGGACCGGGTGCTCTCGCTCCCGGCGAGGCCGGCCGAGCTCGGGGGCGGCGGCGGGGCGGCGGCGGGGGTCGGACGCAGTCCCGCCGCGCACGTCGCCGCGCCCTGCCTCCACGACGGCGCGTGCCCGCTGGCGTCCAGTAAAGACAAGAGGACCTGGTGCCACTTCGGGCAGCGGCTCGAGAGGTCGCGCGCGCAGCGGGTCGCGGCGGCGTCGGCGTCGGCGGCGTCGGCGGCGGCCGCGGCGGGCGGCCGGGGAGGGGGAGGAAGAGCCGCCGCCGCCGCCGCCTCGGGCGGGCGCGGCGGCGGCGACGACGGCGCCCCCCCCGGCTCTTCTTCTTCTTCTTCCCTGTCCCGCCCGGCCTTCTCCGTCTCCGTGTCGTCGCACACGGATGTGCGCTTTGCGTACGTGGCGCTCGTCGCGGCGCCGCGGCCAGAGAGGCGGCGGCGGGGAGGAGAGAGAGGAAGAGGGGGAGGAGGAGGAGAAGGTAGAGAAGGGGAGGATTCTTCTTCTTCCTCTTCTTCCCCTGCTGTCGAAGAGACCGTCCTCGCCCGCATCACGAGGGCACCCAGGCCGCGCAGCGGCCACGTTCTTGTCGGGGCGTGCTTCGACCCCGAGGGCAGCGAGTTCCCTCGTCCTCCTCCTTCTTCTCTTTTGTCCTCCGAGGGGAAATCTCCGCTGCCGTCGTCGGCGTTTCTGCAGCTCGACCTCCTCGACGGAAACAACGCCTCCTCCTCCTTCGGCGCCTCCGTGGTGACCGTAACCTCCTCCTCGAAGCCCAAGGGCACCTACCGGGCCGCGCGGGGCGCGCGGTGGGGCGGGGTCATCGCCCTGCCGGCCTCGGCCGTCGCCAAGGCCGCGGCGCTCGACGCGAAGAAGGAGAAGCAGAAGAACGAGGCATGATTATTTTTAATCTCCTTTACATTGATAGATTTCTAGAAAACTCAAAACTCTACTCTCTCTATTTGCAGGCGGGAAGAAAGCGCGGACCGCAGCATTGGCGCGCCCCGCCTGTTATAATTGTAAAAAAAGAAGATGAAAAAACCGAGCATTTGTTTCAACCAAAAAAAGCAGCTGGAAAACACCAGCTCCGCGGAAGAAGTCGACAAGAAGATCGAAAGAGGCGAACCCGCCAGAACCGATAGGGCGAGAGAGCCCGTTTTCGACACGCCCCCCCTACCTTCCCCAGTTGGAGAAGAAGTCCCTCACGTCCCTCACGAACACCGCGGGGCGCTCCAGCGCCGCGAAGTGCCCGCCCGAGCCCGCGCGCGTGAAATGTTTCAGGTTGCTCCCGGCGGCCACCCAGGCACGCGGCGGCCTGAAGAGTTCGCGCGGCATGTCGAGCACCGCGGAGGGGATGCGGACGTAGCTGTTGAGGTGGCATTGTTTTTTTTTGGTTTTTGGTGTGGAGAGGGGGAAAAAGGCCGGTGAGAACGAACGAAGGAGACAGAGAAACGAAAGAAAACGTCTCCAGAGAAGGAAAGAACCCTCTCTCCCCCCCTCCCTCCCCCCCGGCAACGCCGCCCGCTCCGCGACGCCGGCGCTCCGCCCCTCGACGCCTCTCTCGACGCCGCCCCCCCCCTCCCCCGCTCCCGCTCACCCGGCGAGCAGCTCTTTGACCTCCCCGGCGCTCTCGACCTCCTTGTAGATCCGCACCGACGAGCACGCCCGGTTCCCGAACCAGTAGAGGCACGCGTTCAGGAGGAGGTCGCCGCGGCGGAAGTGGTGCGGCGCCGAGGCGTCGTCTGGGTTCTTCGTCCGGTCGGCGCCGAGGTCGCCCCAGCCGTGGAACTTTTCCTGTATTTTTTTTCCGTTTGTGGGGACGGGTTGCAGAGAGAGAGGAGGAGAGAGGGAAGGAGACGGAGAGAAAAGGAGGAGGGGGGGCGTGAGAGGAGCTCGCCCGTTTTCCCCCTCTCTCTCTCTCGCGCGCGCTCTGGACCCGACGACGGAAGACTCGAGGGACACAACTCCAAGCCCCCAAACTTCTCTTTCGAGGCTTCTCACCGAGACCCAGGCCAGCGCCGCGACGGGCGAGTCGCTCAGCCCGTAGCCCAGAGTCATAGGCTTCGTGCTCTGAATCTTAAAGTACCCGCTCTCTTTCGTCTGGTAGATCAAGAGCCCTTTGAGCCCCTTCGCTTCGTCCTTGGTGATGAAGATCGGGGCGACGTGCGCGAACGGCGCGTTGAGGAGCTGCAGGAGAGTCCAGGGGGAGGAGAGGCGCGGGGACGCGATCGCCATGTTCTGGTGGACGGCGACGATGGGACGAGGGTTGGGGTTTTCTTCCTCCTCGGGGGGGGAGGAGGCGGAAGCAGAGGAGGCGGAAGCAGAGGTGGCGCGCAGGAGCCCCTGCTGCCTCTCCTTCCTCCTTCCCCCTCCCAGCTTCTCCGCCGAGAAGAAGCTTTTGACCTTGTCGAGCGCGCTCGGCGGCGCGGGAACGCAGCCAAAGTCGAGGGCCATCCTCCTCGCGATCAGCGAGCCCCAGTCGCCTCCCTGCACGCAGTACCTCTCGTACTTGAGGACGGTCGTCATCAGCGCGTTGAAGCAGCTCGCCATGGCCCGGAGGCCCCACCCCTGCTCCTTCGGCGCCTCGGAGAAGCCGAAGCCGGGCAGGGAGGGCGCGACGACGTCGAAGGCCTGCGCCGTGGGGTGGTCTGGGCCGGGGTCGCTCAGCGGGCCGACGACGGCGAGGAACTCGACGACAGAGCCGGGCCAGCCGTGCAGCAGGAGGAGGGGCAGGGGCGGCGGCGCGGCGGGCCTGTCTCGGTTGGCTCGCTGGTGGATGAAGTGGAGGTCGAGCGGGGCGAGGCTGCGAGGGGAGGGGTCGTTCTGCTGTGTTGGGAGGGAGGGTGGGGGTTGGGGTTGGGGTTGGGTGGTCGAGCAAGAGAGAGAGTTGGAGAGGAGGTCGATGGAGGTCGAACGAGGAGAACAAGATGGAAACGGTAAAATCGACAAGACGCACCGAAGTATCATCCGCTTCCCCTCCTGCTTCCCTCTTGCTCTTTCCCTTCTTCTTCTTCTTGGCCGCAGGGAGCGTCGCTCCGACCCTGGCCGTGAAATTGGGGAACTGGTTGAACCTCGCCTCGGCCGCGGAGAAGTCGAACTCGTTTGCCCAAGAGGCGGCGAGCGATCGAATCCAGGGAATCGGCGCGCCGTACTGCCAGCCGACGCCCTCGACGTCCGAGGGCCAGCGCGTGGCCTTGAGGCGCGAGCGTAGGTCGGCGACGTCGGACTTCTCGAACTTAACGGTGAACGGGACCGCGGGGGAGGCGGCCATCGTACGGAGGTGACGGGAAGGAGGGAAGAAGAGGAAAAATAAGAGAGGAAGATGAAGTCATCGATTGCCACTTGATTTTTCATTTTTCAACCTCGTTTTCATTTTTTTTTGCTCTCCTCGGCTTCCTCTCGACTGTTCCTCTGTTGAGTGAGCGAGCGAGCCTATCACTCCTCCTCCTCGGGCGCCCCTCTCCCTCCTACCCTCTCTCCCTCCTACCCTCTCTCCCCCCTCCTCACCCGAGATGTCGGAGCGGCTCGCCGTCCTGGCCAGGCACCTCGCCGCGCCTGACCGAGGCGAACAGCAGCAAATCGCAGCTGCGATGCCCACGTCGTCGTCGCTCTCGCCGCTCTCGCCTTCCGCCCAGCAGCAGCTCAGCGCCTTCTGCCCGCGCGAGCTCTCGAAGTTCATGACGCACGACAACCACGAGCTTCGCGGGAGGATCCAGGATTTTTTGAAGGTGAGCTTTTTGAGGTGGAGTGGTGGTGTCGAGAGGGGGCGAAAGAGAGAGAGAGAGAGAAAAACCAATGGGGAAGCGAGGCGGCCGGCGGAAGGCCGGAGTCGTCGATGGGCCGTCGTCGTCACCTTTCGATGGGCGAGGAGCCAGCTTCTCCCACGTTCCCTTCTGCCTTTCTCTCGCTGCGGAACCGTGCGCTATGTCGTGTCGACACCGATGTCACGCGGAGAACAGAGAGAAATAGAAGAGCTGCACAGTGCTGCAGAAGAAAAAAAGAGTGAGGGAACAGAACAAAGCTTTCTCTGCGACACCGCGGGCTGAGCTGGAAGGCCCCTCTCCTCGCCGCCCTCGTTTTCTTCGACCCTCTCGCTCACTCGCCTCTCCTTTCTCGGCCCTCTCCCTCCCCCTCCCTCTCCAGGACCCGCTCTTCGCCCCCAACGCCGTCCACGGCCTCTCCCTGTCCGCAAACCGCGACCTGACTCTGGAGCGCCTCCTCCGTTACGTCCGCAGGGGGCAGTTCTTCTCCGTGCGCGACTACGGCCGCGACCCTCGGCGGTTCATGGCTGGGCTCGAGTCCTTGGCGTTGGTGGACTACTCGCTGTGCATCAAAGCGGGCGTGCACTTCACTCTGTGCGTTGTTCGTTTTCTTTTGGAGACGGGTTCGGGGGGAGTGCTTCCTGGGGAACGTGTCCTTTTTTATCCCCTTCCGCCCTCGATCCTTTCTCTCTGACCTCGACACGCCGCGCCCCGGAAAAAAATAATAATCAACAACCAGCTGCGGAGGAACCATCGTCAAGCTCGGAACGGCCCGCCACCACGACTCCCTGCTCGACCGCATGGACTCGCTCGACCTCCCCGGGTGCTTCGCGATGACGGAGCTGGGCCACGGCAGCAACGTGGCCGGCATCGAGACGACCGCCCACTACGACGAGAGGGGCGGCGAGTTTGTGCTCAACACCCCCGGGAACGACGCGTCCAAGTACTGGATCGGCGGCGCCGGGCAGCACGGGAAGCTGTCTGCGGTCTTCGCGCAGCTGAGCGTCGGGGGGGTGCCCCGCGGGGTGCACGTCTTCGCGGTGCGCATCCGCGACGACGCCGGCGGCGCCGTCCGCGGCGTCGAGATCCTCGACCACGGGTCCAAGGCCGGCCTCAACGGCGTCGACAACGGCCAGATCTGGTTCCGCAATTTGAGGGTCCCGCGCGAGAGCCTGCTGAACGCGCTCGCGGACGTCTCCCCGGAGGGCGAGTACTCGAGCCCGATCCCGAGCGCCGCGGCGAGGTTTGGCGCCACCGTCGGCGGGCTGACGACGGGGCGCGTGCTGATCGCCTCGGCCGCGGTCGAGGGCGTCAAGCTCGCCGCGGTGATCGCGCTGCGGTACTCGGCGCGCAGGCCGCAGTTTGGCGACGCCATTATTCTGGATTATCTGACGCACGCCAACAGGCTGGCGCCGGCGCTGGCCGCCGGGTATGCGTATCACCTGGCGCTAGGGAGGCTCAAGGCGCTGTCTGGTGAGATTGTTTTCCGTTCCGTGCTTCGGAAGGCAGCAAAGAGAGACCAAGCGCAGACTCGCGGAAAGCTCGGGTGGGAAAATTCGAGAGGGTTGCAAAGTCCGCTCTCTCACCTGCGCCCCCTCGCGCGTAAAACAAAAAACATGCCTCAACCCCCCCCCCCCCCCCCCCCCCCCCACCCCCCCCCCCCCCCCCCCCCCCCCCCCCCCAACAACAAACAACGCAACGCAAACCACACGCGACCCACGCAGGGGGCGCCCCCCCCCCCCCGCCCCCCACCGGCGCCCCCGTCCCCGTCAGCCCCCA
>Ga0114918_10002993_pt1 | contig 14959 bp, 17 predicted proteins | sample LantaG_FD_87015 | JGI IMG/M metagenome (GOLD analysis project Ga0114918, IMG submission 87015) | Deep subsurface microbial communities from Baltic Sea to uncover new lineages of life (NeLLi) - Landsort_02402 metaG | ecosystem: Environmental > Aquatic > Marine > Oceanic > Sediment | place...
GACGAACCTGGGTTGTTAGAGATCACTAAGGAATTCCTTGAATTGAAGAACGATATCAATATCACAACTCATGATTCTCCGATCCAGGTGAATGAGAAATTACAGGAGATGGAGTGCGACATTATTATCTCAGATTATCAGATGCCTGAGATGAATGGGATAGAGTTCTTTAAAGCGATCAGAGCGAAAGGGATAGACGTCCCGTTCATCCTATTTACCGGGAAAGGTAGAGAAGAGGTTACTATCAATGCGCTGAACTCCGGCATCGATTTTTATATTAAAAAGGGCGGCGATCCCATCTCCCAGTTCGCTGAGCTCGAGAATGTGATCAGACAGATCATTAGAAGAAAAGAGGCAGAGAACGCCCTGACATATAATACAAAAAATTCAGTCATATAATACAAAACATCCTAGACGTCGTGATCATCACCAACAAGTATGGGATCATCAACTACGCCAGCCCCTCTGTGAAAGTTTCTTTAGGTTATCATCCGGAAGAGATGATCGGGATGAGCGCTTTCATGTCCGTACATCCCGAAGATGGCGCTTGTCTTAGGGGAATTGATCGATCGGGCCCTAATAATTTTGACAGACGTGATGAGTACCGGCTTAAGCACAAGGGAGGAGAATACAAATGGTTTGAAGGCACGGTGAAACCTATGCCGTCCGAATTTGGCGATGATCAACTGATCATGAGCTCATGGGAGATCGACGATAGAAAGAAAATGGAGATGCAGATCCAAAATCGAGAAAGCACCTTACGGGCGGTATTTGACAACTATGGCGAGTATATGATGCTCTTGACGTTGGAGGGGAACATCATTGCGGTGAACAGTAGGTTGTGCGAATCAGCAGGGTTCACCGAGGACGAGCTGATAGGAAGCGCAGTGATCAATCTGATCGCCCCCTCCAATCAAGAATATTTCAAATCTCAGGTACGTGGGTTTGCCCAGATCAAAGGCGAGAACAATAGCCTCAGGATCGTTGTCAATAGCAAGCAAGGAATTGAAAAACATATCATCATCACATCACATCTGGTGCACAATCCGGGGGAAAGGCCGTTCGTGGTCGTCTCCGGGGTGAAAGATAAAACGCGTGGCGATGCGATGTGTTTATCCACAATTTGATCGTGCCATTGACATCAAGATGAACCTACGCCTTCACCTGATGATCATCAGAGCGACGGTTCGATCACATACTTGCACATGTTGAAACCAACACCGAAGGTGTCCTTCTCCACCACCCTGAGGGGCATGTTCAGCCTCTCTTCGAAGATGGCCTCTAGCATACCCTCGTTCAGCAGACACAGTGTTCTGCCCACATCTGGTGCCTTGGAACAATCGTACTCGTCCCTGATGATCAGGGTAACTGGGTGTAGGGAGAACACGACCAATTCGCCAAGCTCATGAGCTAAATAAAAGTCCTTGATCTCGTGAATGAGCCCCTCGACGTCGGTGGCCTTCATGTGCGTTGATATCTCGGTCCCCATCTGACGTCCGATGTCCTTTAGGATGGGGTCCATGTTGAACCCGATGGCCTCCATCCCTATGACGATGGACCGTATGGTGCCCTTTAGGAATGTGCTGGGTGTTCCGATGGAGCGGCCTATGGTGTTGGACACCGCCTTCTTGAGCTCCTCTCTAGGGACCACCGAGCTGCCCACGGGGCGGGAGATGACATAGAATATCTTGCGACGGTTATCATTGGGATCGTCCCGATATCCGATCAATCCTTCCTTGACCATTTTATCTAGGTGGACGGAAAGAGTGCTTTGGGCCTTACTGGTAAGAACTGCGATCTCACTCAAGCTCAGGTCTTTGCGTTGCAGTTCGCTCAATATTTTCTGCCGAACCGGGTTTGATATCTGCCGGAGACCGGTGGTTGTAGAATAAACGTCAAAATCCGAGGATCTGCTGGGCAAAATAATCGTCAAGATACAGATTAATGGTTTCTGTAAATAAACCTATCGTAATAATACGAAACATCGTCTTCCACATAACTTAATTATATTGGCGGTCCTCCAGTTGACTAGAGAAAATGAAGATTGCCATAGATGGTGCGGTTCGCGATATGCGAGCGGTCTGGTATGAGGAGGATGCTGTGCACATGTTGGACCAAAAGATCCTCCCTCATCAGGTCCAAGTGGTCAAGATGACCACTCATCATCAGGTGGCCGATGCCATCCGGGACATGACCGTCCGGGGCGCCCCGGCCATAGGTGTGGCAGCGGCCTACGGAATGCTCTTGGCAGCAAACAATCGAGAGGACTTGGAGGCGGCTACCGAAGAGCTCAAAGGGACCCGGCCGACGGCCTTCGATCTGTTCTTCGCTGTCGATCATATGAATGCTATGATCGCTGCTGGCATCGATCCTACCAGGGCCGCAGATGATTATGCTGACACAATAGTAGAACGCTGCAGACTCATCGGTGAACATGGTGAGCGCCTCATTAAGGACGGCGATCGCATCATGACCCACTGCAACGCCGGAGCCCTGGCCTCAGTGGATTGGGGAACCGCCCTGGCACCGATACGGGAAGCGTGGCGCAAGGGCAAAGAGATATTCGTCTACGTTTCGGAGACCAGACCGAGGCTACAGGGAATGAAGCTCACGGCCTTCGAACTATTGAACGAGGGTATACCCCACGCCATAATCCCTGACGGTGCCTCCGGCCACTTCATGCGGGAGGGTGTCGACCTTATCATCGTGGGGGCGGACCGCATAGCGGCCAATGGCGATTTCGCCAATAAGATAGGGACATACGAGAAAGCGGTGTTGGCCAAGGAATTGAGAGTACCGTTCTACACTGCTGCCCCTCTCTCGACGTTCGACCTTTCAATAGAAAGGGGGGAGGATATCCCCATCGAGTACCGTGACGAGGAAGAGGTGACGATGATCGACGGAGTGAGGTTGGCCCCCACGGACTCTAAGGCATTGAACCCCGGATTCGATGTTACTCCAAACAAATATCTGAGCGGGATAATCACTGAGAACGGTGTGCTTGACCCCAAGGATATACGAGAGAATTTGAAAGGTGCACGGTTATGAAACAGGCTGCCATGGATGTGGTCCGTTACGGACGTTTGCTGTACGAGAGAGGTCTGACAAATGGCACGGGGGGGAATATCAGCGCCCGGGTCGGTGAAATGATGGTCATAACACCGTCAGGTACCTGCAAGGGGATGCTGGACCCGACGGAACTGGTTACGGTTGACATCGCAAGCGGCAAGGCCGTCAGCGGAACACCCTCAATGGAGACGCCATTTCACCTTATCATATACCAGGAGAGAGGGGACGTGAATGGCGTAGTGCACGTCCACCCTCGATTCTGCACCCTATTGGCCTGTGCCGGTATCGAGATCACCCCGGGATTGACGCCGGAAGGATTGATGGTCCTGGGAAGACATGTTCCCACGGTGCCTTACGCCACCCCAGGTTCGCAAGACCTGGCCTCGGCCTTGCGCCAGAGGATAAAACATGCTGATGCCTTTCTGATGGAGAGCCATGGGGCCATTTCTGTGGGCAAGGACCTAAAGGAATCCTTCCATAGATTGGAAACGCTGGAGTTCCACGCCGAACTGCAGTATCGCTGCCTGATGTTGAACAAGGGGGGTCCGCTCCCTGAAGCGGAGATAAAACGCATTCTGAGGAATTGATATCATGATACTGATCACCAAATGGTTCGGGGTCTTCTTGTGTGAGGAAACAGAGGTCCGCCGGTTCAAATTGTTCGAGAAGGAACCGAAAATGGTCGCTATGAAGCTGGCAGCCATCCAGCGGGGAGAAATATTGCCGGAGGAACGAGAGCTGGCGGTGAGGTACATGAAGGTGGCTGATCCGCGCCTCAAGCCCCTGGGCAAGCCCATGGTCTTTGACTCCTCTTTCATCAAGCCAGAGAAGTACGGGCTAACGTCGGACCTGATGCAGAAGGTCATGGTGGAACTTGGCAAGATAAGGGTGCGGGAGCCGTTGAGCGAGGACCGGTCCATAGCACAGGCGATTCGGGCAACCGATGATCTGATCGAAGATATCAATCTGCTCAGTGAACGTTTGCACGAATGGTATGGAGTCTACTTTCCGGAACTGGCCGACCACGCCATGGACGCGGAGTACGCCCGCCTCATCCATGAGATGGGTGACCGACATGTCATCATGGAGCATCTGGGTATCTCCCTGGAATCAGTAGGCACCGACCTTGTGGACAGGGACCTGGATGTCATTCGAGGAATGGGAGGCACGCTGTATGAACTGTACCGGCGGAAGGAAGCCTTGGACGCTTACATCCTGGAAGGAATGAACAGGGTGGCCCCTAACCTCACTTCGTTACTGAACCCCAATCTTGCAGCGCGCCTTATATCCTTGGCCGGAGGGTTGCAACGGATGGCTAGACTACCTTCCAGTACCGTTCAGTTATTAGGAGCGGAGAAGGCGTTGTTCCTGCACCTTCGTTCCGGAAAGAATCCGCCCAAGCATGGGGTCATATTTCAGCACCCCTGGGTAAACCGTTCACCTTTCTGGCAGAGGGGGAAGGTGGCGAGAAGTCTAGGAGGCAAGATCAGCATCGCCGCCAAGGTTGACGCCTACCACGGTGAGTTCATAGCCGACCGGTTGAATGAGCAGATGGAGAAGAGGGTGGCGGAGATCAGAGAGAAATACCCCAATCCACCCCAAAGGCAGCAACGCCCTCAGAACAGGGGGCAAAACCAACGGCATGGCCAGGGTCAGCGGTATGGCCAAGGTCGCCGGCGTTAAGCAAACTATATAAACGCTCTGTCATTTCCCTCCAGAGGTAGCTATGTCGTGGATTCAACAGGAAGTCAGGGAACTCAAAGAGGGGCGTTACATGCTGATCGATGGGGAACCCTGCAAGATCACTAACATTTCCACCTCCAAGCCCGGGAAGCACGGAGAAGCAAAAGCCAATATCGATGCAGTGGGCGTTTTTGACAATAAGAAACGTAACATCGTTCACCCGGTCAAACACAAGATTCAGGTGCCGATGATAGATAAGCGTAAGGCGCAGGTCCTATCGATCATGGGTGAGGAGGTCCAGTTGATGGACCTCGAGACCTATGAGACCTTTCAATTGCCCATACCCGAGGAGTACGTAGGGCAATTAAATTCCGGTGAGGAGATCATGTACATGATCGCCATGGACCGCCGCAAGATCACCAAGGTGTGATCATAGATCGGAGGCCTTATGGCCCGCAGTGACCTTTTTGCCATGGCCAATTCCACCTTCGAGGAGGCGGAGTTCGTCATCATGGGGGTGCCTTACGATGGTACCACCCGGCTACGTTCCGGGACCAGGAAGGCGCCATCTGCGATTCGAAAGGCATCGAACATCTTCGACCCGTATCTTTTTGAACATAAGTTAGACCTATCCAAGGTCAAAGTGCACGATGCCGGGGACGTGGATTGCGGGTCCTCCTGCGATGACATGTTCAAGGCGGTGGAGGAGAAGGCCAGGAGGATCATCAATACTGGCAAGTTCCCCATACTCATAGGCGGAGAGCGCAGTATCACCTATCCTCTGGTAAAGGCATATGATGAGGTCGGCGTCATCAGCATCGACGCTCACCTGGACTTTCGGTCGGAATGCAACATGAAGTTCAACCACGCTTGCACGATGAAGCGGGTGGCGGAGATCGTGGGCATTGAGAACATCGTCCCCTTCGGCGTGCGCTCCATCTCCAAAGAGGAGATTTTCGGAGAGTTGCCCAATTACGTTGATGCTTACCAGATCAGGGAGGGAGGATTGGACAACTCCTGGAAGAAAGCGCTCAACATGATGCGCAGGGAGAACGTCCTGCTCAGTTTGGACATGGACGGCATCGACCCCGGGTTCGCCCCTGGAACGTCCCGTCCTGAACCGTTCGGCCTGACCGGTTACGAGGTTAAGCGGTGCATAGATATGGTGGGAGACCGCCTGGTAGGCTTCGATATATCCGAGGTGCTACCCTCGCACGACCCGGGTGCCACCGCGGCCTTGGCGGCACGCTTTATCATGGAGGTCATAGCCATAGTCCATACCCGCCGTGGGGAGAAGTAGATGGATTGGTCACCTCTGATATCGGCTTTCATATTGATATCGTTGACCGAGCTGGGGGACAAGACCATGGTAGCGGTCATCACCCTTTCATCCAAGTACCCCAAGCGAACGGTGTTCTTCGGGTCATTCCTTGGGTTGGCTGCGGTCACCGCGGTGGGAGTGCTCATCGGCGAGGTCCTGTTCCAGTTCGTTCCTTCGTGGATAGTGGGTCTGGCCGCAGGATCGGTCTTCATCATGTTCGGGGTCCTGACGCTGATACGGGAGGAAAAGGATGAAGGGGAGATCAAGGACAGAGGACGCTGGGGAGGGTTCATCACCGCTTTTGGTTTCGTCGCCCTCATGGAATTGGGAGACAAGACACAGCTTTCCGTAATCAGCTTATCAGCGGAGTCCGGAGCGGCCCTGATGGTGTTCATCGGAGCGGCGCTTGGATTCCTATGGCTAACGGTTCTGGAAGTCTCCCTTGGCAAGGCCATCGGTGAGAAGGTGCCCAAGAACTACATCCGTAAGGGGAGCGGAGCGGTCTTTATCATATTTGGTATAATATTTCTGATCCAGCAGCTGTTGTGATCACTCTTCGAGCAACTCCAGCAGCACCTTCTCGCATTCGTCCCCGCAACGTTTGGCGGTAGCCGCGTCCTTGCCCTCGGAGTACACCCGGAAGATCGGTTCGGTTCCGGAAGGCCTTATCAGGCTCCACCCGCCCTCGAAGTATATCTTGACCCCGTCGGTAAGGTCGATCTTCTCTTCGGCGAAGTGAACCTCCACCTGTTCCAGCACCCACTCCTTCTTGTCATCAGGACAGGCCAACTTCCTTTTGTCCAGACTGTAGCGGGGCACCTCCTTGAGCAGTTCGGAGAGCGGCCCCTTCTTGGCGATGATCTCCAGCATTTTGGCCATTGTCATGGCCGCGTCGCGGCAATACTGATGTTCCGGGAAGATAAGCCCACCGTTCTCCTCTCCCCCGAAGACCGCACCGATCTCCAGCATCTTACGTGCTACGATGGGGGCGCCTACCTTGGTGTAAAGAACCTGCCCGTTATGACGCTTGACCACCTCTTCCAGGCAGGAAGAGGTGCTGACAGGGGTCACGACTATTCCGCCGCCGTTCTCCTGGACCATATAGGAGGCCACGACGGTCAGGGACTGGTCGCCATAGACGAAGTTTCCTTGGTCGTCCACGAATATCGTACGGTCGGCGTCGCCGTCGTGGGCTATACCCAGGTCAGCCCCGGTGGCCTTGACCACGGCCATCAGGTCCTTGAGATTTTCAGGTGTTGGTTCGCTGGGATGCCCGGGGAAAGTGCCTTGGGGGTTCCCGTTCAGAGTGACGGCCCTAACACCCAGCGAATCCAACAGACCGGGGGAGGTCACCGAGCCGGCGCCGTTGGCGCAATCCAGGACCACGTTGAGGTTCGCTTCGTTGATGGCTGAGCGATCGACCGAGCGCCGAATGGCGTTGGCATAGGAGGTCCCCACTCCCTCCAAACGGGAAATGGAACCGACATCCTTCCATCCAGGAAGGCCAAAGCTACGCTCAAAATAGATACGCTCGATACCTTTCTCCTTGACCCTGGGCATCTCAGTGCCGTCGTGGTCCACGCATTTGATGCCGTTGTACTCCGGCGGGTTGTGGGAGGCGGTGATCATGACCCCCCCTTTGACCCCGGAGTGCTTTACGTAATATTGCATGGCGGGCGTGGGCAACATGCCCAGGTCCACCACGCTGCTTCCAGCGGAGGTCATTCCGGCGGCCACCGCTGAGCGTAACATGTCCGCGGATGTCCGAGAATCTGTGGCGATGGCCACCCTCCCCATCATGAAGGTGCCGATAGCCCTCCCTACATCCAAGGCCATCTCCACCGTCATGTCCTGATTGATTATTCCCCGCACTCCGTTGGTTCCAAATAGCTTCGACAAAAAATCACCTAGGCCGGTCGCGTTGAGATATGATGATAATATTAATTATGTCCGCGGAGTCCTTGAAATTGTCCGCTGAGTTCTCGATGCCGTGAAGCAGGTCACGCATGAGATAGAGGGCGCGGGCGTCCATGTTGGACATGAAGAACTCCTTCTTCATCATGAAGTAGAGCTCGTCCATTATATGTTCTGATTCCTCGATCTCCTTGCGTGTCTTGATGACCAGGTCGTTGTTGGCGCCTAGGTTGTCCACGCAGACCTTGAGCCCCTTTGCCATGCGCTCCAGCTCCCGGGTCATGATGCTGAACTTGTTCCAAATGCCTGACGACACTGGGATACCGATCTCCAGCACCAGCTGCAGGTTCATGCCTGCCTCTTTGCACCAATCGGCGGCGTAGTCCATCCTTCGTACCAGATGCAGCAGGTCCTCCCGGTTCTTCTCCTCTAGGTCCCCACGGGACAGTTCCTCGGATATGAACTGCTCATGGGCGTCCGCTCCCTTCTCTGCCAGGAAAGAACGTTTCAGAGCGTCAATGGCTTTGTCCTTATCCCCCTGACAAAGGAATGACATAGCCCGATTGAACTCCAAGATCGTGTCCCCAACATCCTGAGCATGGCTCCTCAATTCCTTGGAGACCATCGATTCCCGCCTCGAATAGAACCACTCTAGCAACGATGTTCTGTCACTCAAGCCTTATCGCCTCTTCAATTCCATTTTCCGGTTTGGGGTAAAGTACCGCGGTCTTGGGATTGACCGCTAAATAAAGTTCTTTACCAATAGTTAATAGATTCCCATCAAGGGAGGCAACATCAAATCCTACCTCCTCCTCGCTCTCAGTACAAGCTGTGATATGCAAGTAGGTGCCCATGAAGGTGATTTTGGTCACCGTGGCCTTCATGCCTTCCGGGGCTACGAACACGAACTCTGGCCGTACGGAGATCACCGTGGCGTCCCCTACTTCTATGTCCGTTTGGGCGACCTTTACCAGGCCGCCGTTCCTCAGCTCCACCAACGACATCCCGCCCTTGACCTCCCTGATCCACCCTTCCAGCAGGTTGGTCTCGCCTATGAAGTTGGCACTGAACAGGTTTCTTGGACGAGCGTACAGCTCTTCGGGGGTCCCGGTCTCCACTACCGTGCCGGCCCGCATGAGCACGATGCGGTCGGAGACCGATTGAGCCTCCTCTTGGTCATGGGTCACGTGAATGGTGGTGATGCCCAGCTCCTTGGACAGGCGCCGCAATTCGTATCGCAGGTCCACGCGCACCCGGGAATCCAGGGCGGAAAGCGGTTCATCCAGCAATAGTAGTTTAGACCCTGAGGCCAATGCTCTGGCTAATGAGGTCTTCTGTTGTTCACCACCGCACAGCTCGGAGGGGAACATGCCCATCTTATCCAGCAATTTGACCATGCCCAGATACTTCTTTGATATCTCATTCTGCATATTTAGGGGGAGGTTCTTGGCCCGAGGACCGTAGGAAACGTTGTTCTGTACGGACAGATGAGGGAACAGAGCTATGTTCTGGAAGACGTAACCAATGTCGCGGTCCTCGATGGGCACACCGGTCATTTCCTTTCCCCCTATGAACACCTTGCCATCGCTAGGCTCGATGATCCCGACGATCATACGTATCAATGTGGTCTTTCCGCAGCCCGACGGTCCGAGAACGGTCACGTACTCTCTGTCCTCCACCGTGAGGTAGACCTGATTGACGGCGATGACGCTGTCATACTCCTTTCTCAATCCCACTAACCGTACTTCGGGCATTCACTCCACCTTCAGTTCGTTCTCCAATCCACCGGGGGGTATGGGGAACACGGTACCCTTAATCTCTTCCCAGTGCACGTTCAGTAGATCGCCCTTTGTCACCTTCCCCCTCCTCCAGGAGGGGATCTTGGAGGATATCATCTGACCATTCTCCAGCTTAAGGTCCAGATGCAGATTGCGTCCCTCGAATATCACCCTCTCCACCCTGGCAGTGAAATAGCCTGGCTTGTCGCATGATACATCGGTATTACCGATCTTGACCCCCAGCACCGCCTTGGTCCCCGGCGTCATTTCCGTAGGACGGGCCTTGAGCACCATCCCATCGTCCGTCCGCAAGGACGTCACCGACCCGGATTCCAATATCTCCCCGGTGAAGAAATTGGACTGGCCCACGAAATTGGCAACGAAAGGAGTGGTCGGTCTATCCCATACGTCTGTCGGAGTGCCCACCTGCAATATCCGCCCATGACGGATGATGGCCACCCGGTCGGCCATGACCAAGGCCTCATCGTGATCGTGCGTCACATGGATGGCGGTCATATTCAACGATTTGATCAAAGAGCGCAATTCCTTTCTTAAGGAGATGCGCAGGCGAGCGTCAAGGGCGCGCAACGGTTCGTCGAGCAGCAACAGGTCGGCTCCAGATGCCAAAGCTCTTGCTAGCGCGGTACGCTGCTGCATACCTCCGCTCAGTTCGGCGGGATAGGCATCCGAACGTCCGGACAAACGGACGAGGTCCAGCATGCTGATGAGCACCTGCTCCTTGGTCTTTTCCTCCGTTCCCCGGATATTGAACCCGAACAGAATGTTCTCCTCTACGGTCAGTTGGGGGAAAAGGGCATATGTCTGGGAGAGCAGGGCAGCCTTGCGGTCCTCTACCTCCAATTCAGCGCAGTCCTCGTCATTGAGCAGTACCTTTCCCTCGTCCGGCTTCAGTAATCCGGAGATGATGCGGAGGGTGGTGGTCTTCCCGGTACCGGTCGGTCCCAGCATGCATAGGTATTCCCCGTCGTTTATTTCCAGGTCCAGTCCGTCTGCGGCCTTGATGTCGCCATAGCTCTTCTTCAGGCCGATCAATTTGATCGAGGGCATCAGCGGGACCTCCTGCCGTTTGTGATGTGACGGAGGGTCAGCATAGCAATGTATGAGACAACTATGAGCACTATGCACGCCAGTCCAGCGGTGTAGTAGCCTCCAGCCTTTATCAGGCCGACTATGTAGACCGGTGCGGTGTTGGCATTGCTGACCACTGCCAAGGTGGCACCTGTTTCCCCTAAACTGCGGGTGAAGGCCATTATCGCCCCGGCCAATATGGAGCCTTTTACCATTGGGTATAGCACCCGGCGAAAGGCCTGGACCGGTTTGGCGCCAAGGGTCCTAGCGGTCTCCTCGAAAGTAGGGTCCACCTCCTCCACCGCTCCGGCAACGTTGCGAACCACCAAAGGATAGGTGAAGGCCACATGGGCCAGGATAATGAGCAGGACGTCATAGGTAGGTATAAGGTTCTGGCTGGTCCAGAAGACCCCCAGGGAATATCCCAGAGCGGCGGTGGGTACGATAAGGGGGACATTGACCAGCACATCCAGTATGGGTGATATTTTGCCAGTGTGGTTCTTGGCGATGTACAGTGCCAACGGGACCCCCAAGGCGATGTCTATCACTGTCACCACTCCAGCGACGAGGAAGGAGAACAGCAGGCTGTCGATGAACGGCCCCCAGTCCAAGGAGGTGGGGGTGGCTACCATGACATATGAGAAGATGAAGAAAGAAGGTACGAGGACGAAGATTATCAGGAACAGAATAGCCAAGCCGTCCTTGGCCTTGGGGACCAACCCCCGAGATAGAAAACGCTCAGGGTAGGGCCAGATGCGCCCCATGGGCAGATGGACCTTCATGATGACTAGCTTAAGCACCACCAAGAGCACTAAGGCCAGTATTATCAAGAGGATGCTAACGAAGGCCAGTGGCGCGGCCAGGTCTGGATTGGTCCCCAGCAAGCCCTTCCACTGACCGATGATGGTGGGACCGGTCTGAAAGCCCTGCGAGTCGGCCATGGTGGCCAAGGCGATCATCGTCCCACCGGTCTCGCTCAAACTTCGGGCGAAGCAGAGGATTATGCCGGTGACCAGACCGGCGCGGAATAGCGGGAGGGTGATGGTACGGGCCGCTGTAAGAGCACTGGCACCGAGGGTGCGTCCGGCGGTCTCATAGGTTTGATCGATCTGGACCAGGATGGCCGAGAGCGAGCGTACCATGTAAGGATATGAGAACACCACGTGCAACAGGATTATCAACAGGTAGGGTGAACTGATGGCGTTGAGGGCGAAGGAGGGAGTCTGAAGGCTCTCTGGGGTCAGGGCGAAGAATATGGCACTGCTGAAACCCAAGGCGGCGGTTGGAACTGCCAAGGGCATGTCGATCAGCGTATCCAGGAACCTCTTCCCCCGAAACTGTTTTCGCACTATCATCCAGGCTACGGGCAGCCCCACCATGATGTCGATGACGGTAACGATCCCGGCGATCTGGAAGGAGGCGACGATGGAATCCATTATCACCTTCATGGTGGCCGGATCGTCCAGCACGAAGGTCTGGATGGAACCCCAGTTGGTGAAGGCGTAACTGAGGATGTAGACCGTAGGAAGGATGACGAAGAATAGGAAGAATACCACTATGAAAGCGGTCCATCCAGAACGAAACCTCTTACGACTAATAGCAGTGATGAGGGGATTCCATTTGATGTCCGCCAGACCTACACCCCGAACGGGTTCGAGAAAAGTTTAATGCCATATATACCTAGTGGATGGGGTTCATGGACATTCTTACGCACCCGCCACCAATATCTTTCCCTGAACGGTCTGACGGTCGGGGATCGTTGCTCCAGGACCGAGGATGCAGTCATGCACCTGACAATCCCGGCCGATCACCGCCCCTTCCATGAGAATGGAGTTCACCACCGATGATCCCCCCATTATTCGAGACCGGGGTAGGGCACATACATGTGGGCCTACTTGACAATAGGACAAAATAGACCCATCCAGATGATTCCGGCCCGACAGCCTGACCCCTTTGATCACCGCGGGGTGTTCCTTGTCCTGTCCGTTGTCGATGAGCACCGCCTGCGCCCTAAGATAGCCCTCAGGAGTACCGCAGTCCACCCAATATCCGGAGAAGCGATGGCCATGGAACCCTTTCTCCAGGACCAGGGGGAACACTGACCTCTCCAGTGAGACCACTCCTTCACCGATGAGGTCCAGGATCTCCGGTTCGAAGCAGTATATTCCAGCATTTATGAGGTCGGACCGTGCCGTTCCCGGCGCTGGCTTCTCTTGGAAATCGATCACGCGATCGTCCCGCAGACCAACAACTCCGAAGGCTGAGGGATCGGGCACCTGCCATAGCGCCAACGAACCCATCCCGCCCTTTGCTCTATGAAAGTCTAGAAAGTCCTGCATGTCCAACGAGCTGACGATATCTCCATTGCAGCACAGGAATGTCCCATCCAGATACTGGCGTACGTTCCTTATCGCCCCTCCCGTCCCTAGGGGCTCGGTCTCGTTCACCAATACGACCTTCCTCCCGCAGTCGTTCCTACGGAAGTATTCCTCCAGGGCGTCCTTCATATAGCTGATAGCCAGAACAACCGTGTCCACCTGCTTCGGCAGGGAATCTATGATTTGCATGACCAGTGGTCTGCCGAGAAGGGGTACCAAAGGTTTTGGCGTAGAATATGTCAAAGGCCTCAACCGGGTGCCCATGCCCCCGGCCAGGATCAGTGCTTTCATTTAAAGGTATCAGAAGGGGGAGATGCTGACGACGTTGTTCCCCCGCAGGATGACCATGCCCAATCGTCGGACCTGGTCCAAATTGCGTTCCTCGGTATCTTCTAGCACCATGTGCATGTACTCATCGTAGCCGGTGAGCTTTCCTTCCAAGACGCGGCTGTCTTTGAGCAGGAGCGACACCTTCTTGTTCAGGGTCTTCTCCATAAGCGCTAGAGGCATTACCATGTTATCACTCTGGTAGGCATTGTACCCCTTTCATTTAAACCTTTTTGCCTGGTAACGACTGAGCCATCATGCCTTAAAGGCCAATGGCCCTTGGCTTAAGATGTCGTTTCGAACGTAATCGACGTAATCCTCCTGCAGGATCAGGTCTGAAACGCTCACCAAGCTCACACCGCCTCTGTATGACGACCACGTCAGGGGGGCGGTGAAAGGAGGTATGCGGGTGATGGCCCAACCGTCCAGGGCCTTCGGGTTCACTGTTTTATTTTTAATTCCATCCACTCCTTTATCTCTTCCTTCCTAGTACTTCCGATACCGAAATATTCTGAGAACTTGCGGTTTGTGCTGAGGGATAGCGTCTGTCCCATACGCTTACTGGTGATCAAACCGGTCTGCCTCAGTATCTTGACCCGCTCATAGACGCCGGACCCCAGCATCTTTGCCAGATCGCTCTGCAATATCGGCTGGTTATAGGCGATTATGGCCACTGTCTTCAGTACGTCCGGGGACATCTCCTGCTCAGCGAAGGGCAGGGAGTAATGGTTGAACTCCGAACGCAGCTGCATGGAATAGCGCTGACCGATCTTGACCACCTCTATGACCGAATCGCGCTCCTGATACTCGCCCTCCAGCCGCTTAAGTTCGCGCCTGACGGCGTCCGGGCTGAGATCGCACATGTCAGCTATTTCGCTGGCCCGCAAGGGCTGCGATGCAGCGAACAACACGGCCTCCACTGCTCCCTTCTCCAACTTACATCACCATTTCCATCAACGGTAGGGACAACTTGGCCTCTTGTCCATCTACCAGCTGGCCTATGTCCCAGGGCAGCTTGATCTCAAGATATATCTGACCGTATGGCAACTGGTCCTGCCACAGCGATATCTTGCCGGTGCGTGCTAGGAACAGCAGGGAGACGAAGACCTTGATGCGGTCCTCCTTATCACCTTCGAACAGGTCCTCCAGGGCGATGGGGCCGTTGCCGCACCTCATGATCCGGGTCCAGGTGTCAGTGATGTCCTGTTCCTGATCGTCGTTGTGGCTTTTTCCGTCGAACTTTCCTTGCGCCTTCAGCAGTTGCTCCCGAACCCTCTGCCGGTGCAGTGCCACCTCCACCTCCTGTTGGGCGGTATCAAAGGCATCCAGCAGTTCGACAAGCGATACCGGACGAGAGCAGTGGTGGCGTACGACCTCGGTCAGTTCCACACCCTCTGGCA
>Ga0114918_10002994_pt1 | contig 14957 bp, 32 predicted proteins | sample LantaG_FD_87015 | JGI IMG/M metagenome (GOLD analysis project Ga0114918, IMG submission 87015) | Deep subsurface microbial communities from Baltic Sea to uncover new lineages of life (NeLLi) - Landsort_02402 metaG | ecosystem: Environmental > Aquatic > Marine > Oceanic > Sediment | place...
AGCTAATCCCTATGCTTCAATAATTAATATATATAGAGGTTGAATATATATGGATAAAAAATAAGACAGATCATATAGACTCTATCTTATTTAGTATTTCATATGGGGGTCATATTAAGTTAGAATCTCCATGTACGTTCATCTTGGTCATTTGTTCTGACTAGATGTTTGTCCATAGTACTTTCTTCCGCCTCATTCGCCTTAGCCCTAACATCAATGCGAGTTATGAGATTTCTTTCTTCACGCTCAAATCTCTTCATAGCGTGATTAATTTTTCTAACTGATGCGGTGTTCATATCAATACCTCCGGTTATTAAGTTATTTATATGAGTGAGAATCCTTTCCTTATTATCATACATTAATATATATAGATAATAGTGTCTAACCTGGATATATGGCATATGTGGTGTAATGGATAGTATCCGTCAAAAGGGTCAGCCCTGAGCGCTTGTGGTATTTTTAGATAGAATAGTGGATGGTGGTCAAGGTGGTGCGTTTAGCGCTCGGATATACATTAAACATCCGGTTCCGGAATCGCGATCTGCGGATTAGGGATCCTATTACGAAGCCTCTGAAAATCGTACTCAAACAAGAAAAGCGATTTTTAAATAGTGTTAGAAAATTTATATAGTAAAAAAATCTGACTATATACCGTTTTGCTATCTAAGATATTAAAATCATTAATAAGAACATAATACTGAAAGGAGATCCTCCATGTCTTATGTATCCCCAATACCAAGACCAGTCCCTCTAGATAAGTTATGTCAATACGGTTGCGGGCAACCCGCTATCCATTGGTTTAAAAGACCCAAGAAATGGTGTTGTAGTAAAACAGCAAATGGATGTCCAGTTAAGAAGGAAGATAATAAGATAAAAAGAGAAGCAAGAAAGATTCTTAAAGAGAAGTATCCAGATATCAATTTAGATTATATCCGTGCTATCTATCCTGATGTATATAAGATTGATGTAATGGATGGAACATTAAGATTCAATCAGGAGAAAGAAATAATAGAAGCTAGATGTACATATTTTGAATGTGAGCAAGAATGGTATGAGGTACCAATGAATCATATAGGATTTAGACAGTGGGCATTAACTCCAAAGGAAGAAGGTTCAGATGTTACTCAGGGAGGTGATGGATATAAATTCTATTGTTCAATTGAGTGTAGAGAAAAATGTGTTGCTCACGGGAAAACTGGTGCTGCAATTTATAAAGAAGTTGTTATGTCTCACATGATAGATTGGGAAGAGGAAGAAGAATGGTATACCGCTGATGTTTCAACTGGGGATAAAAACTATTGGAGAGAGACCTGTTTAATTAGAGATGAGTTTGAGTGTGTTAAATGTGGAGCACCTGCAGTTCACGTTCATCATATTAGACCAGTTAAACTAGAACCTTTAATGGTAGTTGATCCTGATAATGGAGTTTCTGTTTGTTTGAGATGTCATTATGATCACTTTCATGAGAGAGGTAGTGTATGCTCTCTAACAAATATAGCAAAAAAAGTTTGTTTCTCTATAGTTAATGGTAAACCAAGAAAACCTATAGAAAAAAATAAAGTTAAGATACCAGAAGGAGTATTGATTTTTAAATAAGTGCTCGATCGCGATTAAAATTATTAGGACGTAATCTAAGAGGCAAAAAAAGAAGGTGAGCAGGAACTAATCCTGTTCACCTCATTTCTTTTCTAATCAGTATTTGGAATTTCTTTTATTGATCCTCGTAGATACATATAACCAGTATTATTTTTATCAAACTTAAATTTCATCCAAACTTCAATATACTTCAAAACTCTAAAGTGTAAAGGAGACCTTTTCGGTTCACCATTCTTCTTAATAAATTCATCATAAGCATCATTAAAACTTTTATCTCCCTCATTAAAACCAACACAAAAACTTCTTAACTCACTTCCTACTTTTACTCTTTCAAATTCTACTTCACATGCAATTATGACTTGCCATCTTTGTTGATCTAGTTCTTTTATCAACTTCCAGTTCTCTTCATAGCTATGATAGTCAAAACTATTAGGATTATTATTTTCGCTTGAGATTTTAAGTTTTCTTAGAACTCTTTGTCCCCAATCAAAATAAAGAGATTTTTGCATTAATAATTCTTTAGGATCAGAATTATCATAAGGTCTGTATTTATATCTGCTAAATAGAAAAACTAAAAGAATAACCATAGTAACAAAAGCTGTTATACTTATAGAAACTTTACCAAGATTTATTATAAAATTAAATATTTTAATCACCTCCTCTTATTATCTTATACCAAACATCTCTATACGATACCCTCCTATAATAATAGCAGTAATATCTTCATATGAATATTGTGGTATTTCATCATCTGAATTTGGAAAGAAGAATATTAAAGTTACTCCAGGAATACAACTCCCAGAAGGGATATTAAAATCATCTATAATTGTTACATGAAGAGGATAAATATTTCCAAACAATTCCATTTCAATGGTTGGAGGTTCGGTTCTACATGAACAACCTTCAACATTATAATATAACTTTAACCCCATTTTATATAGAAGACATTCTTCAACAGGTTCTCCATAATCATCTACACGTCTATAGTGATAATGTTCAGGAGGAATCTCATATGATTCACTGATGTTTGGAGGTTCTGTATCATCACAATATATATTACTATTAAAACTATCTACAATATTATAATAATAATCTTCACCTCCCACATCCGTCATCTCCAAAGTACAATTACCAATACGCATTGGATCACTTGTATCATTAGGACAAATAAAACAAGAGTTGCATGATTTGTTCATACAGGTTTCTGACATTGGAGTTCCATCAGCACAAACAGGTAAATCATCTGCTCCCCATAATCCATCATCATTTGAGTCATAACAGGCAACACCTCCGTGCCAGGAACAACACCCTTGACAATATCCATTAGTATCGCATTGTTTAATCTTATTTGCATCATAACGAAACACATCATCGCCGCCGCCATCGCCGCCTCCACATGATACTAAACCAAATAAGAATAAAACTAAAACTATTAACATAATTTTTTTCTTCATAATATTTCCTTTCTTATAGCGCGATTAAAAAATTAGTACTATATCTCAAGTATATAGTTTTCATGTTGTTTCTCCAATAAACAAGATGCATACTTGTTCATAAATCTTTAAGAATTTATCCCGGTCAGCTGTACTATATTTGCTTGATATATCTTTTATAATTGAACACCTTTCATTTAATTCAAACCAAAGAAAGTGTTTACTTTTTGTTGTTCTTGATTTACAGATGGGTAAACATATACAATCTTTACATGGTATTTTCATTTATAGTTTCTCCACTCGATCGCGTTTAAAAATAGTACATAAACTAAAGATAGTAGGTGGGAATAAACTTAATTATCCCACCCACTTTATTTACCTAAATCTTTCCCAGATTTTATCCATCTAAGAATTTGAGCAACACCGTATTTATAATACTTTCTGTTGATTTCAGTTTTAGCCAAAAGACGACAAATATGAGCATCTTTTCTATTAATATTAAAATCTTTCAGAACGTTTTTATAACTACCATATCCTCTTTTTTCAAAACTACTTTCAATTTCTATGCCAATTGAGATCATATCCCTTATTCTTTTAATCTTTTTTGCATCAGTAAAGGGAAGAGGAATAAATTTATTACCTAATACTTCACTACCATCTGTAGTTAATACTTTTAAACCTTGTGATAAATAAGAAACAGTAGATCTTGAACATCCCATTTGAAAAGCTATTTCATCTTGAGTATGCTCCCCCAAATCTATATAATATAAAATTGTATTAACCTGATGTCTAGATAGATGTCCGTTATTAGTTTCTTTCCCTCTTCGATTACAATAATCTCTTCTGTTATCTTCAAAAGTCCCAATATAGAGATGTTCAGGATTACAACAAAGTTTTCTATCACAATAATGGCATACAAGTTCTCCTGGTTTTGGTTCACCAATAAATATCATAGCAGAAAGAATATGTGCTCTAGCACGATACATTGTTCTATCTAAGGCAATACTAAAACTAATATATCTATCTGTATGTGTTCTAATTCCGCCTCGTGATGGTTTAGTAGTCCAACACCTACTAGTTATTGTTTTATTTACAGAAGGTTTATGATGTTCAATTACTCTTTTGTTAAAAACCTTTTCTATATAACTTCGATATTTTTGGAAAACATCATAAGTTAGAACAAGGTCTCCTTTTTGGTGTCCGTTAATATAACTACTAAAACTTTCTTTTGGTAATTGTTCTCCACAACCACAAGCACATGTTTTCATTTTAACTCCTTCTGGTTTATCTCCCTTTCATATCGCGATTAAAAAATTAGTACGTAATCTAAGATGATGAACAAGAGTATATCCTGTTCACCATCCTTCAATCTCTTTATCAATAGTTTTTGACCAATTATCAAACTTTTGTTTGATGCGTCTTAAACAATTGCTACATGTTATTTTCTTTTTGGTTTTTTCTAGTTTGATATTCTTATTATCAAAGAAAAAATCTAAACCACATAAAGAGTCTCGTGGATGAGTCATTCCATGAATTACTCCACTTTTAGTATTATAGCGTGATATTTTACGTTGGTTATCATTGTATCATTGATTCTCCTTTCTTAAAAAATAGGACATACTCTAAGATGGTGAACAAGAATTAATCCTGTTCACCATCCTTTGATTTTATACAATTTCAAACTGTTTATGATTATACTCAAATGTTCCACGGTCAAATTTGATAATGATAGGAAATCTATCTCCGGTATAAAGTCCTATTGAACTTTTATTGAAATCTATCATTTCACCAATTTCATCATCACCATGCATTCTGACTTTACAACCAATATGGAATCCTGCTTTTTGTGCTTCTTTAATTGAGGTTTCCACATCTTTCTTTGTTACTTTGGTTTCTTTTACAAAACCCCAAAGTTGTTCAAGTTCTCTTTCAGTTCGACAGTTTATTAAAGCTCCCAATAGTATTGACATTTTGACCCTCCTCTCGATCGCGATTAAAATATTAGATGAGCAGGAATCATTCTCAGACTCCTGCTCACCAGTTCTTTAATACTTATAAATCAATTTGTCCAGATGCCGTTTCATCGTTGGATCGAAAGTAGTGTAATAATACCCTTTCTTTTTCGAACCTTTAGACCAAGTATCCAATGCATAATCGCCAAAATCTTTACTTGATGGCAGCAGTGTTGGATTTCCTCGCGTCACTGCTTCTATTTGAGTTTCTCTTGGTGTGCCATCTCGCTCATATCTAAGGATTTTTTGAACTTGCTGTCTTTTCAACTTTCGTGTAAAGGCATTCGGGCAAGTCCTATATGTATACCAACCTTTTTTAAGAGATGCATTTAAGATTCGACCATTATTAAATTTGTTAACGAGGGTTTCAATAAACTGACTTATGGTCTCATCTGTTTCATCTGTTGTAATTACTTGAGGACCACCTTTACATTCATGAGATATGACTGTCCAAACCTGATCTTGTTTGATTATGTCATATAACTTCTGTTCTGGTGTGTCCTTGATTATAATCTCAGCAGTTGAGATTATAGTCTTTCCATTGTCAATTGTTGTTGTGATTCTTTGAAAAGTTTGAATTGGGTTCTGCATTTACTTCCTCCTTTCTGATTATTTATATTGAGTTAAGAGTAGCTTCATTTGAATCGCCGCTTTCTTCATCCTCTGTACTGAAAGCTCTAACAACGAAATGATATGTTGTATTCTTATTCAGGTTATAGAACTCACATCCTATTTCTTCTGTTTCCCATTCTGGATTAGCATAGTCATAGTCTTTTCCCTCCTCACGCATAAAGACTCTATACCCAGCCAAGTTAGTTTCTGTATTAGGTTGCCATTCCAACATTACATCTCTAAAACTCGATTCAACTTCAACAGGCGCTTCTTCAATTGGAGCTTGATATTCTGTATCTTCATAAACGCCAGGGCCACTATCACCAGGACCTCCAGCACAACCAAGTAAAAGAAATGTTAAAAACAGAATTAAATAAAATCGAACACCTCTTGTCTCCATAGTATTTCTCCTTTCTCACATCTAAATTATTTACCATAATCTATAATTGTAACATGGGAAAAAACTTCTTCTATTATTTTAGATACAACGTACCAATCACCACCTGCGAGAGCACATCCCATATTCTTTGGAATATAAACTTTGAGTCCTTTCTCATGACCCATTGAGTTTACTTTAATTAAGCACTCTCTAACAGCATTATAATCAGTCTGTTTTTTATTCCTTCCGTAATAATATTGTCCGCATAAGTTTGCAACATATAATTGATTTGGAATAACAGTACTTAAAATAACTTCACCAAGTTTGAGTTTCTGGTTTTTAGAAGCATCTATATAATCTTGATAGACTGTTGGCCATTTATTGCGAATTTTGAGGGCAATGCCAGCTCCCATTTTACCCATACAGTTTACTTGATGGCATATGATACCGAGTTTGATTTGTAATATATCTCCAGATATTATTGACATTTTAAAAATTTCCTTTCTTATAACGCGATTAAAAATTAGTACATATTCTAAGATGATGAGCAAGAATTAATCTCGCTCATCATCAAATATAAGATCCTCATATATTGAGTAATCATCACATTGCCAACTACACATAGTTTTAACTAGACATATAATACAAGGGCATTTTGTCATATTGACTGTTAAAGGGTGAAGGGTACAGGTATCCTTTACATTACAACCTTCACATTCTGTACGATCTATTTTAGATTCCAAATAGATTATCCCTAGTCTATCTCAATAGTAAGAGTAACTTTGATTTTTTCCGGATCTATTTTAGTACGATAATGATAAAGATTATATACTGTATTAGCTTTATTTTGCCCTCTCGGGATATCAAATCTTTTTGCTATAGATCTAAGTTGGTCTCGAGTTAACATTGAGAGATTAAATGGAATGAAATTTCTCTCATATTGTGTTATTGGTACTCCTCTTTCAATAACTAATTTTTTACTCATGATGTTTCCCCTTTCGATTTATTAATTATTTAATGACTCGTAAATGAGATCTTTTAGCTTTCCTATCTATCTTTTCACGTTCCTGTTTCACGAACCTTCGTATAAGATCCCAACCACCCTCTGTAGCAACCTTCTCTACATAATCAAGAATATCAAGAGGGCTCAACAAACCAAACTGTTCAACCCCGCCTTCGCCATTTAACCACTTTTTGATCTCCTCAATCATATCTTTTGCCACTAAGAATCTCGTTCGGGCATCATAATAACTTGCTTTTTTCAGGGATTTCATAATTATTATCCTCCTTATTAATTAAACATATAATAGACTTTTAACGCTAGAACATTTTTACCAGCATCATCATCTTGTAATGCATCTGATATATGGTCAGCAGCGAACTCAAGTCCATAATTCTTATTCACTTTTAAATTAAGTCTACCTGTTATCGTGCCATACAAACCACTGTCGCCAAGATCTGGTACATTGTCATTTTGCGATAACGTAGAGAAACCCCCACCCAAACCAAGAGATAGATTCTTATAGAGTTTTCTATATAGAATTAACTCGGCTCCAACTGAGAACGTTTGTTCATTTGAGCCATTGTTGTTTGTTGCGGTCCACCAAAGATAACCGAGGGTTCCATGAAGATTAATATTCCAGTTATCATTTAAATCATATCTGTTGAATACACTGACACTCCCCCAATTGAAATCATAATTGGTATCTCTTGTCCCCGGAGCTACTGTATCAACTCCACCAATGGATACTTCCATGCCTGGTTTATTGAACACTCCTCCAGGAGCATGACTTGTAAAAACCAACATTAATAAAGTAATTGTAATTGCTAAAGTAATTGTTTTCATAACTATTCTCCTTTCGTTAATTAGTTAAAAAATAATATTATCTTCTCATTAATTAATATATATAGAACTGCCTTGATAAATGGAAGCAAAAAAAAATAATGAGTAGGAGTTAATCCCACTCATTATAATATTCTGCTTTTAAGAAGCTCAATACCATCCTCAATGGTTTCAAATAAACCATCTAATTGAGCTTCAAATGCATCTTTTAAAATTGGGCCAAAATGAGGACCTGGTTCCATTCCAAGTTCGATTAAATGTCGTCCCATCAAAATTGGAAGAATTTCCTCTCCGATTTCTTCTGCTGTATCTTTAATTTTAATAGCAGAATCTGGCAATCTAGAAGAAGCACTACCACGACCAGCATGATCTGCTCCTATTAATGAAATCAAATCTTCAACTGAAGCATCGCCCAATCGAACTATCAACCTTTTAACAGTTTTGGAGGTTATACTTTGTAGATGAACCAAATGCTCATTAACTAATTTTTCAACTTGAGTAATAATCCAATGGGGGCATCCAATTGTTTTAAGAAAACTTCTGGTTTTTTCTATACCAGCTTGACAATGAGCAATGCTTCTTATTCGCCCATCTATTAACTCAGTTGTTTCTGGTTTTCCTAAATCATGACAAAGACCAGCTAAGGTAACTATCACTCCACCGCCTACTGTCTGATCAACAACTTGACAGGTATGTTCAAACACATCTCCTTCTGGATGCCATTCGGGATCTTGAGGACACCCAATCAGATCTTGAATCTCGGAAAAATGTTCGATCCAACCGGTCTTAACTAAAAATTCCAATCCCTTAGAAGGAGTTAATGATTTTATTGCCCACTTTTCAAACTCAGCCCAGATACGTTCTTTTGGAAGAGTATAAAATTCATCAACCAACTCTCTACAAAGAACAATAGTTTCATCAGCAGTGGTTAATCCATACCGCCCAGAAAATTGAAATCCCCTTAAAACTCTAAGAGGATCATCTCTAAATGTATCAGATGTATGACGAAGTATTTTTGATTCAAGATCTCTACGACCATTGAATGGGTCAATTAATTTTCCTGTCCAAATATCAATAGACATTGAATTAATTGTATAATCTCTTCTTGAAGCTGCTTCTTCGATTGTTAACGTGGGATCAATTTTAATTCTAAAGTCCTTGTGCCCGACTCCACATTTACTATCTTTTCGTGGTAAAGAAAAGTCAAACTCTTCACCAAAGAAAGTTGTAAGTTTAACAACCCCAAAAGATTCACCCACAGTAGATACTTTTCCATGCGCAGAAAGAATTTTCTCCAATACATTTATACTACCGATTCCGAAAACTTCAACATCAATATCTTTGGGTCGTATCCCTATGAGAGAATCTCGAACACATCCTCCAACCAAATATGCACGAACTCCTTTGGGAAGGAGGGTTTGAACTATGTTTATTAAGGTTTCCATAGTGTTTCCTTTTTAATATTTTATAAGTAATTGCTTATTCGACCTTCCTCTAACAACTGAGTATACCAAGCATAATTGCCACACCTACCACTTGAACAAGAACATCTATCTGGTTCTCTTATATAATCTGGATTTTCATTGTGGTAATAACACTCTCCAGTTTCATTATAAATACAGAGCTTTGTATTGCAGATTCGGCATTTCATACTTGCACATAGTCAGGATATTTTGTTGTTAATGGTCTGTAATCTTCACCGGATGTTTTTCCACATTTTTTACATTCCATTGTTGGAATTACATTCTTATGAAAATTAGTATCATCGTATCCATGTCCTTCTTCTTCGTGATCGCAATGCTCGCATATGTAGATTGCGGTAAAATCTCGTCTGCTTTGATTTTTTATCTTTTTGATTTTCATACCATCCTCCTTAAACCTGGAATGCACTTAAACATTTATCACATCGTTTATAGAATGTAAATACATCTCTTACGCCACTTTCTAATTTAACATGGTTAAATAAATTACAATACGCCGGAGCAACTGCAATCGCTTCTCTACTAAAGAAGAAACATTGGGATTCACAATATATACCACCCGCATATATTTCAACTGTAGTGTTTATTTGTTTTTTCATACATTGGTTATCCTTTGTTTTCGTTTATTGTTTTGCCACACTATACACAAACATCACCAACATATACTTCTTTAATCATCAAACTTCTAAAAGATTCTTCTGAACGACAATTGTTTAATTGTTTGACTCTATCAAAATGAGCGTTTTCAACTTCTGTATATCTTGGTTTGAATTTGTGTTGATTGCCTCCGTTACAACATTTATCTTCCCTTTTTGTGAACATTAAGTATCTCCTTTTTCACACCATGCTTCTTCATCAGGGTCGAGGTTAAGAAAATAAAGATTGGCATCCGGACATATCCGGTTACACACCATTTTAACTAGACAAATCAGACATGGGCAAAATCCTATTATTTTTAATTCACATCTATATCTAAATAAACAACTATTACATGGTGCTCTGGTAGCTCGTCTTTTTTTCATTTTAATAAATCCTTTAAAATGGGACGCGATTACGGGGTTCCTCTGGTTAATTGAGGTCCTTATCTTCGGGGAATTGAACCCCAGACTTCCAGTCCACATTTTAAGGAGCAACCACGCTCCCCGTAATCGCGCTTCCGAAATTAAATTTTAACTTCATGGACTCTAGTATCGATCTTATCTTTAATCTCCATGAGTCGTTTTCCAGCAACTTTCATTGAACTTACCATGTCTTGGAATGTTTCTTTTGAAAGTACTTGCCCAACTTTAAACTCTTCATCGTTTATTAATATAGCCATTGGATTTGCTTTAAGATACCATGGACCATCAGAAGTATATACTTTTCTAACTTCTGCTCCAAACTGTCTTATAAGTCTGTTTCCAGTAGCGATATGATCAAACCCAACAAGTTTTATTTGACCATCAGGCAATTTAACGTATTTTACAACTGACTGTTTCATTCTAAATTTCCTTTCTTTTTTGTTAAAGGTTAAAGTTCAAGACTATTATTTTTTATTACTTCTTCCTCAATAAAAACTGTGTTAAAATTGTCCTCTACCCCATTTATAAGACTTTTGATAAGATAGAAACATCTTAAGACTTCATCTATTTCTGAAAAATGTATTGTTATATAGGAATTGTATTTTAAACATATGTGGAGACTTGTAGTGCCATTCTGTAATCTCATATAACAGATTTGATCTAAGATAACTAAGTGTGGTAATTTACTTTTAAAAGTTTTTATTTCAATAGTATGTTTTTTCATAATTAAAGGCTCCTTTTAATCTCCTTTATATTTGGGTCGGTTTCAATAAAAAAAGATAGTGGATGAGATTAATTCCCATTCACTATCTTTTAAATTACTCCACTATCTATCCGTCACTGAGATAGCGCCCTTTTCTGTCCAATGTCTTACTTCTTTATTTTTTTCTAAATGCGTTAAAACCCGTTCTACCAGCATTTACAGTAAATCCAAGAAACCAGACAGCGCAATATATAAAAGCTAGTATACTAATTACTACAGCGAAAGCCACAATAACTGGGGTTGCACATATTATAGATAATCCGATTGCTGCCATGGTTACTAACAGAATAATAACCATAATACCTGTAAATACATGTTTCATAATTATACCTCCTTATTTTGTAAGGTATATGTTTTCCTTACAAGATCTAAGTATAAACGCTTCAACTTTTGTCAATCCAACGAAGTCGTTTTCTTTAAGAGTTAATTGGGTTGCTTTAAAATGAAATAATTTTTCTTTGTTTCCATTTTCAAATGCCACAACAACTGATGGGTCGGTTTCATTTTTCATAATTCCAATAGCACATTTAATAATTTTATCTTTCATTATTTATTCCTCCTTATTTTTGTAACTAAGGGATTAATGTACCATATCCTTATTAGATATATAATGATTGTTGCAAGTATCATAAGGATTAACATTGATGGATCTATCATAGATAGAACTTTAAATATCAATTCTCCTATTAATAATCCTAGCACTGTAAACGGTTCCATGGTTGTTTACCTCCTTTAAAATATAATAGCATATACTAACCATTGAGCAAATTCTCCAAAGAAGTAGAAAGATAGTACATACAATCCTATACCATTGATTATATGATGGAATTTACAAGGCAATATTCTTCTTTCTACTCTTACCAAACTCCATTCAACATCTATTATTTCACTCATATTATTTACCTCCTTTGAAAATAATAATTTTGCTTATCATTCATTAATATATATAGAACTATTTTGATAAATGGAAGCAAAAAAATGTGAGCAAGAATTATAATAACTCCTTGCTCACACCTTTATTTCTCCAATTTGACTTCCTTAATATGATACATTACATGTCCAAGATCGCTTGATCTAAATCCTGTTTTCATCTTGTACCATTTAATTTCGTCACTGTAATCTTCTTCTGCAGCTTCTATAGCTAGTTCGGCAGTCGAATAAAACTTTCTGAAGTTGGTCCAAGTACGTTCAGTACCCATCATTCCGCCAAGTCCAGTTAGATTTTCAGATCTGAGTTCAAACACTTTGACTACCGCCATATACAAATGTCATATCTTTGTCAATATAGAAGGGATCTATTTTAAGTATTAATTTGCCTTTATGTTTCCATTCTAAATAACAATAACTAGAATTCCTGTTTACTACCCAAGTTTTTCCTGGATCTAATGTACCAATTACAAATGCTATTGGTTTTGGATAACTTTTAAGTCCGTGATCTATTTGATATAAGTAATAAGTTATGGGTTGATTAGAACCATTTTTAAATGTCAATTTATATTTGGTTGGAGTCATTTGTTGTGCTACAGTTATAGTACTTATAAGAGCAATGCATAATACAACTACAATTAGCAAAAGTTTTTTACTTATCATGAATATCTCCTTTATTTGATATTATTTTAAGTGAGAATTTTCCTTATTTATCAAGGATTGACTACAAAAGTCATGTTTTGATTTAATATAAATCGTTCTGTCTTCAATATAATTTTGTTGGTTTCTGATAACCAAACTATAAAGTAAACTCCCTCTTCTCTACTTACTTCCGAATATTTACCAGGAGGAAGAGTTCCAGTTACAAGTTCCATAGGGTTGGGATGTCGTTTAATTCCGTGATCAACTTGAAATACATGATAGGACACTGTTTCATTTGATTGATTGTGAAACTTAATAATATGACTTGGTTTTGCTACTACTATATATACAATACCAAAGATCAATAAAGATATTATAAGTATAATTTTCTTACTGTTCATACTAATCTCCTTTATTTGGTATTATTTTAAGAGGACAATATTTCAACGAACACAATGCAACAAAAGAACGACTATATGTATGATCTTTGTTTTCGCATATATGATACCCATTATGATCATATTTAATAGGATCTACAAACTTACGATACATACAAGGAATTTTATAAATCTTGTCTTCGAGTTTGAATATCTCTTTTTGTAATGGAACATATTTTGTTATAAGTTCTCTAATTTCTTTACTCATAATCTCTCACCACAATTCCGACTGGTTGAGAAGGTTTTCCAGATTCAGTATATTCAGGAAATCTTACAGTTAACATTTCGCCAATATCGTTTGGAAGATTTTTGAAAAGCTCTTGTCTTTCTTCGACTGTACCTCTTGGTCTTACATCAAACTCAAGACCATCTTTGGTTTTACATCTATAGATAATACATCCGGCATCAATTCCAACACCTTCTTTACCCCCAACTATTTCAAACTCAGCATCCATAAAGTCTTTCATTTTTTCAATATCTTTAGATCTAAACTCATAGATATAAACTCCATTACTATTTTTTAATACAGCTCCTTCAAATCCCTGTTGAACAAAATAGTCATGAAGTTCTTTTGCTTCTTCCTTATTATTAACTATATGGGTTGGGGTGTATTTTACAGGACAATTTTTATGTGTTGGAATATTATCCAATGCCCATGTTATTCTATTCTCAAACGGGACGTTGAGCCATGCTATATCATATATCCAATACTCTAACAAATGAGAATCGGGTTTCAATTTCTTGGTGTAAGAACTAATCTTTTGAAGACTCCATCCATGTTTGTATAATTCTCCATGTAGAGGAGCGGGAGCACGCATGCTTTTTATAAATGGATCTAAATGACCAACATTTTCAAAAAGTTTTCCTCCTCTTGTATGATGAAGTATTTCAGATACATCTTCTGCTAAATCACATACACCATTTAGTTTGGGTTGAATATAACATGGATAAATAATTTTTCCTTTGTCTGGATCTTTAGCTAACATAGGAAGCATTATCCCTGGTACATAAGTATTTGGATCCATCATCTCAAATTCATAATTTTTGCTTCGTTTCCTATCGAATGATGATTTAGCTTCTGAAAGAGCTTGTTCAAATGGAGTTGTTTCGTTTTTCTTTCCAATGTTTTTTCCTACTTTAATAACTTTGGGTATCAAACGAATTTTTCCATCAACATACCCGGTTTCAACATTTAACATTGCTGTACCATCGTCGTTTTGTTTAACCCACGCTGTCCATTGTTTTACTTTACCAGTACTACTTAATCCGTAAAGAATTGGTAATCTTTGTTCTGTTGTCATTATACTTTATTCTCCTTTATCTTTTATGTTTTTCCGCAAACGATACCCACACTTGATCTCCATTTTTATGAGTTGTCACTGTTGTGTTATTATAAGTATCTTCTAAAAAGAGATAAAACTCCTTGCAGTTGTCACGACAAACTGGTTTGACTAAACATATCTTACATGGGCATTTGGGGGCTTGGCTTTTATATTTTAATACTATAGAACAATTTATATTTTTACATGCTCTACACCCATCAGGTTTTTTCATAATATGCCTTTGATATTTTTTACTACTATTTGTAGCAACTTATTATATGCTTCACATGATGTGGTACATATTGGAAGTACTATACATTCTGGGCAAGGGCATTGGCTTTCCAATTTTTCTTCTCTTATAACACACTTTGTAAAAAGGATATCCGGGCACCCCTTACATCTTTTCATTTTGGTTTTCCTTCCATAGTTTGTAATTCTTTATATTTTCA
>Ga0114918_10002997_pt1 | contig 14951 bp, 13 predicted proteins | sample LantaG_FD_87015 | JGI IMG/M metagenome (GOLD analysis project Ga0114918, IMG submission 87015) | Deep subsurface microbial communities from Baltic Sea to uncover new lineages of life (NeLLi) - Landsort_02402 metaG | ecosystem: Environmental > Aquatic > Marine > Oceanic > Sediment | place...
CTTTATCTTTTGCTGTCATTTGGGCATTGATATCTTTTAAATCCAATTCTAACAGGGCATAATCCCGTTCTAACTGGCTTTTATCTAAAGGGCATATATTTGTTAATATATTCCGAATAAATGGGCACAATGCCGGTTTAAATGAGTCGAACTTTATCTTAAACACCTAACTCACCTGTTTCCTTAACATACTTCTTGAATTTCTGAACATTAACTGGCATTATTTTCGTTTTAATTAATTTACCAGATGCGTTATCGACAAATTCATATCTATCATCAAATGCAGTTCTAGTAATAGTATCTTTATTATTTCTTCTTTCTTTTTTTATCTTACCCATATTTCGCACCTTTCATCTTTTCCTGATCGTTTTGCATACCCAATTGCTTCATTCCATTTGCAATCATTATTTACCATCGCTTTTCCATCACCAGCAGATACAATAATATCTCCGGATGTAAAGCTGCCTTCTATAAATACATATGGAATACTTCCAGATAAGGCTACATAGTTCATCTTACCTTGTTCATATAATTCATTTCTTCTTGTAGTACTACCCATATTAATTGCAGGTTGTATTGAAATTATAGAAGGGCATTTAGTAGAATTCTTTTTGGCTTTAACCCATCTTCCTTGATATCCGAAAAATTTGATTTTAGAACATTGCTCTTTTTTACATTCTTCAACTTCTGCATCAAAATATTCTTTTTCCCAACCTTCCCAATCTGCTAGTTCTACAATATCACCAGGTTCTACATCTGGAGCAGTAAATTGTAATTCCGCGATATCACATGTTGAAGCGTGAAGAGTTGCATATAAATCATCAAAGTATCCTAAGTCATAAGGATTTCCAGCAGATCCCCAATCAATAACACAACTATGAGAAGAATAAATCGAATATGCCCAAATATCAAGACTGTATTGGACACCATTAGTTTTCCATTCAATATCAACTTCAGTACCACCTGTTAACCGTAATCTATCAGCTGCTTCTATGAATATATCATCCCCACCAATATTTTTGATATAAATATCATCTGGCGCACTTAATGTTAAATCTGTTCTACCAGTTATTGAAATAGCATCTATGATACTATAGTTATTCATATCTAAAGTACTAGTAGCAGATCCTACCCAACTGCCTCCACCACCACCAGCAGTAGTCTGAATAGTTCCATCATTAAAGTATATTCCACCAGTTCCTAAATAGATTCTATTCCATCTAGCAAAGTCAGTTCCTAAATATATATCTGCAGCTGTATTAACAGGTCTAAAAGTTGCGCAATCTTCTATCCATATCCCTCCTGTTGTATCATTCAAAAATAACTTTATACCTTGCGTTCCTTTAATCCATAGATCATCGCCAGATGATGTTATTTGATTATTTCCAGATGTGGAACCGATATACATAGTAGTTACATCTTTTAAACTTCCATTGAAAAATGTAAGATCTCCATAAATTTCTTGTGTTCCTGCCATTTTATATTGTACTCTCCAAATATATTTGTATTGAAGCACTCGCTTCTATTCTAACATTTTGATTTGGGGTAAATTCTATTTCAACCCAATTATCCGCACCTACATCTTCTAATAACGATGTAAAGTCTATTCCAGTATTATTTAAATCTGAAAATGGTGAACCTGTTACTGCATCTCCATTAATTGTTACTGCAACATTAGAAGGTAAAGATATAGGATCTGGTTCACCGATTCCATATGATAATGAATGTGTGTGACGTTCAAAGGTCATATAAGATGCTTGAGCATACCAATACCAAGGAAGATCTGGTGTGCTTTGTCCAATAGCTTGTAAAGTAAATGTTTTATTTCTTTGATTACCAGGAATATATACTGAAACATTTCCACCATCAAATGTATCATTATTCCAATATGTTCCTGCTGCAATTATTCCTGCTGAAGAACCATTCGAAACGGGATAATAATTACCATCGTCATCTTTAATTCTCCATTGAAATACTACTCCAGTAGTTCCTTTATCATATGTAGTAGTATCTGCTGCGAAATATTTCATTGAATATGTTAAGAACGCACCTTCACAACTATCACTAGAAGTAGTAATTGATACAATATCAGTCCAATTTAAAGGATGAGTCATTGTAACAGATGCAACTGTACTTGCTGAATCTGATATTACTGAACTATCTGATCCATAGCTTGTAACGCCAGATGAGATATACGTTCTATAATTCTTTACTTGAAAATTAAGTAATGCTTTATTGATTGCTTTTGTATCTGCTGGCAAGTAAAATCGCAATGTCAATGGATATCCAATATCACAATTTTCTGCTTGATCTACAGTAAAAAGATTTGTTGCACCTTGCTCATACATACCAGTGGTATCCATATCTTTCTTTAGTTCATCTAATTCTGTAGAAAAGTTATATTGTAAGTTGTTTACTACAAAATTAAGACTACTTTCACTACGACCTCGATTATTAATCATTTCAATTGAATATACTTTGAAATCTTCATTCAATCCAGTAGTAGAATCAACTACAGTAATAGTTTTGCCAACTGCAATATCTCCTAAATACAATCGACGCTTTTTAATTGATATTGTTCTAACAGGTTCTTTAAATCTATCAAATAATCTTGAAGTAATTACTCCACAAGATTCATTTGGGTCTCCAGTTAAATCTTTAACAATTCGTTTATCATAATATGGAAATTCTCGTATCCCATATTGTTCTACTGAAGAATCCGGAGCTGGATTCAGTTTAGTAAATTCATCTGTAGTAGTTCCTGCATACCATACTCGCATTCCTGATGAGTGTGCAACAGCAGTAGTTGAATCATATCCTCTCGTAAGATTATAAAGATTAAGTCCTGTTCTATTTGCGAATAGAATTTTTTCATTATTGATGTATATGATTCCATTAGAAGATGCTAAACCAGTTGCATTTGTTATTGTAACGGACGTACTTGTAGCAGTCATAGCGGCAGTAGTATCAGGTTGATAAAAACAAAATCCATATGATAATGCTTGAACTTGATTAATACCATCACCTTTTCCTATTGTAGTAATGCAATTGTATATTTTATCACTATCAATATTATCTCCCGTTAAAGAACTACTATATCCAACTGTAATTGTTTCTACAGAAGTAGAATCATATCTAGAAGTATCCATATTTATAGTATCTTCTCCTAAACCATCTTCTGCTTCCCACCATTCTGCGTTATTAACATTAGCTACTTTTGCTATACTTTTTAGTTTATTATCTAATTCAAATCTAGTAGTAATTACAGTAGTAACATTATTTGTTCCAACATTCATTATTCCAGATGCTACTTCTGAAACAATTGTATTAGAAGCAACATTGGTGTATTGTTTTCTCTCAGTCCAAGTTCTATCAAACAATTTAATTGCTGGTGTAAGTCCAGTTACTTTAGAATTCTTAAACGTAGTTTTTTCTACATCTCTTATATATCCTTTGTAAATTTCTTTATATAAGCCGGTAGTTTTATTGTATTCTTCTAATGTTATCTTTTTGTTGTAATTAACGTTATTAGTATAATCAGCAGCAGTGGTAGAATATAAAATAAATTCTATTTCGCCTAACGTATTTCTTTCTTTCTTAAATCGAAGTTGTTTGTATGTAGTATATACAACACCGTTTATTTTAAGACGCCATGCTCCCATTTTTAGTCCTCTTAGTATGATAAGTCATCAATATATACCGCTTCTATTAATTCAATAATGTATTCATAAAACCCTTCACCGCCAGCGCGAGTTAAAGTAAGTCTTGTCATAAATCCTTCATATGATACACCATTGTAATTGAAAGTAAGTTGAGTATCAGTAACACTACCATATCCATATAAAATTCTTAATCTACCTAAGTAAGATGTATCATCATTTAAATCACCACCAGTTTGTTCTACGGTTGTAATTCCATTAGTTATGTTTCCTGCTTGAACTGTTTCTGGTACTACTCCAGTAATAACAAATCTATGTATAGTTTGTTTTGTATCTTCCAAACCTGTTTCGGGATCATCTCCTTCACCAGGATCAGTAGGTATGCTTTCTATAATAGGCGTTTTGACATATGTATCTTCTACCATATGAACTGGACCTAAGTCTATTTGATATGCAGTTCCAGATGCTTTTTTAATGTATACTTCGTTTGCCATTTTTATACCTTAATCATATTGTGTGCCTAATCCTTTGAGATTTGCGAATTGTTTACTAACTAAACTTCCTGCCATATTTGCTAAAGTGTATGGATCCATTCCATTTCCAGATGATTGATTATTAATTGTTACATTCGATGTAACATTGTTTTTTACATTTGCTTCTTGTGTTATACCACTGCTGAAATGCTTTACAAAATCTTGCCCCCACTTATTAGCTGTTGCATCATTATCAGGATTATCATAACTTAATATATTCATAAGACTGTCCCAAGCTCTTCCAAGGAATCCTCTTTTGTTTTCCATTCCATTCGCAAAATTAGTAATCAAATCTTCACCATTTTTAATTTGTTGTAATTCTTCTTCACTAGCTATTGCTTCAAGATACTCATACATTTGTTTAACTTCTTTTTGAATTTTAGGACTTGCATTAGCATAAGATTCTACATTTCCGGCATTTGCGGCATCAATTATTGAACGAATTTTTCCAGTAGAATCTAATACTCCCATCTTATTTGTTATCCACTGATTTTCATTTTCTGTATTTATGTTAACACCGAATTTTCTAAATCCATCTAATTCACTTTCCCACCATTGTTCTACAATTGTTAATCGTTCTTGACCTATATTCATAGTAGCGTTTGTATATTGTACGCCATATTTTTTTGTTAATTCTAATAGTTCTTTATTTGCAGCTTCTACTCTAAGATATTCTTCTCTTGATAAATCTTGTGATCCGAATGTTCTACCCATAAGATCATCTAATGCTTCTTCAGTTCCATATTTAACATCTTGTCCAGCTATCTCTGAAAGTCTTGCTGCTTCTTCATCTTTATGCTTATTGAAATTATCTAATATTCCTGCTCCTGCTACTAATGCAAGTGTAAAAGGAATTGTAATTACACCACCAAGCAGATATGCACCTGCTCCAATAAGTCCCAATAATATAGAAGTATTTTTATCTAAATCTCCAAGTCGTGCTAAGAAGTATATTCCGATTCCAAGACCGCTTGCAATTAATGGAGCTAATGCTCCTGCTGTTGCTAATGCGGATGTTTCTAATGCAGCAGCACTAGCAGCTGAACCAAAGAATAAATTCCCAGCACCTTGAATAAGTTTCCATGAAGCCCATGCTGCACCTAAACCTAATGCAATATCAGATGCTTCTCTTGCTGCATTAGCAAGTGGACCTGCTTCTTCACTATCTAAACTTCGATACCACTTTGAAAATGTTTCAAAAGCTTTACTAGCTGTTTCAAATGCTGGTGCCCAAGTTTTTCCAATGTCCATAGCAAGTAATCGCATATGAAGCCCCATTATAGAAAGGTGTGCTTGAATATGTGGAGACCATCTCATAACTGCAGCTGCTAAACCTACGAATAATGTTTTTGCATTTCCTAAAAAAGAATCCCAACTCTTCTTACGAGATGCTAATAACTTCTGTTCTTCTTTAGCATTTTTCTCAGTATTTTTAGTTACTTGCTCTTGTGTTTTATCCCACTTCAACATATTTTTGATAGCACTTTCAACTGGCGCAGATATCTTAAATACAAAGTCTCCAAATATTATTGACATTTATTTTTCCTCTTTCTTTTTTCTTTCTGCTAGTATTATTGAAAATTCTTGTATCCGCTTAGCGGGTTGCTTGTACAAGGTTTGCAAGTCCCACTTAAAATATTCACATAATGCTAAATCTCGAAAAATTCGATTTACATTTATGTTATCATTACCTACTTTAAAACCTTGAACAAGCCAAGTTATTTTTTTACTACATCACTTGGAATCTCGTTTATTCGTTTTGCTTCTTCTAAAAGTTTATTTCTAACTTTTACAGTAAGTTTTTTTATGTTTTCTTCTGTTATTTCAAAAGGTGCCAATACTAAACTTGCTTTAAGATATGCAATATTAGCTTGTTCTGTTTTAAATGTAATCTTACCTTCTGTTCTAACCATTGCTGTTGAACTTAACTTATCTTCATCAAATCCAGATAACTCTTTTAATCCAAACTTATATAAAGTAGGTGTTCCAGATTTGGCATTAATTACTTCTATTTCAATGTGATGAATAAAGTCACTTACAAACATATCTTCATTCATTACAGTCTTTACATCAATTAAATTATTTCCGTCCATTTTCGTCCTCCTTATTTATACTTATGCAGTATACACACTTATTGAATCAATTATTGACCAAGTGCATGTTCTAGGTTTTATTGTTACACTTACTTCAACTTCTTCGCCAGCTTCAGGTATGTTATGTGGTGCAGTTCTACATGTGCAATTTGCTGCTGTTAATGTCATTAAATCTGATATAGCAGTTCTTGTTAATACTAATGTAGTTGTAAAAGTTGTTCCTGCAAGTAAATAATCATATATCTGTGCATTATAAGTTGTTGCATCTGGTATGATAATATTAGCAGTTATTTCATATTCTCTTTTTCCCTCAATAATCATTTTAGCATATGATCCATCTGTAGTTCTTATCGTATGTCTTGCTTTCAAGTTGTTATTAATAGACCACTTAAAAGTTGTAACATCATAAGATGCATATCCTAATATTTCTACTGCTCCTTGATGATACATAAAAGGTTTGGTAGTTACACTAGATATAGTAGATTTTGTATTTGTTGACTTAGCTCCTCGAGCTGCCATAAATCCCGCTGATGCTTTTACTTCCCCACCATCAACTGCTTCTATATCTAAAGTATTTATTTTTACTCCTCTATAATATCTAAGGAAATCATTTGTACCATCGTATACTGCTTCAATACAAATACTAGGTAAAGTTGCTGCTCCTGATATTGCGTGAGTATATGGTGCACTTGATCCTGTCATTGACTCAGCACCCATAGCAAGATAAATTATTCTACCGTTTTGTAAATCAATTGGTATTGTTCCCGTTACATTAATTTTTCCAAGATTTTCTAAAAACATATCTCTTGTAGAATTAACACTATGATAATCTTTATATTCTGGTGCATCTTCGAAATCTATGTTTGGAATTATACCTAACCAAGTTGTTTGTGCTGCTTGTGTAGGGGTTTCATCAAATGTAGTTTCAATTGTATAACCTAATACTGCACTATCTCCTTTATATGGCATTTTCTTTTTCCTCCAATTTTTTATCGTCTAATGTTGATACTTTTCTTCCAAATTCTTTGAATTGCGTTGTTTCTAATAATTTCTTAGCAACTTCGTCAGGAACTTGAGTAGGGATTTTTGCATCAGATGAAAATTCATATATGAATCCATTATCTGAATACTCTCTTGGTTCGCCGCTAACATTTACTAATTTCTTTGTCATTTCAACCTCTTACTTACTGATTACAAATTGAGCAGGTATATTTAATTCTACTTGCTGAACATAAACTATATCATTTGGATCTTCGCCATTTGGAATAAGAGGAGTTAACTTCGGTTCTCTTATATAATCAAATGTTTTAAATCCGTGCTTTACACTTTCTGTCACAAATAAGTTAATGATTTCTTGTGTTATTGCTTCTACTTGATTTCGCGTAATATCAACTACTGTGAGCATTACAATAATATCAAATTTAGTTACTTTTCCTCCTATTGCTACATCAGTAGGATTTACATTAAATATTTGATCAGATACTCGAGGATAAGCATTAGAAGTTAAATCTACTCTCGGCGCTTCTGGAAATACAAAAGAATATTGATAATCATAATTTACAGAAATAGTTCCACTTGTAGGTGCATTCCAAAATTGTATCTTTCCTAGAATGGGAGAATCTTTTCTAAAACCCACATCAAAATCTTCTATAAATGTTTTAGAAACTCCGTCTACAGTTAGACTTTTAATATTCATAACTTTATGACGATCTTGAGAATCTAAATCTCCTGTTAATTCAAATATAGTAGTTTCTCCATCTGCAGTAAAAGTTTCAGTGGCATTTAAAGAACGGCTTTGTCTATCAGTTAAATTGTTTCTTAGAAAGTGAGTTAATTCATCTTCAATTCTACTAAGAACTAGCCGATTGTTTATTTCAGAATAAGAAGCTATAGTTTTTTCTGTAGTTACCATTTGACTTATACCTCCACTGAGGGTTTTTGTTTAAGATAAATCCACTGATTTAACTCAACTCAATTTAATTTGACTTAACTTATTATATAATAAAAGTAAAGTAGTATTTAAATATAATTTCATATCTCAACCATTTTGAATAGCTTTTCAATATTGTTCTTTGAAAATTCTTTTTTCCATATTTTTGTAACTTTATTTTTGTTATCATAAAACGCTCTTCGCATCCATGATTGAGGCAATTGCCCTTTAGATGATTTCATGAAAACATCTTGTCCACGAGTATTCTTAAAGTGCATAGCTTTCTTATTTATTGGAACAATAGGAATAGTAAATTCAGGTCTTTTCTCTTCAAACCAAACTCTCCATCCATGAGCTCCGCGTTCTCCAGTTCCCATTTCAGTATAAAATGCTACTTTCTCCATTTCACTTCCTTTAGGAATTCCTACAAATCCTTCACCTCTACTTAAATCAAAATCCCAAAATAGTGCATTTCTTAAATTAACTGTTCCGGATTTCGTTTTACCTACTGGAGCATTCTTGAAAGTTTCAGCATATAACATTTCAACTGATTTAGTAAACGCATTTTTATATGCTGTTAAAAAAACTCGTTTCATATCAATATTTGCTTTCCCAGTAAATGAAAAGGTATCCTCAGTCATTACTCCCACCCTTTTCCAGGTCTAGTAGGACTGGTATATTTTCGTTCGTAATTATCATTCCAAATAGTTGTAGGATTTTCATTTCCGATTCTTTTCAATTCACATTCTGCAAATATTTCAATTCTTCCGATTCTTTCAAATATTATCTTTCTTATAATATATCGTATTCCTTTCCAAGTAATTTCATCATTGATTTTCGGTCTTATATTTACAGAAGTATCATCTGTAGTTCTATCAATTTTAGCAGGCATGAAACCAATAGCATCTCCTACTTGTAACTGTCCAGATTTTACTTCACGATCTGTAATTTCTAATGGTTGAATTTCGGCATTTATACTATATTCATTATAAGAAGATTTATCTCTGTCTCCTGTAATGTTATCTGTATCTTCATTATACTTTTTATAGCCAACTACTTTCTCAAATTCGGGTAATTCAATTAGTTCATCCCAACCTTCTTCCATTACTTCGCTAAGGTCTTCATAACTAATAACAGCATTTGAAGTTAAAAATTTTGTTCTTAAATATAACGAAATGTATGCATCACTTGTTATTGTTTCTTCGCTAAGTAAAAATACATTTGAATTACTTGTTATTGTTTCTGCGTTAGCTAATTTCTTAATAAATGAATTTGAAGTAAGCTCTAATAATCCAGCTACATGTATTTCACTATCTGACGTTATTGTTTCTTCTTCAATCTTTTTAATAAAGGTATCTGAATCTAATGTGTTATCATACGTTGTATAAGTTATTACAATATCAGATGTTATAATTTCTTCGACTGCTAACTTCTTAACATAGAAATCAGAATTTATATGTTCTGCAGTTTCAATAAGGAACGCGGTAGATGATATTATTGGTGCTGTAGTTTCTTTCAATACATATGAATCTGAATTTAAAATTTCTGTTACTATTAAAGAAATCCATGAATCAGATGATATTGAATTTTCAATATCGACTATCTTAACATAAGAATCTGAATATAAGATTTCTTCTGTTCCTGATTTTAAGATATATGTATCTGACGAAATATTTACTTGTGCTCCGCTTATAATAAGCATATCTGAATATAATGAACCTTCTGTTCCAGATTTTAAGATATACGATTCTGAATTTAGTGTTTCTGATATACCTAATTTCAAAATATATGAATCTAATAATATTGTTTCTTCTTTGGTACTTGCAGTTAATATAACGGAATCTGATGATATTGTTTGTTCAGTATTTAATTTTTTAACAAATGAATTTGAATTTAAATTTTCCTCAATTCCAGATTTTAATATATGTCCATCTGAAGTTATAGTTTCTTCTAATGTATGCATAATGTTTGAATCTGATAATAAAGTTTCTTCTGTTCCTAGTATTTTAATAGACGATATAGATGTTAATGTATTTTCTATTTCTGATTTTTTTATGAAAATATCTGAATTTAATGTTTCATCTACAGTTATATAAGTTATTACGGAATCCGAGTATAATGAACCTTCTGTTCCTAGCTTTAAGATAAATGAATCTGATAGTAATGTTTTCGATTGAGTATCTAATATTGTGCTATCACTTGCTATAGTTTCAGATTGAAAATACCCGATAAACATTCCAGAATCTAAAGTAACTTTTGTTCCTAATACTTTAATGGAACTATTTGAAGTTAAAGTTTTTTCTATTGGACCGCTGCTAAAAGGGTATTGTTGAGCAGTACCTGGAGAGCCACTATTGTATAAATAAGTAACATTATCAGCAGTCAAAGCAACACTAAAAATAGCTATTTCATCCATTAAACCATCAAAGAAATTAGTATTAGCATTAATATATTTACCAACACCCAAACTATTAGTAACACTAGTAGTCAAAGTTCCCTTAGCAGCAGTATTAGTAGGACTATCATTATTAACATAAACCTTCAAACCACTAGTAGAGTCATAAGTCATAACAACATGATACCAAGCATTAAGACCAATAGTAGAAGTAGAATACAAAGGACCAACAGTCCCACTAGTCCCAACAACATAACACTCAACTTTTTGTGTAGAACTATCATACCTAATCAAAAACTGCTCACCACCACCCCAACGAGAAACAAACCTATCACTATCACTTAAAGAACTAGTAGGATAAATCCAAAAACTAACACTAATAGCAGCAATAGAAGACGCACAACTAGTTCCAGCATTCAAAAAATCATTAGAACCATCAAAATGATAACAATTATCAACCTTACCAGTAGAACCACCAGTAGCACCATCATTAGTCAAAGTCCAACCATTACCAGTAGCATCAGTGACATTACCAGTGCTCTCCATCTTCCAATAAGCAACACAATCAGTGCTTGTTGGGGCTGTTCCTACCATTTTAGTAACCCCACCCTTGATTTGTATCTCCTACTTGCGATAATCGGCATTCAAATGCTATCTCGCTTTCACCTATGAAGTGTGGCTGTACTGACATTATTCTATACCAAATTCCATCTTCTTTAACTTCATCATTTATCTGAGGCCGGAAGGTAGAACCTAATAAATCTGAATTTAATTCATCTGATCTCAATTTTCTCATCTCTCTTGGAATATATAATACTGCATCCTTAACATCTAAATCTCCAGATTTAACTATCTTTCTTTGAGTGTCCACTATCTGTATTTCTCCATACATTTCATAATCAGTATAAGTTACTTTAGATAAGTGACCGGTCATATTATCTTCATCAAACGCAAATCTTCTATAAGTAATCTGCTTTTTAAATGCCCACTCACCTATGATACTTTCGTATGCATCTTCATATAAATCTGCTCCTTGCGGAAGCGCTACAACTAAATTCATATATATTGTATTCGCAATTTCATTTCCAATAATTACCATATCAGAAAGTATATGAGTTATTCCACTTATATAACCGTCTGATAAAATCGTGTTTTCATTATTTAATACTTCAACATAGCTATCAGATGTTATTGTTTCTTCTTGTAACCCAAATATTCTTAAATCGGAAGTTAAATCTTCGCTATTCGTTTTAAGTACATACGAATCATCGTTTATAGTTTTAGTCCATTCTTTCGCAATATGACTGTCAGATGTAATTGTTCCTTCGATTGCTGGATTCTTAATTATACAATCCGAATATAAGATACTACTCGCGGATTTAAATGTGTATCCATCAGATGCTAAAGTTTTAGTTTGTGCATATAATACATATGAATCGGATGCTAATGTTTCTTCTGTTGCTAGTATCTTAGTATATGAATCTGCATTTAATGTTTTCTCAGTAAGATATAATACATTAGCATTCGAATATATTGGAGACGCGGTTACTGTTTTTATAACCATTCCGCCTGAGATGGTTGTAACATTCTGAACATACATAATAAATGCGTCAGAAGCTAAAGTCTTTTCTGTAGCTAATTTCTCTATATAACCATCTGAATTTAGTGTTTTTGCATATGTAGTTTTAATGAATGAATCTGAATCTAATGTTCCTACTAACGATGATATTAATACATGTGCAACACTTGCTATAGTTTCTTCGGAAGTTGCTAATATATAACTGCTTGAAAATAATGACGATGTAACACTTGCATTGAAAATATATGCATCAGATGTTATAGTTTTAGAAATTACTTTCAAAATATAACTATCTTCTGCTAATGTTTTCTCTGTAGCTAATTTTTTAATTCTTGAATTTGAAGTTAAAGTTTTTTCTGTTACTTTAAGTATAAATGAATCAGAAGCAAATTCTCCTTCTTGTTCTTCATCAATCCATCCATCAGATGTTAATGTTTCTTCATTTGCTAATTTTTTGATATGCGCATTAGAGGTTAAAGTTTTCTCTGTTGCTGGTTTCTTAATTCTAGCATCCGAATAAATAGTTTTTGATTTACTATTTACTTGAACATATGAATTACTTAATAATGTTTTTTCTGTTAAAATTAATGCAATAACAGCATCAGAAAATATATGTGTTATGCCTTTTATATACGAATCTGAAGTGATGGTTTTTTCATATTGAGGAAGATAAATATAAGTATCAGAAGTTAGTAATTCGTTAAATGGTTTATAAATGTATGCATCTTGATTTAAAGTAGTTGTAGTAACTTTAAGTACATAAGAATCATATGATAATGAATTTTCAATTAATTCAAAAATGTAAGCATTACTAGATAATGTTTTTTCTACTACAGTAATTTTTTCAATTAATGAGTTTGAATATAAAATAGCTGTTTCAATTACACGTATTCTTCCATTCGATGTTAATGTTGTAGTAATATTTTTCTTAGTAATAAATGAATCAGAAGGTAATGTCAATTCATTGTTAAGTTTTTCTATATATGTGTCGGCTGATATAGTTTTTAAATTTACTTTATAAATAACTGAATCAGAGTACAAACTATTATCTTGCTCTTTTAGAATCCAACTATCAGAATTTAAAGTTTCTGTGTAAACGCGAATATTATAGAAGGAATACCCATATTGACCTGTTCCATATAAAGCAGTTATTCGAGCCATTAGTATTACCTATACATTAGGTTTACTTCCACGACATCTGCCCTATGGAATAAATCTATACTTTACTTTTTCTTACTATTTTTCAACTCATCTATGAATTGATAAATTGTTTTATCAGGTAAAACATCTTTCATATTTTGTGCTTGTTCTGATAAAGTCTGACTAAATATATTGTCGAAATGTTCTTTTAACATAGTATCATGTAAGTGCTTAAATATTTCTTTATAGTACTTTACACAATATGAATAATTTTGTTTAATAAATCTTGGGTCTCGTTTTATTGTTTGGTGATAATAAATAAACAATTGAGCCATTACTTGAATAGACCACATATCAATATAACTATTGAAAGGTTTAACTTTTTTTGCACTTTGAATTGCATAAATCATATTGTCAACATAACCCACAAAACTTTGATCATATGAATACTGACAATTGTTTATTCGTGTAATGCTATCTTCTTTATGATGCCAAAAATAAACAACGTCTTGCAAAAACATAACCTTTTCTGTTTCTGAACTAACCAATCTTATAATTGTATTGAATCCATTATCTTCATTAGCTCGCGTTTCATTAAATCGAATTTTATACTTGTCGATAAATGCGCGTGTGTATAGTTTTCCAAACATCCAAACCAAATCATTTGAGTGATTTAGGAATGTTAAGTTTTCATGTTGTTCAACGAAACTTCCAACAATAGTATGATATCCAGGATTGGTGTCTGCGCTTTTTAAAAGTATTTCTAATGCAAATGCACTTGCGAAAGTATCATCCGCATCAATACAAGTAAAGAATTGATTTGCTGAATTATCAATTCCAAATTGTCTCGCTACACCTGGTCCACCATTAACTTCTAATGTTATTTCTTTGATTTCCATATATTCTTTGTATTGATCTACAAATTTCTCGTACCCAATTCCATCTGCATCATTAACTATAATAACGCTAATTTTGTTAACTATAGATTGCATAGCAAGTGATGCTAATGTTCTTATAATTGTATCTTGTGCTTTATACGCAGGTATTATTACATCTATTCTTTTCTTTTCCATTTTGTCCTCTTCAATAATCTATCGCCCTACTACAGTTACTCCATTTTTTCCATCAATTGTATTAACGGCTAAATTATAAGTGTTACTTCCAGCTGGTACGTATACTGTTTTTGCCTTTGAAGCATTACATCCTGTAAAGCATGTAGTAAAATTAGATACATTGCTACTTTCTATAAAAATGTTTCCTATTAAATTTACGCAACTTATAAATGTGCCTATCATATTATTAACAGAATTGGGAATGTTTGTCATACTAACTAATTTTGAACAATACGCAAATGCATAGTTTAAACTAGCTACACTCGAACCAATTATTGGAGCATTAATTAAATTCGTGCATTGATAAAACATTTGCTCTGTACTAGTTACACTATTTGGAATAGTATCAACATTAATAAGGTTAGTATCTCCCATAAAAGCCCCATATGCATTGTTACTAACAAAAGATACATTTGATGCAATATTTACATATGCAAGAGTGGTTTTATATCTAAAAGTAGGACTATTAATAACAACTGCTGCTCCATTAATGATATTAGGAATTGCTAC
>Ga0114918_10002998_pt1 | contig 14951 bp, 16 predicted proteins | sample LantaG_FD_87015 | JGI IMG/M metagenome (GOLD analysis project Ga0114918, IMG submission 87015) | Deep subsurface microbial communities from Baltic Sea to uncover new lineages of life (NeLLi) - Landsort_02402 metaG | ecosystem: Environmental > Aquatic > Marine > Oceanic > Sediment | place...
GCGGGGGTCGGGCGGGGGGGGGGTAGGGGTGGTGGGAGGTGTGGAGGGGGGGGGGGTGGGGGGGGGGGGGGGGGGGGGGGGGGGGGGGGGGGGGAAGAAATAGAAAGTTAGTCTTTTTTTTTTTCGCCGTCGTGGTCTTTCGCCTTCGAGCTTTTCAAAAAAAAAGGGGGGGAAATCTTCTCTCTCTTTCTTCTTCTTTTCTTGTTACCTTCGTAGAGCATCTTGACGCCGTGCGGCTCGTACTCCGGCGGGAAGAGCACCCCGGCGTGCGACAGAGTCTGCCACTTGGGCTCCTTGTCGCCCGAGGGGGACTTCCTGCGCGCCGCGCCGCCGCCGGGGGACCGCGCGACGCTCCGCTTCTTCACCTTGGTCGGCCGAGTCGAGGAAAAACCTTTGCCACTTCCGCCTCCTCCGCCGCCGCCTCCGCCTCCTCCGCCAGAGCTCTTCTTCCTCGCGGCCGCCAGCTGCTCCTGGAGCTTGCGCTTCTTCCTGCGCTCCTCCTTGGCGGCGCGGCGCGCTGCGCGGTCTGCGCGGCGCCGCAGCTTCTCCTCGCGCTTGCGGCGCTTCTCCGCGAGCTGGGCAGCCGAGAGAGCCGAGGCGCCTCCTCCTGCGCTCGCGCCGGCGGCGGGAGCGGGGGTAGAGGCGCCAGAAGGGCCCGCGGCAGCGGTCTTCCCCGCCGAGGAGGGAGCGGCCGCGACCCTCTGGCCCAGGGGGACGTCGTCGTCCGAGTCGGACTCGACTTTGGGCTTCTTGTGGGAGGAGGGAGGCGGAGCGGAAGGGGCGGCAGGAGCGGCAGCGGCGGGTTTCGGAGCCGCAGCCGCAGCCGCAGCCGCAGGAGGAGGAGCTCTCGTCGCCAGAGGCACGTCGTCGTCGTCGTCGTCGCCGTCGTCGTCATCTTCTTCATCGAGGACGCGCGCCCTCTTGGGAGAGGAGGGCCCGCCCGCGGGAGCGGCAGCAGCAGCAGTGGGGGCAGCAGCAGCGGGTTTCGGAGCGGCAGCGACCGCCGCCGCCGCCGATGTCGAAGCGGGAGGTTGCTGTTGCATCCGAGGGGCAGCCGCCTCCGCCGCGTGTGCCCCTCCGCCGTTCGCTGCAGACACTCTTCCTCCTCCTGCCGCTGCTGCTCCCAGCGACGCGGGCTTGTGCACGACGTTGGAGGCGAACTGAAAGAGTTTTTTTAAAGGGAGGTTGATTGATTGATTGGACTTGAGCTTGAGCGACGACGACGGACGAACGATCGGCGAGAGAGGAAAAAAAACAGGCTACAGAATCCACCCTCGATTCTTCTTGCTCGCTCGCTCTCTTCCCCTTACACCACCCCCTTCAAAAAGATCACATCGTCTTCTCGGCCGCGGGGGTGGTTGCGAGGGTTGGAAGCGGAGAGAAGAGGGAGGAAACGAGCGGCAAACGGGGGTGTTGGTGCAAGGAGTCGAAGGGGGAGGAGGTGCGCCCAAACGTTCGTTCGTTCGCTTCAAAAACGATTCGCTTTCGTCCTCTCCTTACCTGCTGCGCCGGCGCTGGAGCTGAGGCTGCCACGGGAGCCGGAGAGGGAGCCTTCGGCTGCACCACGGCGACGGGCGCCGCGTCGTCGACCCACTCCTCGGGCTCCATTTCTTCTTTGCTTTGCTTGGCTTTTTTTTCTTTCTTTCCTTTCCGGACGACGCAAGGGGGGACTCGAAGAAAAAAGAAAGAAACAAAGAAAGTAAAAAACGGTGGCTCGCTCGCTTCTCAGAGAGAGCGCCTCGAAGCCGCCTGCCTTGCCGAGCTCAGAGAGCGAGGCGCGGAGACGGCGCTCGAAGGAGGAGGGGAGGAGAGAAGCTAGAAAGAGAACGGAGAGAAGAGAGAGAGAAATGGAAGAGCGAGCCGAAGGAGAATCGGTTCGAGAAATGAAAAAATCAGAGAAGACTTGACCTTCTTCTTCTTTCTTCTTCTTCGACGACGCCCTCTCTCTCACTGTCGCTCCCTCTCTGGGCTCTTCTTCGACAGCCTCTTCTCGTCAGCCAAGGAGCTGTGCTCTTCTTTACACGCCTCTTTCCTTTCTGCGAGTCCACCGCGACAGCCTCTTTCCATCGGTCAGGAGAACAGTCCCAGCAGAAGGTCGCGAAAGAGCGCAGGGAAGCGCGTGAAAGAAGAGAGAGATCAGAACCTTGACGACGATGCCCGTCCCATCATGTCCTCCTCGGCGCGCCTGCCCGTGGTGCCCACGGTCACGGTCCTCGCCGTCATGAAGTCCAGGCTGGCCGGGGCCATCAAGGGCCACTCGCTGCTGAAGAAGAAGGCCGACGCGCTGACGATACGGTGAGGGAAAGAGGAGGAGGATAATAGAGATGAAGAACAGCATGAGGATCAAAAAAACGGCATCGTCGTCTCGTTCGACGCCCTTGCTTCTTCTTTCACAACCCCGACCTCCAGTTCAACTCACTTCCCTTCTCTCACTTCCAAAACCAAAAAAACAAAACAAAAACAAAAAACCACCACCACTGACAGCTTCCGCTCCGTCCTCAAGAAGATCCTCCAGTCCAAGCTCGCGATGGGGGGCACGATGCGCGGCGCGGCGTTCGCGCTGGCTCAGGCGAAATACAGCGCGGGCGACTTCCGCGCGACGGTGCAGGACAATGTGGGTTCGGCCTCGTGCCGCGTGCGGTCGGCCACCGACAACGTGGCCGGGGTGAAGATCCCGAGGTTCGAGAGGACGGTGGTCGGAGGTGGAGGAAGCGGTGGAGGTGGAGGCGGCAACGCGCCCTCTTCTCACCCTCTCGGCGGCAACAACAACAGCAACACTCCCTCTTCTTCTTCTTCCGCCTCGGCAACAACACCAGCAGCCGGCGGCGCCCCGCGGACCGACCTCACGGGCCTGGGACGCGGCGGTCAGCAGGTCTCCCTCGCCCGCGCCGCCTTCCTCGACGCGGTGTCGCTGCTCGTCGAGCTCGCTTCTCCAAACTGCCTTCGTGACGCTCGACGTCGCGATCAAGACGACCAACCGCCGCGTCAACGCTCTCGACAACGTGGTGCGCCCGCGCCTCGAGGCGACGATCGCGTACATTAAAGGCGAGCTCGACGAGCTGGAGCGCGAGGAGTTCTTCAGGCTGAAGAAGGTGCAGGCGAAGAAGAGGCGGGACGCGGCGGCGAAGGAAGAGGGCGGCGGCGTCGGCGCTGCGCACAAGACTAGCGGCGGCGACGGCGAGAGGAGTGTGAGCTCGCTGCTCGGCGTGGAGGCGGACGCCGACGTCGTCTTTTAGGCTTAGTGATCCTTTTTTTCTCTTGTAACAAGCGGTTTTACTTTTAAAAGGCTCGGGAATTCGAAGAGGCGGGGGAGAGGAGAAGAAGAGAGCGAAAGAAAAAAGCAGCGACGCCGTCGCGCCCGTTCTTCACTTTCGACTTTTCCTCTTCTTTTTCTTTCGACTCAAACGAACCAATCAATTCAATCCAATCATGCTCCGCGACCTCGTCCCCTCCTTCCTCTACGGGAGCGGCAGCGGCTCCTCGCCCGCTGCTGCTGCTGCCGCGGCATCCCCTGCCGCTGCCTCGCCGGCGTCGCCCTCGGCCATGGCGAGCACCCCTCTGCTCCCCTCTTCCTTCCAGCAGCGCCGCGCCCCCGTCGTCGCATTCGCCCCGGCCGAGAACAAGATCGAGCTCTACTCGCCCAAGTACTACGTCGTCTGCGCCATCGGCGGCGCCCTCTGCTGCGGCCTCACGCACACGGCGGTCACGCCGCTCGATGTGGTCAAGTGCAACATGCAGACCAACCCGGCCAAGTACCCGGGGATCGCGGCCGGCTTCGGCGTCACGGCGAGGGAGGGCGGCGCCCGCGGGCTCGTGCGCGGATGGGTGCCCACGCTGTTCGGCTACTCTATCCAGGGCGCGGCCAAGTTCGGGCTGTACGAGTACTTCAAGAAGTGAGTGTCTTTGGACGTCGGCAGGATGGGAATTGGGGCGCGTTTGGAGGGAGAGAGAGAGCGGCGAGAGAGAGAGCCGTCGATTTTGATTGTTCCTTTTTCCATCGATCGACGGCTCGAGGAGCGCGCCGCCCTCGAAGAAGAAGAACGCATGGCCTTGCTCCCTTGTTTGCCCTTTACGTCGCGTTTTCGGCGCGGAATTGGGGAATTCTGGTCCTTTCTTTATTTGATGGAGCATATTCTCGACATGCTCTACCTCGACGTCGGGAAAAAAGAACGAAAAACGGAAGTGAAGACGCTCAAAGCAGCGTGCGATTGTCGAGGACTTTTTTCTCCGTTTTGAAAAAAAAAGAGAACCATTGCGATTCAACAGAAAAAAACTCGACCCTTTTTGCTCACTTCCCTTCCTCCGCTTCCTTCCTCCCTTCCTCCCTCCCTCAAAACAACCAAAAACAGGACTTACGCCGACGCGGTCGGCCCCGAGAACGCGGCCAAGTACCAGACCCTCGTCTTCCTCGCCGGCTCGGCCTCCGCCGAGTTCTTCGCCGACATCGGCCTTTGCCCCTTCGAGGCCGTGAAAGTGAAAGTGCAGACGGTGCCCGGGTTCGCGCGTGGTTTATCCGACGGCATGCCCAAGTTCATCGCGACCGAGGGGATGGGCGGGCTGTACAAGGGGCTGACGCCGCTGTGGGGCCGCCAGATCCCGTACACGATGATGAAGTTCGCCGCGTTCGAGAACACCATCATGGTAAGGGATTGGAGGTGGAGGTGGTGGAAGAGAGAGAAGGATAAGGAGAAGAAAAGAGTGAACGACAAAGAAAAACCTGACTTCAAAGGGGAAAAAACTCAAAAACTAAAAAAAAAATTGAAAAACTTTCCCAGGCCCTCTACAAGTACGTGGTCCCCAAGCCCAAGGCCGAGTGCTCCAAGCAGGAGCAGCTTGCCGTCTCCTTCGCCGCGGGTTACATCGCCGGAGTCTTCTGTGCCGTCGTCTCTCACCCGGCGGACAACCTCGTCTCGAAGCTCAACGCCAACAAGGGCGTGAGCGCGGGTGAGATTGTCAAGGAGATGGGGTGGGTCGCGCTGATGACTCGCGGCCTGCCGCTGCGCATCATCATGATCGGAACGCTCACTGGACTGCAGTGGGGCATCTACGACGCGTTCAAGGTGGCTGTGGGGCTGCCGACGACCGGGTCTGCCGCGCCGGCCGCCGCTCCGGCCAAGTAGAAGAGAAGCGGAAAGAGAAAGTTAATGTTTTTATCGTTTTTTTTAGAAAGGTTAGACAAAAACAAATTCATCGAGGAAGAGAGAGAAAGAGCGCGCGAGAGACACAGAGAGAGACAGAGAGACGGGAGAAACGGAGAGAGCCTCGGCAGTCTTCGTTCCTCTTTCCCGACTCTTCTTCTTCATTATTCGTTTTTTTTCTATTTTCACGAGTGTCAAAAGAGAGGAAAGAAAGAAAAAAAAACAGAAAACAAAGCGAAACACGCGAAAAAAGAAAAGAAAGGAAAAAACCCGGAAACAAAAAACTCTCTCTTTCACCTTTTCTCTCTCTCTCTCTCTCCATTTATTTGCGCAGCCTCGACGACCTCCTGAGACCTTCCCTCAAGGCCGCTTCTGTGGGGGAGAGCCCGGCGGGGGCGCCGCCGCCGCCCCCGCCGGTAGAGGAGCGGCGGCGGTCGGCGGCAGAGACGGCAGGAGGAGCCGCAGCAGCAGCCGAGGACGACGACGAAGAAGAAGAGAGCCTCCTGCTCCTGCCTTCTCCCTCGGCCGAGGGCCGCGGGGAAGAGGCCCTGGCGAGGTCGATCGAGGCGAACTCTGCGGCCAAGAGGTCGCCGTTGTTGTTGGTGGGAGGAGCAGGAGAGGGAGCGATTTCTTCTTCGACCCTTGCGGCAGCTCTGGTGGCGCGCCCCGTCCCCGCCAGAGGCTGAGGCCTCACCGAGGCCGGCGCTGGGCCCTCCGCCGCCTCTTTTGCCGCAGAGGAAGCAGCAACTGGGGCGCGCCTCGAGGGTCCCAGGGACCCGGAGCCTCCTCCGACGACGACGGCAGAGGTCGGAGGCAGCAGCGGCAGGGACGAAGCCGGGGTGGAAGCAAAGGCGCCTCCAAATGGAATCGGGGTCAGCTGCATGGCAGCAGCAGAGGCAGCATTACCGGAAGTAGAAGAGGGGGCGTTCCTCCCTGCTGCGACGGAAGGGAAGGAGAAAGAGCCGTCCGAGGAAGCGGAAGCAGCAGCAGCAGTAGTGGAGGAGGTCAAGGAAGAAGGACCAGCAGCACCAGAAGAAGAAGAAGAAGACATGCGCCTCACCACCCCGGCTGCCGTCACGAGCCGCACAGTCCCCGAGGGGCTCGCGTAGTGGTTGTTTCCTCCTCCTCCTTCGTCGCCTCCTCCTCCGATCCAGGCAGCAGCGGCGCCGAGAGAGGAGGGGGAGCGGCGGCGGCGGTGTTCGGGTCTCTCTTGGCCGCTTCCTCCTTCGTTGCCGCCGCCGCTCATGCACGGAGGCGGCGGCGGCGGCGTCACGCCGAAGAGCGGGTTGGCGGCCAGCGCGACGACCGCGGCGTCCGACGACGGGCGGCGTCCGAACGAGAACTCTGCCTCTTCTTCTTCTTCTTCTTCCTCCTCCTCTTCTTCTCCCTCTTCTCCTTCGATGCGGGAGGCGCGTTGGGAAGAGGAGGAAGAAGATAACGACTTGAAGGGCGTCGTCCCCGCGTCGGTGGCGCACCTCTTCCCCACTCCATCTTCGTCTTCTCTCTCGTCCCACAGCGGCGTGAGGGGCTCCGAGAGCAGCGCCGAGGCCGAGACGAACACGGGCACGAAGCGGACGCGGGAGTCGCGGCGCGAGGGGCGGGAGGCGAGAGGCATTCCTGCTTCTTCTTGTTCGTCGGCGTCGGCGGCGTCGTCAGCGTCATCGTCTTCTCCTTCTCCTTCTTCCGCTTCCTTGCGCGCGGCGCTCTTGGAACTCATCGTCGAGGAGGAGCGCCCCGGCGTCGGGACGCGACCGGCCAGGGCCGCGGAGCGGGGTTGCAAGGAAGAGGAGGACGGAGGAGGAGGGGAGGAGAAGGCTGCCCAAGAGACGCGGCGTTGCTGCTGCTGCTGCTGCTGCAGTTTCCTTTGCTCTTCATCATGGCCTCGCACAGCGGAGATCATGCCTTCTTCTCTGTCCGCCGCGGCGCCCTGCCGCTTCGAGGCCCAGGAGCCGGACAGCTGCTGCTGCTGCTGAGGTTGAAGTTGAGGTTTCGTCGTCTTCGTCGCCGTCGCGGCCGCCAAGGGCGTTGTCGCGTCGGCGTTCGTCTGCATTGCGCTTCTCTCGAGCCCTGCTAAACGTTCCAATTGTGTTCAAACAACCTGCCTGCGGTAATCTTCGTCCGTCCCTGCGCGTGTGGGGTGTTGTATGAGGAGAAGAAAGTGGGGAAGAGGGGAAGAATTGCGAAGGAGAGAATATCAGATTTGGAATTGAGGGCGAGTCGTGCAAATCAGGAAAAGAGCGAGTCGAAATCTCCTTCTTTTCTCGCTCTCTTTCTCTCGTTCAAGAAGAATCGATTGCACGCGTTTCGCGCTTCGAAGGACAGAAGACGTGCGGGCGCGTACCGAGCGAGCGAAAACAGAGGAGAATGCGCCCTGGAGAGGTTCGTTTCGCGAAACGAACCTTGAAACCGTTGTTTTTTGAAACGAGTTTTTCTTTTTTTCGAAGTTTTGAGCAGAAAGGCTCTTCACTTTTTCGAGACTCGACTTTTTCTTTTTCCCGCTCCTATCTCGATCGATTGAGCGAGCGATGGCCTCGCTCCCCGCGGCGGACGAGATGGCGATCTCACCCGCCCCTGGAGCTCTCCCGGCCCCGCTGGATCTCAATGCGGCATCGGAGCAGAGCGGAAAAATGGAGGAGGCGGGTGCTGCCTCTGGCGAGAAAGACGGGCGAGGAAGAATGCAGGAGGAGCAGCGGAGCTGCATCGATCCATCGGACGATGCCGCAGCTGCTGCTTCGTCTTTGCCTCCGCTCGACGACCCTCTCTCGGCCCCGCCTCACGCCTGCGCCGTGCTCCTCGCGCACCTCCCCCGCTCGGCCACGCCCGCTTCGATCGCGGCCTTCGCGTCTACCGTCGGACAAGTCCACAGCGTCGAAATCGAAGACGAAGAGGAAGAGAGCGAAGAGGAGGACGACGACGGCGACGGCGACGGCGACGGCGACGGCGACGGCGACGGCGACGGCGACGGCGACGGCGACGACGGCGGCGAAAAAAAGAAGAGCGAAGGACCGCCGCCGCCGACCCTCTCCGCCACCGTCGTCTTCGCCGAGGAGGCCTCCGCCCTCGCCGCCGCGGCCCTCCTTGGCGGCAAGGCCCTCTTCGAGAACACGAAACGGGTCTGGGTGCTGCAGGCCCCGCCGAGGCACCGGCTGTTCGTCGGCGGGCTCGACCGGAACGCGCCGGCCGCGGCCGTCGCCGCTGAGCTCGAGGCGGAGGTCCGAGCGCTGACCGCAGCTTCTTCAACTTCTTCGAATTCTACTTCTTCTTCTTCCCCTTTCCCGCCTTCGTACGGCCTCGTCGACGTCTCTCTGGTGCCGGCCAAGGACGGCGGCGGGCGCGGCAGCGGCGGGAATGCGGGTACCAACCGCGGCTTCGGGTTCCTGACCTACAGGAACTCCGGCTGCGCCCTTTTGGCGAAGAGGACACTTCTGGATAAAGACGGCGGCAAAAAGAACAGGCTTGTCGTCGGAGGGAGGGAGGTGACGATCTCGTCCGCGGCGCAGGCGAAGAAGAGCAGCAAGCAAGCGAACGCGGCGGCGAATGCGGCGGCGGCGACTTCTGTCGCCGTGGCCGCCAACGCCTCTGCTGCCACCGCGGCCGTTTCGAAAGAGGACGAGGAGCCCAGGCCGCGCGCCCTCCCGCCTCTACCGCCTCCCCCGCCGCCCGCCGAGCGAGGGATCCACGTCAGTGGCTTGCCCCTGCCTCCCCTGCCCGCGGAGGTCCTGGCCCTCGGCGCGGCGAGAGCAGCAGCGGCGGCGGTGGCGGCACGAAGAAAGAGCAGCGACGAAGGCTCTTTGCCGTCGTCTCTCGACAAGCACCGCGCCGCGCTCTCCGCCGCTCTCTTCGCTGCCTTCTCGCCCTTTGGCGCCGTCGACCGCGTGGTTCTCCCGCCGAAGAGCGGTGGGAGCCGCGCTGGGACGCCCGGCGTCGGAGGAGGAGGAGGAGGAGGAGGAAGAGAAGAAAGGCAACAATCTCAACAGCAGCAGCCTCCGGACTTTGCTTTTGTCTACTTCAGGGGCCAGCGCGGCGCCGAGGCCGCCACGGCCGTGCTCGCCGCGGCCGCCCGCGGAGAGGGGCCCCTGCTGTATCCCGGCTGCTCGACGGGCAGGCTGAGCTTCGGGAGGGCCAGGGCCGCGGCCGGGGCGCCGAAGGCTGTTTCGACGGCAGCGGCAAAGGCAGCCTCTTCTGGCGGAGGAATGCCGGCGAGGGACTCGTCGCGGGCGAGAACGACGACGCCGCCTCTCCCCGCACAGAGTAACCCAATGCTGCCGCCGCCGTTCCCGGCGCACCTGAGGGCTTCCTCGCAGGCGATGGAGACGGCGAAAGAGCAGCAGGCGACTTCGGAGGAAGCGACGAGCAGCGGCGGCGGCGGCGGCGCCGGGGGCCCGAGAAGGCGGACGAGGAGCGGCGCCGGGCAGAGAGGGGCAGCGGCGGGGGCAGGCCGAGGAGGCACACCGCCCCTTCTCGTCGCCCCTTCTACTACTGCTGCGGCGCCCGCTGGAGGAGGCAGGCCGCAGAGGGCGCGGTCGACGCTGGGGCCCTACTCGAGGCCGAGCCCGGCGGCGACGGCGCTTCAGCAGAGTTTTCATCATCATCAACAGCAACAACAACACGCGCCGCCGCCTCTCCCGCCGCCTTCTCTTCCGCCGCAACAACATCAGCAGCATCACTTCCACCACCAGCAGGCTCCTCCCCTTCCGCCGCAGATACCTTACGGCTTCGCGCTGCCGCCGCCGCAGCAACAGCAACAGCAGCAACAGCAGCTGTACCGCGCTTCTCCTCCTCCGCCTCCGCTCCCGCCGCCGCTGCCTCCGCAACAGGCGGTGCTAGTGCAGCCCGTCACGCTGGCCGACGGTTCCACGGGCTACATCCTGACGAACCCGCAGGGGCAGCAGCAGGGGCAGCAACAAGGGCCGCCGCAAGTTCCGTCGCCGGCGTTTTTCTCCGCGCCGCCGCCGCTGCTGCCGCCATCGCAGCCTCAGCATTTCTTCCCCGCCGCCGCCCCGGCCGCTGCTTCTCTCCGAGCCTCTCCCCCTCCTCCTCTTCCGCCTGCTTCGTTCTCCCCGACGCAGCATCAGCAGCATCAGATGGCAGCAGGCTTCGCGGGAGGCTTCGCGGCCGCTGTTCCCCCTCCCGCCCTTCCTCTGACGGCGACGGCGACGACGGACGCGACAACAGGCGTCGCTGCTGCTCCTCCTCCGCCTCCCCTCCTTCCGCCGCCGGTTGCTCGAGGCCGCGGGAGGTTCAAGCCTTACTAGACCTGAATACAAATTCTCTCTCACTCTCTGTGTAACAACATCGTCATCGCTTCTTCTCAGTGTAAACAAGTATCAGCCGCTAGTTTGAAAGAAAGAAAGAATTTCTGAAAGAAAGAGACAGAGGTCGAAAGAATCATTTTTTTCCCGTATTTTCTTCTTCCTCTTTCGATCGGAGCTCTTTCTTTCGATGCCGTAAAACAAACGCCCTCCTCTCCCCCTACCTTGCTTTGTCCTGTTCTGCTGTTGCTCTGAAGGGATCATGACCACGCTCGTCACGAGCGATGGCCCATCGCTGCGCCAGCCGAGCATGGAGCCCGCCGACGACGCCAGGCAGCAGCCGGCGCTGTCGCATCGGGTCTCCGTCGCCGACCTCAGGGGGAACGACGAAGAGAACGACGTGGTCTTCGTCCGCTTCAAGGCGTCAACGCCTCCGTTTGACGCTTCGAGCTGCGTGGGGCCGCGGAAGCTGTCAGTCGTCGGAGGGCTGCCGCAGCTCGGGGACTGGCACCTGGGAAAGAGCATCTCGCTGCGCGTTGTTGGGAATGAAGGTAAGTTGATCGATTGTTTTTTTCAATGCCTGTCTCTCGCTTCCCCCTTTTTTTCGCCCTCTTCAACTCACTTTCACCGCCCTCTCTCTTGCCACACGACACGCTTACACAACACGACGCGCTTACACAACAGGAGACAACCTCCTGTGGGAATCAGCGCCAGTTGCGATCCCCAGGGACAGGTACAGATGGTTCTTCCGTCTCCATTTTTTTCCATCGATGTCGACCCTTTCTCTCAAACAAGACCCTAACCTCTTCCTCCTTTCCTTCTCTTCTTCTTCTTCTCTCTCCGCGCAGCTTCCCCTTCAACTACCGCTACGTCGCCAACGGCCACCGCGTGTCGGCGACGGCGCGCCCTCTGGCCTGGGACGCGGCGCCGAGGACCTGCACCGGAACGCCGGAGGACGCGAAGAGGTGAGACGAGTTTTTTTTTTCAAAAAAGAAGAAAAGAATAAAACTCACCCTGAACTCTCTCCCTCCACCTCCGCGCCTCATCCCCACCCCCCAACCAACAGCACGGACGCCTTCGCCCTCGCGCAGGGCGCCGGCGCCGACCACGGCTGGGTCACGGCCGACGGCGGCGGCGCGGTGCAGGTCCGAGTCGGAAGGCCGCCCGGCTCGACCCGCCCGCTCGTGACGCTCTCCCCGGCCGTCGAGGCGCGCGCGGGGCCGCGAGGGTGGGAGATCTCCCTGTTCGAGGCGTTCCCGGCCGCTTCCGCCGCTGTTTCGCCGCCCTCTCTCGTGAGGTCCGCCCTGCCGGGCACGGGGGAGGACAGCGGCGAGCTGGTGAGCGCCGCGGAAGCGGGGGGGAACGGCGACGCCCCTTCTCCCGCCGCCGCCGGTCTCTCGATCGCGACCTCCCGCTGCAACCCGCCGCACCTCGTCTCGTCGACTTCTTTCGCCTCTCATCAGCAGCAGCAGGCCCCCAAGGCGTTCGCCCGCGTCGAGGACATGTGGTCCGGCGGCGGGAAAGGAGCAGAGGGGGACTTCGCCGCGGCGTCGGCGCTGAGGACGCCCCGCGCGAGCGTCGACGGGCACGGAGGAGGAGGAGGAGGAGCGGATTCGAGTTCGAATTCTTCTTCTTCTACTGTTGCCTCTGCCGCCGCTGCTTCTGCTGCTGCTTCGCTTCTCTTGAGCAACGGAGCAGCAGCAGAGGGTGACAAGGATGAGGCGACGACAACAGCAGCAACGCGGAGGGCCGCCGACGGCACGGGCCACACTTTCCTGATGAACGCCCCCTCGCTCGCGGCGCTGGCCTTCCGCGTTGACGTCACTGACAGGGAGACGGGCAGCCTCTTAGCCCGCGGGTTCGCGCCCGCGGACGCGCTGAAGGAGCTCGAGGGCGAGCTGGTGGTGCCGCTGCTCTCTCCTGGCTCCTCGAGCTCGGTCTCCTCGGGCTCTGCCTTCGACAATAACGGCGGCGTCATCTCGCCGGAGCCCGCGGGAGAGTTCCGCGCCTCGTTCCTGGTCATCACCGCGCTGCCGCACCCCGCCAACTCCCTGGCCGGGCTGCAGCGGGCCAAGTGGAACGCTTCCGTGGATTCCGCCGCTACGAAGAACGCCATCAACTCTTCGTCGTCGCTGGCGGAAGGCGGGCGGACGCTCGACATCGGCCACCGCGGCGTCGGCGCGACGGCCGGCGCGAGGGCGCGCGTCGCTGAGAACACGCTGCTGTCGCTGCAGGCCGCCGCCGCCGTCCACTCGGACTTTGTCGAGTTCGACGTGCACGTGACCGCTGACGGCGAAGTCGTCGTCCACCACGACTTCGCCGTGGTGCTGGCGCTGGGTGGCAGCGGGAAGCCGCAGAGCGGGTTCAACGCTTCGGCCGCCACGCCGGCTGCTGCAAACGGAAACGGAAACGGAAACGGGAGCAACGGAAACGGCGGCGTCGTCGTGTCCGGCGCCTCCCCTCCGAGAACTCTCCCGGGCCCGGCGCCCACCGACGCCGCGGTGCGCCTGGGGATCCCCTGCCTGACGCTGGCGCAGCTGCGGTCCTCGGCGATCGCCGCGGCGATGCGCTCGGCGGCGCAGCACGCGGCCGTGAGCGGCAAAGGGAAGAAGAAGAGCAACGGCGAAAACGGAGCTGCTCACCCCCTCGTCGCCTCTTCGTCCTCGTGCTTCGCCGTCGCCGCTGCCTCAGCCTCGAACCCGCCTTCGACCCAGCCTTCGCCTCCCGGCCTTCCCACCCTCCTCGACGGCCACGGACAGAACCAGCACCACCACGACGACGAGGCCGCGGCGACCGCGGCCGCTTTGGTGTCGCACGCTGCAGCGCTCGGCAGGACGCTCAAGCGGACGCTGTCGTCCGGCGAGGACATTTTGAGGACGCACGCGCCGCCGCCGATGATCAGCTCTCCCCCGGAGCGTTCCATCCCCGCCGTGACCTCTGAAGACATGCGTGCCGCCGCGGAGGAGGTGTCGGCGGTCGTGGGCAGCCCGCTGCAAGACGTCCCCGAGGAGAACGGCAACGGCAACGATGGCAACGGCAACCACCCGATCCCGGTGCCGTCGAGCAGCAGGCGCGTGCCGCCGAGAGCGCCCTCGGCGGGCTCGTCTGCGGCGGGAACGCCGTCTTCGCTGCTGACTGCGAGCCTGCTGGCGGCCTCTGCTGCTGCCGCGTCTTCTTCGGCGACGGCGACGGTCAGCGGCGCCGCTGCTGCAGTAGCGGCGGCGGCAGCAGGAGCAGCTTCGACGACAACAGGAACGACGACGGCGACGAAGAAACCTTCAACCTCGACCTCAACCTCTTCCTCATCATCCTCATCAACGACCAAGACCGCGTGGCGCATCTCAGACCGCATCGCCACCCTGCGAGAGTGTTTCCGCGCCTCCCCACCCTGACTCGGCTTCAACGTCGAGATCAAGTACCCGACAGCCGACGACGCCGCGGCGCTGAAGGGCGTGCGGTTCCTGTCGAGGAACGAGCACTGCGACGCAGTCCTTCGCGTCGTGCTCGAGGAAGCAAAGGGGCGAAAAGTGATCTTTTCGACTTTCGACCCGGACTGCGCGACCTTACTTTCTTTGAAACAGCCGCGTTTTCCGGTCTTTTTCCTGACCAACGCCGGGACGGAGGCCTTCGAGGACCCGAGGATGAGCTCGCTGGCAGCCGCGGTAGAGTTTGCTGCGGGTTCGAACTTACAGGGCGTCGTCGCCGAGGCGTCGGCCGTGCTTCCCCGTTTGGCGCGCACCGTCGCCGCCGCGCACGCCCGAGGACTCCGCCTGTTCACCTGGGGGGCCGTCAACAACGACCCACGGGCGTATGCGGCGCAGAAGGAGGCCGGGGTCGACGCGATCATCTCTGACGACGTGGCGACGCACGCGAGGGCTGCCGGGAAGAAGTCGTCGCACACCAGAGTCGAGGCCGAGGCCGAGGCGGCGGCCGAGGCGAGGGCGGCCGAGGAGCGCGCCAGAGTGAAGGCCGAGGCCGCCGCCGCCAGAGCCGCGAGGGTCGCTGCGAAGGGAGGGAGCCCTCCCGGTGGGATCAGCGCTGCGTTCGCGGCGCTGGCGACGGGGGAGAATAAGAAGGGGTAGAAAAGAGAGTTGGAAGACTTTTTTCGAGATGAGAGAGCAAAAAAGACAGACGTGATCAAAAAAAGAGCCAGCACGCGCGCAGGAGAGTAAAAAAAATCATTTTCCCTATCTATTTACAATGATGCGAGTGCGCGAGTGAGAGTGCGGTTTCTAATTGTCTCTATTTCAATCGTCGAAGCGGAAGGGCGTGGCGCGGGCGGGAGGGAAACGAGAGGAAAAGGAAGAAGAGGAACATCCTCGCTCGACCCTGGCGCGGACAGGGACGAGAGGAGAAGAGTTTCGTTGCTGGTGCTGCGCCGCCTTGGCGGCCGCCACCTTACTCGCGCAGGCGCGGGCGCCCATGGCCGTAGCGACGGCGGCGGCGATGGCCGGGGCCTGTTTTTTTTTTTTTTGAAAGGGGGGGGGGGCGGAAGAGGGGGGGGGGGTGGGAGAAGGGGGAAGGGGAAAAAATTTTGAAAAAAGAAGGGAAAGTGTTTTGA
>Ga0114918_10003000_pt1 | contig 14949 bp, 30 predicted proteins | sample LantaG_FD_87015 | JGI IMG/M metagenome (GOLD analysis project Ga0114918, IMG submission 87015) | Deep subsurface microbial communities from Baltic Sea to uncover new lineages of life (NeLLi) - Landsort_02402 metaG | ecosystem: Environmental > Aquatic > Marine > Oceanic > Sediment | place...
CATCCGCCTTTTTCCTGCCCGCGGCACAAATATCAGAAAAATGGGATATTCTACTTGACACCGTCGATAGTAGTGCTATAGTGGAGGGCATAAAGGAGAAACAACATGAACGCTGTCAAGACTCTCATCTACAAGGACGGCTCCGGACAGATCTTCATCGACGAATTCGACCAGTTCTGCGTCACCATCGTCGACCGCGATGATCCGTCACATTCCTACACCTACATGCCCCACAATCCCGAGGGGCTCGTCTGCCCCATCTGCGGAATCAACTGGGAACCCTCTCCGCGGGGAGTCATGGATCAATTCTACTGCCGTGACGCCGAGGCGCTTGTTCACAAGACCTGCTATGAAAGATGGCTTGGATTCCAACAACGCATGCTTTTCATCTCGGCACTCAACAATTCCAATTTCAGAGTCGAGAGCTTCGACCAGATCCCGAACCAGTACAAAGGAGCGTGGAACACGCCGTGGTATGTCGTCACCTTCCAGACTCCGGGACTCAGAATGACCATCGGGCGCCGGAAGCGCGTCTTCAGTGTTACATTCGAGTCGGATGACGACCTTCCCTTCTCACAGATCAAAAAGATGTTCAAGGAGGAAGACGTCACGAAGGAATTCAACAGCCAGCACGTCCTGCTCCATGCATGGAGCGACGAGAAGCTCCGCGAATACATCAAGAAGCTGTCGGAGGTACTGGTGCCGGACGAGAAGGAACCGGGCTACGTCTGCGTCAAAACCCAGCAATTCAGTCTCTGAACAGGAGGGGGTATGGAAAACTACGCCCGCCGCTTTTCTAAAATGTACCGGGAACAGAACTTTATGCACGGACGCGACATTCCGGCATATCTGAAGAGACAGTCGGATTCGTGCATCTTTCTGATCAACCGTTTTGGACTGGTTTATGGGCTCTGCAAACCCGAGGATCGACTTCGGCTCGTTCTTCGGCACCTTGCCGAAGTCCATACACGCCAGTACGACGAACTCGGACTCGTCTGTACCAACGGGGAACCGAGTTCCTTCTACTTCGGAAGACTGCTTGAAAAGTCCCACCACCTCCATCCCATGGTTGTCGAAGCCATCGCCTACGAACGCGGTCGACAGCGGTATGTGGAGCTGGTGGAAACCGGCGAAACGCCGTGGCGGAACTTCCTCCGCGATGCCACCCTGAACCGCGACCTGTGTGTTTCGTATCTCTTCGAAGAACACGGATATCTGAGGGGATGCGAAATGATCGAAGAGATGGTTGCCATCGAGAGTACCCTTGTAGAAACCATCGACCTCAAAAAACTGGAGAATTGAAATTGAAAGCATGGATCACCAAGTACGCCCTCACCCAGGGAATCTACGCCAAAGAAGGCGAAATCGCCGAAAACTGTCCCACCATGTTCGTCGGAAAAGAAAAGGGGCGCTCTGACGATTACTACCACCGCCCGTACTGGCATCTCACCGAAGACGAGGCGATTGCACACGCCAAGGAAATGCAGAAAAAGAAGATCGCCAGTCTCAAAAAGTCGATCGCCAAGATCGAAAAACTCGAATTCACCAAAACCGAAGAAAATCCGATGACGCAGGAAGAAAATTAGGAAAACCAGCTTGAATTTTGTCCATGGTGTGCTATGGTAGGGCAACAAGGAGAAAATCATGGCGCTGATACTCGAAGCGCTGGCGCACAACAATGCCGTCAAGCAGGACGTCGACAACCGCCTCAAAAATCTTCAAGGACGGCTTGCAATCGACAAAGCGGTCGAAGACGATCTCATGGTACAGATCCGTCGTCTGGCAGAATTGAACGCTCCTCTCGAAGACGATGGTTATGCCGAGTTCTTTCGAAACATCGTTATCAGAATCCACCGGGAACTCCGGGAAATTGAAAAGGAGGCGGGACATTGAATATCGAACCTCGTACCACTCCCACCATCGAAGATCTCGAGGTCTGGCTGGAAGCCACCCGCCGGCTGCTTTCCGTGCCTCAGCGCGTCGTCAAACATCGCAACGAAGAACTGGTTTGTGCGACGGAACTGAGCATGCTCGAATCCATGGTGAGGGCGAGAAGTTTCGCCGGGATGAAGGTTCCCCACCAGGTCATCGTCGAGGAAATCAAACTTCTCAGTAGGCGTCTGGCTGAAGTGCTCGATCTGCCGGTGACCATCCGGCTCCTCGAACTCGCCCCGGGCGACCAGGAAAGAATTGCCGCTCAGAAACGACAGATGGATCAGATCGAGGTTCTTCCCTGCCCCTATTGCCGGGAAGTACCCAGATATGAAGAGAACCATGCCGGTGCATGGCGTCAGCACAGTCGTTCGGGACAATGCTTCCTGTCTGGAATGCAGCTCAGGGACTTCGGCGACGTGAAAAAATGGAACGAACGGGGGAAGAGGGAACAACTGCCGGCGCCGCCGGCACCGGATGACGCCGATATATACTGGGAATGCGACGAAGACAGGAACCTCATGCAAAGACTGCTCGTCGGCACGGCACCATGCCGGTTCTGCCATACACGGCTCGTCTACAGGGAGGAATACGGCATTGCGACGCTGTTCCACCCCCAAAATGGGTGCATTCTCGGAGAAATGGTGATTTCCGACGAATACGGGGTAAAAGGCTGGAACGGGGACTGAACTCCGAAAAGGAATTTCCCAGTTCTTCTTTGTAAAAATAGGGAACAAAGAGGAACTGAAAGTGATTTTTGATACTCTGGCAGCTATGGCTGATTGGTTGGACAATCGGAAACTTGACAATAGTGCATCCCAACAAGAGATCCAAAGAATTTTGGACGATCTTGAGCGGTCCACTTCCAAAGATACAATTTCTCCTATTACTGCAAGCGGAGGTATCGTCTTCGACCCGGCAAAGAAGAGATCCGTAAGAATTTTTGTCGATGCGATTCAGCACCGCACGCCCAGATCGACAATCGAAAATTCAATGGCATCAAGTTCAAGTTCAAGTTCGAGCTCGAGTTCGAGTTCGTCGAGTAGCTCCAGCTCCAGCAGTTCCAGCTCCAGCTCTTCAATTTCTTTATCAAGTTCTTCATATAGTTCCTCAGGCTCATCCTCAAGTTGGTCTTCCAGCTCATCGGGCGGGATGCTGATCCCAAGCGAAATCGCAAATCTCCTGACGTGGTGGGATGCATCACAGGAGTCGTTCTCGGACAGCGACCCGGTACCGCAGCTCACCGACTTTTCGGGAAATGGGCACCATGCTTTGGCAACCGGCGAACTGCAGCCGGTCTACATCACCAGTGCGATAGAAGGGCAGCCCGCATTCCGCTTCGACGGAACGAAGCATCTCAATGCGACAGGCGCGTTTCCCGCCACCGTTAACGACTACTCGGTCTTTATTGTGTTCCGCACTAGTGGAACAGGAAACGGGACTTATCTTTTTGGTGGGTCCGACGTTGCTTCCGACAAATGGCTTGCGCTGAAAGCGTATACTACCCCGCGCCTCGTTTTTGAAAGCTGCGAGGCAGGCAGCGGCGGAAATGCGACGATAAACGCCGATTGGTTCAACGGTGATCCGATGCTCGCCTCTGTCGTCAACGATTCAGGCACCATCGACTTTTATCGCAACGGCGTGTTCGGGGGGCAAACGACGACGACGTGTGCGTACGAACTCCCTTCGCCAATCTCCATCGCTGCATTTTACTACCCCCCGGTGACGTATTGGGGTATCTATACCGGCGATATCGCCGAGATGGTCGTTTACAGCCGTCCGCTGAACTCCGCTGAAAGAGCCCAGCTGACTGCCTACTTCTTCAATAAGTACTCTATCTGATGGGAGATGAATTCTTCGGCTCATACATCGATACCAGTGGGCCGGAACCCATCACCTATACTTGGGAAAAGATCTAGTACTCCCGCCCCTGTTCCTCGAGCATCTTTTGGCGGATGATTTCGCGATAACGCGCCCTCAAGACCAGATCGGGAACGGCATGGTCGACCTCCGCCATAAAATCCAGTTCCGGCGTCCCGCGGACTGCGCCCCCTGAACGCACCCAAGACCGATAGGCGGAAATCGCTTCGGCATGCAGTCCGACTATGATTTCCCCACAGGCGAGTCGACGAATCAGTTTCACCATTGCCGGCGGAAGATCGAGATTTCGAGATGATGTCATAGGAAGAATTCCTTTCTTTGAATGCCGATACTATAGCATCTTGCGGCAGATTGTCAAATTTCTTCAGAAAAACTCGAACAACTGCTTGACATCCGGATGATATGGGACAAATTAGGAAAAACAGGAAACTACTATGCGGGACAATTTGCAGACGAGCGAGGAGCTCTGGGAATTCGCCCGGAAAAACGGACTGAAGGCAGTCGCCGAACTGCTTCGAAAACATGTAGAGGACGGTCAGCCCGACGATTTCATGCCCGGATACACTTCGAGGGCGATGTGTCGAATCGCTTCGAGGGGTTTCGTCATCGCCAAGATCTGGAACTGGTTTTTGTGTCCCGGGCTGGGTGCCCCGGAAATGGACACAGTCACCGGTATCGGGCTGTTTATGATCGGCAATGTGTTGCATATGGGAATCACTTATCACATAGGAACCATTGTCAAAGATCAGTATAACAAGACGGATTTCAACAAACCTCTCAAAAGACTTTCCTGCGTCCTTCCGATTCCTTGGATAGTTCTGCTTTGCGCATGGATCGTCATCAAATTGTTTTAACACAGAGAATCCCAATGCCATCAGTCATCCTGTTGTTCTGTCTTCTTCTTGTTCTCGTGTATGTATCCGTCGAGGTCTGTTACGCCGGACGGCGGCTAAAACAAACACCTGAATCCGACCAGACATCCGTTACCTGTGAAATCGTCTCGCAGCACTACTTTGGTTGTGGCTTTGCGGAGCACGACATTCCGCTCGACGGATCCAAATGGACGATCCCCGAGGGATGGTACATCGTCATCGAGCTCAAAAACGGACACATTGTCACCTGTCTCCCCGGACATTGGCTGAGACTGCGCGACGACGCAATGGGAATCTTCAAAAGAGCGCATCCGCAAAGTGGACCCGAACTCTGCGCCACGTATCTCGACTGGGACTCGATTACCTCGATCTGTGTCAACTCACCGACGGAGCCGGAATCGCGGCAGGTCGGCCGCGCGCGACAATGGCAGGTCGACACCATGGAACTGTGGAAGTTCCTGTATAACAGGAAACCAACGGTATCATTCCGTGTCAGGGAAGCAGAAAAAAGCTTTTCTTCCCTCTCCGATCTCGAAAACTGGCTTCCCGGGCGCATTACATCCATCAACATCGGCAACGAAGACGGGGAGCAGATACAGTCCATGGAAAGGAAGTTCCGCGATTCCAACGGAGATACCGAGCTCAGACGCCGGCAGCAAGTGTTTGAACGCATCGTCGCCCAGATACCAAGATCACCGGATCCGTCCCTGAAGAATTCCTAATTTCCCAACTATCGAGGTAACCATGTTTATCTACCATATCGTCGAACGCTGCCCCAACTTTGAGAAAACCACCGTGGACAAAGTGGTCTTTGACGAACTGAACCTGTTCATCCCCGCAGAAAACCTTCCCGAAGCAGCAGAAATGCTGAAGGGGCGGGACATTACGTCGTGTCGCGAACTCTGTCCGGTGACCGAATTCCCAGAACAGAAGTACCGCTTCATCCCCTGCAACCCCGAGGAGGCGGTACAGGCTCAAAGCACCCAAACCGCCAGGTCCATGCTCGACGAGGTCGAGACCCTGCTCAAGACCACCAAACGCAGCCTTGTCCGCCAGCAGAAGTACGACGAAGCCATCAAGTTCAGGGATGCGCAGAAACTCGTCCGCATTATCCTCGACGAACCGAACTCCCTCGACGAGCTCCTGAACCGCGGAAAGCCCGACGGCATCGTCGCGCAGCTGATTGCCTCGGCTGATAAGCTGGCAGAGCACATGGACAACAAGAAGGGCTGATTATGTTTTTGATCAAATTCACCCACGACCGCTACTGTCAGGGCGACTACGACCACTGTGTCGATACCGTACTGGTACCGGAGGCGGACTCCATGGAGGAGGCAAAGGAACTGATCATCAAGTCGAAGAGGTGGGAGCACCCCCGCGACTTCGAAAATATGACGGTTCACCCCCAGCCGAAGCCCAGTCCCAAGTGCGGACACGACGGCTGGGGACGACAGGACAACTGCGAGTACGACGACAACGGCGTCTGCATCCACTGCGGCGAAGAAATCCCCTTCTAGAGGAGCAACCATGTCCCACAATCTGAGCGACGTGAACCATTGAAAATTCTTCCCCATCTCACGTTCGCCGAACTGGCAGAAAAGATGAGTCGTGCCCGAATCGAAGGTGAGGCATGATGCTGATTCCGACCAGGATACGTCCCAGCAACATCCACGGACTCGGAGTGTTTGCCGTCGAGGATATTCCGGAGGGCACCGTCGTCTGGCGCTACGATCCCCGTATCGACTACCGCGTGATCCTTGAGCAGCACGAAGAACTGGAGAAGTACCGAAACCACGGCTACCGCCCCCACGGCGTGGACTACGTCGAGTTCCCGGGGGATGCCGCTCTCTTTGTCAATCACTGCCGCGAGGCAAATATCCGCAAGACGGGGGACGAAGCAGTCGCTGTACGGGTGATTTCAGAGGGCGAAGAAATCCTTGCCGACTACCGTGAATACGACTCGGAGCTTGAAGGCTTCGAGTAAAATCCAATACAAAGGGAATCGAAATGAAGTTCACAGTCGAAGTTTCCATAGAGATCGAAGTCGAAGTCGACGAATCCAAGTTCGACAAGGAGTTCATGGACGCATTCAAGTCCTGTTTCTACAACTTCAACAGTATTGAGGATCATGTCGAACATCTCGCCCAGCTTCGTGCCCGCGGACTCATCTCGGACTTCAAGCCGTTTGTCGAGGGCTACGGAGAACTAGAATCCATGGGAATCCGAATTGGAGACTCCGACAACTTCGAAACGACCATTATGGACCCCGAATCGGATTAACAACGGGAAAATATCTAAAACCAACTTGACATCTAATATAAACGTGCTATGGTGAGCTATCGAAAGGAATACCAAGATGTCAAAAAAAGCAGAGAAACCGAATCTCGATCTGCTCACTCAGGTAGAGGCTCTCCGTAAACAGCATATCCCGCTGCCGACGATCAACTACGAAGTCGGGCAGCTCGTCCGACTGGGCGGGTTGAAAAACCCCCGGATCACTGCCTCATTCGATCAAGGGACGATTCTTTGTGTCGTGTCTGCAGACGCCCTGTTCACCAACCACGTCGTGCCGTGGACCGCCATCGCCCCGATTCCAGATCCCGATGTGCCGGTGTTCAGTCACAAGGATGATGTCCAGCTCAGCTTCTATTCGACCCCCCTCGGCTCCATCCTGAACTCGTATTACAGCGCCGGTATCGATATGAACCCGCCCTATCAGCGGGAGCTGGTGTGGGACGAAAACGACAAGATGGCGCTGATCGATTCCATCTTCAACAACATCGACATCGGAAAGTTCACGCTCGTCCACCGCGGCTTCAGCGTCGAGGTCATGTACGAGATCGTCGACGGGAAGCAGCGGCTCAGCGCCCTGACGGAGTTCTTCGAGGGCAGGTTTGCCTATCGCGGGCTGGTCTTCCAACAGATGTCCAACCGGGATCGCCACCAGTTTCTCGACTATCTGGTTTCATGGGCGGTTTCCGAACACCTGTCGTCCGAGCAGAAAATGAAGCTCTTCCTCAAACTCAATACCACCGGTCGTCCCCAGGACCTCGCCCACCTCCAGAAGGTGCGAGAAATGCTGGCACAGGAGCAGAAATGAACTGCGAGTATGTCCGAAAAATGTATGGAGTTCCCGCCGAAATCGGCAGACGGGTGGCATACCGTGGGCGTACCGGTGTGATCTCGAAGGATCGCGGCAACTACGTCGGCGTCACCTTCGACGACGAGCGTCCGGGAACAATTTCCAATTTTCATCCCACCACGGAAGGGCTCGTCTATCTGGACGAGATCGGTACGGTGCGTCCCCTCACCCGCTCCCAGCGCCGGTATCGCGACTACGTGGACTCCGAGTACCCGGGATCGTTTCCCGAGTGGCTCGGAATTGCCTAACCAAACAAGGAAAAAATGATGAAAACGATCTGGAAATGGGAATTACTTCCCGAGACGATCATCGACATGCCCACCGGAGCAAAGGTGTTGACGGTACAGGAACAGGGTGGCAAACCGCAGTTGTGGGCACTGGTGGACCCCGAAGCGACAACCGAAAAGCGCACGTTCCAGGCATACGGAACAGGGCACGACTGCCCCGATGATCCGGGCAGGTATATCGGCACATTTCAGTGCGACAAACTGGTGTTTCACATCTTCGAGTCCTAAAGTTCGAACGAATGTCGTTGTCATTAAAGCACCTTAAACCTTCCAACGAAAGCAATACCGGATCAAGATGACAAACAAAGCTACTAAAAATGGACTGATCCTTGCCGTTTGCCTACTTGCCTGTGTAATTATCTTCGCATTGGGAAGAAGGTCGTCTCCAGAAAAGATCAAAACGGAATATGTACAGGAAAAGAGCGACGATGTCTTCTCCTACGAAAAATGGGAGAAATTGCAGTCCGACATTATGTCCGCCCAACAAAGACTTGACGATATCAACATTCAGGCATCAAGGGTCAAAAAAAGACTCTTTGAACTGGACAAACACAAAAGCCTAGAAACAGAAATTGCCAATGACGAGAAACTTCTCCGGGAAATTAGAACACAGATCGCAGAATCCACATCAACCCTGCTTGATCTCGGACAGGCAGAAGTCGAAGCTGATTTTCCAGAAAAACGCTGGAAGGGAGAGGTAACTCGCGGGCTTACTTCTTTATCCTATCCCGAATGGATCAGGGTGCAAACACAAAAGAAAAATGCCAAGATGCTCAAGGAACTCGAGATGGAGAATCGTTGCATCGCCCTCCTTGTCTATCTCGGGAATAATGAGGGGGTCTACAACTTTGAATTTACCCCCAACCAGAAAATATACTCGGTCAGAGAAGGCGAAAAGTTGTCGCTCAGATACCGGGATATAAAATACGAACTTTCTCTCGGGCTTGACGGGCACAACGTCGTGTTCTATCCCATACGAAATGGGGTACCTGATATCCGACAACCAAGATTTGTGGATTCCAAGGAAGAATCATCATTAGATATCCGTATCAAAGCACGGGGTGACCAAAAATGAAACGCTGTGATCTGAAGTGTCCGGTCTGCGGACTTCCATTGAAGAAGAGAGAAAATCCGAGCAATTTCGGAGAACTCTTTGTCGCCTGTGAAACCGGCTCGTCGACTGAATATGATGACTCTGCCCACACCTACACCTGCGAAAACAAGCACACGATCTACTTCGGCGATATTGCAGAAGCCGGAGTTGAAGAGTAAAGGGATCAATCATGAGCACTCGAGAAGATTTTTTCATTGGACCGCTGGTACGCGTCACCGTGCCCGTTCTGATGGAACGCATCCTGATCTCAAAGCGATGTATGGCATGCAGCAACGGGGACGAAACCTCAAAGGAATATGAGTACTGTCCATTCTGTCGCGCCAAAATGGTTCCGATATACAGAGAACAAGAAAAGTTTTCCGATCCTGTACAGATTGAAGAAATCGAGGATGAACTAATCAACACCGACAATGTGAGTTATCCGGACACCATCGAAATCGACGGCAGCCTGTACAAGCAGTTCATTCTACATTCAAACAAGGATAACGTCCCCGGTTTCAACTCCGACAACTTCGACCTTCTTGTTATCGAAAAAGACTGCATCGAGGACTGTCTCTGCAAATTTGCTGAACACCATGTTGCCCACCTTGAAATACTGAGGGCGCACTACGGTGCCGAAAATGTCGAGATATTTTTCGGTGCTGTACGGTGCTACTGGTAAAACAACGACAGGCTTGAGCCTGCGAGGAGGAAACCGTGTCCAAGCGAAGCAAGTCAAACACGCCAACCAAGCCAGGCTCGAAGCCATTGTTGGCTGATGCCGTGCGCGTGATCCGCCTGCTGTGCGATCACCTGCCAGACGCCGAGCAACCGGGCGAATGCTGGGACTGGTGCTGGAACAAATTGAATGATGATGCGCAAGAGGCGGTCAAGAATGCGCGTGGCGAGGCCGAAGCGTTCTTGTCGGTCAACATGTTCATCAGCAACGGCTATTGATGCTTCCTGAAAAATTTGTTGCACAATACGCTTGACAGCCCTAGAAAACGTGCTATTATAGGCGTCAACAAGGAGATCGATGTGAAACCCAGTGAAGTCTACAAGTGGAAGCCGGTCGAGACCACCCGCGACCTCTATCATCTGGAATTTGCGTTCGAGAACTTTCCATACGATGTCGACGACGAAAAGAACCTCCGTATCGAAATCAGATACTACGCCAACCACTGCTTCGACGGCGAACGTACCTTCAGTTTCTTTTCAGTCTGGCTCGACGACAAGCCGTTTATGATCTGTGAATGTGCAGGGCGCGGCGGCACCGATTGCCAGGAATTTTTCGTCACCGACCGAAGTCTCTATAATGACGCGGCAACATATATTCAGGACATCGGCAACGTGGAGACCGAACCCGAATCCCAGTCGCCCGACGAAGACATCGAGGAGCTCGGCGAATTCTACGGCTACAACGTCTTGAAATTCTATTCCCCACAGAGTGTACGTCCAAAATACAAGAAGTGGGACGTCGTCACCGTATCCGTACGGGAGGACCCGCACAGCTATACGAACAAGAGAAGAGTCGATACGCCGGTTCGGATCACACAGGTCTTCCCGCACAACCCTCTCGAAACGTACTATAGAATCCAGCTCTGCCGGCGCCAGGGTTCAATGGGTGCCGGCGCCCAGTTCAATGACGCCGATATCAAGGGATTCGCAGAAATCCAAAAAAAGGAAGAAGAAGAAATGAGTCCCATATCAGGGGATTCGCAGAAATCCAAAAAAAGAAGAAGAAATGAGTCCCAAGTGTAAAAAGCACATTTTTCTGAAGGGCAAGTCCTTTCTGATCGCCTCAACCTTCGAATGTGGTTCCGAAAAATTTGAAGAATGGGTGCAGAAGGTAGACGCCGCTCTGCCCGGGCACACCGAAGTCGACTGGCACTACAGCGGCGGCAGGGCGAACATGCTCTATGTAGGAAACCGCGATGCAGTGGCGAAGGCGGTACAGGAACTGATTTCGGAATGCCCGGCGGATATCATGGGATACGCCTCGGATACCGGACTTGAACCGTTTCGCGCCGGTGTCTCACCAGCTCCCGAAAACGCAATGGTGGTAATGGACGGCGGTTTCATCTGCAGCAGGACGAACGAAAAGGACTTGTGATGAAAGAAGAATACGATTCCGACAAGGTACACTACATCTACCACTACTGCATCAGTGTCCGCATGGCTTCGACTGCCACGTACCGGGACGGTATCCTGCGCCTGCACGACCCCATTGAAACCGAGGACGACTATCGCGATCTTCGTTATCTGCTGTTTGCCAAACATGAACTGCCGGACATAGAGATTTTCTCCGTCGTCAGCCTCTCACTTATCAGCAACGGCGAACCCGGGAACTGAAGATGGAAAACATATTCACCTGTCCGAGATGTAAAAAGGGGCTCGAACCCGAATGCTTCGAATGGTCTGAAGACACGACCGACGCCGGGACGTCCTTCTTCCATATCTACATCGAATGCCCCTGCGGCTGGATGAACTCTGCGGGTGGCTGGGGTTCATACCCCGTATCGGGAAAGGAGCAGAAAGAGACACTCGCCGAACTCTGGGACGAAATTTCCGAGAAGAAATAGCAGAAACCCAAAGAACCAAAAGGAAACAGTATGACTTGTTGGACTTGTACATTCACACATCAAACCTGGAATGAATTCAAAAACGGGGGCGGAGAAACAGTCGGCTTCAGCGATCCCAACCGCGCCACTGCGGAAAAAATCAGACTCGGTGATCTGCTCGTATGTTACATCACCCGGAGTTGCAGTTTTGTCGCCGTCCTCAGGGTCGCATCACAGCCATTTTTCAGCAGAACCCCGCCGATTTGGAAAGACGACTTCCCATCGAGAATCAAAGTCGTGCCCATTACCGAAGTAGGAATCGCAGACGCTGTCCCCATCGATGAACTGCGGGACCGTCTTTCCTATTTTCAAAACAATGAAAATACGAAAGGATGGATGGGGCAGTTCAGAGGTTCTCCACGACGTTGGAATTCCAAGGATACAGATCTTGTTCTCGAAGCTCTCTCGAACATCCCCGAAGCCGAAATCCCGGAAATTGAAGCCGGGGAGGTTGAAGTCGTAGAAAGGTCCGCGGGCAGTATTTTCTTCCCGGTAGTTTGTGCCACCGCGATCGCGGCGACCGTTATCCTCGCGTACCGCACGACATTCGGAAACAAGTGACAAAAGTCATGAGCGACGAAATACACATCCACTGCGAGCCGGTGCCGTGCCCGAAGTGCGACGGGAGAATGGTTCCTCAGATCAGCTCCTTCAAATATGTATCGAAGGAACCGGTACACGCCCATTATTACTGCGACGATCAACCCACCGAGTACCGTCACCGGTACGAAGTCGTATGGCAGTGCGTGAACTGCGGACATACGCCTCCAGACGAGTAGAAACAAGGAGCCCGGACTTGAGCACCGTACCCTATTTAGATGTCAAAAACGGCAAGATCGTCCAGATTCCCAAGGAGGAGCTCGCCTACGGCTGCATCTATACCCAAGTCGTAGGATTCGACTCCCCGGTCTGGATCGACGCCGACTATACCTCTCTCGGTACGCCGATCTCCATCCTCTCGGAGGAGCAGGTGCAGAGGGTTGGACGCATCCACCGTGTCTTCAGCCCGTTTCTCGAGCCAGAACTGGATCTCGACCAGTTTCTCGACTGTTTTTGCCGTGACCGCACCCCTGAACACGATATCAAACTTTGGGAACGTGCCGTCACCGTTTTTGTCGAGAAAGTTCCGAAGCTCTTCGAGGCACCCGCGGAGGGAAGAGCCCAAAAGATCTGCGCCCTCTACCACGTCCTGCTCGTCTGCATGATGTCGACGCCCGATACCGCCCACAGCGTGCTTCCGACCGGACTCGCACTCGACAAGGAACAGGTCGACGTCGTCATCGCAAGATTCTTTGAACTCGCAGGAACAAACGGAAGGAATTGAAAGTGGACGTAGAACTCGCGATCCAACAGAAGCGGAATCACGTGCTGCTCAGTATCTGGACTCCCGACTTCAAACAGCTAATGGATTTCACCAGGTTTCCTGATAGCGACGCGGCGGAAGAAACCGGGCGCCGGCACTGCCGGGAAAACGGCTGGGACATCACCCGCATCGTCCGCCCCGGGATCACCGGTATGAAATTGCGACAATCTACTTGACAAACAGCCTTGTGATACTATAGTGGGACATCCAGCAAGGAGAACGTATCATGCGTGTGCGCGCCACCAAGGAAGAAGAGAATTTATCGACTATGATGCTACCGGAGGCACTTGACTAATAGGCGTCCGCATGCCCCTTGCTTCAGCTATGGGGTAAGGACGCCCCAGGTTTTTCTTCGGAATTTGAAGGATTATTTGAGATTTGGTTGTATAATATCGTTATGAAAACAAAATCCGACAATCGAAGAGGGCTGTACGTCAATCTCAACAAGGAAGAGCATGAAATGCTCAACGAGTTGAGACGTAAACACTTTTTGAACATTGCAGGTTTCATCAAACAGTGTCTGAAAGACAAGTTTGATGAACTGGAAAAAGACAAGAAATGATCCGTACCTTCCGATACAAGCTATACCGTTCCAAACGCACGCGGCATCTCGAGCGTCAGCTCGAGACTGCCCGCGAAGTCTGGAACCGGTGTCTGGCTCTGCATCGGAGGTACTACAAACTCACCGGGAAGTATTTGCACAAGTTCAGGTTGCAGAAACAGATTACGAAGTGGAAGAACCGGGAACGATTCGGACACTGGTACGGTTTGGGAAACCAGGCAATCCAGGAAATCACGGAACGAATCGACAAGGGTTACAAGGCATTCTTCAAGGGGGATCTGAAGCGACCCCCGAAGTTTCGGGGGCGCTTCAGACAGCGAAGCTTTACGTTGAAGACCGCGGGTTGGGGATTCTGCGGAAACCGCAGAATCCGCATCGGCGACAAGACCTACAGGTTTCACGAAAGCCGTGAGGTTTTGGGCAGACCCAAAACCATTACGATCAAGAAAGACAGTGTCGGCGACTGGTGGATAACCGTGTGTTCCGATGTAGAAACAGAGTTTGAACCGATTCCAAAGTCAGGTAGATCTGCAGGATTCGACTTCGGACTCAAAACGTTTCTCACCGGTTCGGATGGTGAAAAAATCCAGTCTCCCGAGTTCCTGAAGCGCGAACTCGCCGCTCTGCGGCGTCGTTCGCGCAACCATTCCAAGAAGCAGAAGGGTTCCCGGAACAGAAACCGGTCGAGAATCGATCTGGCGAGGCTGCATCGCAGCATCGCCGATCGCAGAGACGACTGGCAGTGGAAGACTGCCAGACGGCTCGTCGAACAGTACGATCTTCTCTGTTTCGAGGATCTTCAGATGTCGGGAATGCAGAAACGGTGGGGTCGCAAGGTCAACGACCTTGCGTTCCCGGAGTTTCTGCACAAACTCCAGTGGCTGGCTCGGAAAACCGGAAAGTCCGTGGTGAAGATCGACCGCTGGGCGCCGACTTCGAAGAAGTGCGGTGCCTGCGGTGAACTGAACCATGATCTGAAACTGAGAGATAGAAGCTGGAAGTGTCCGCATTGTGGCGCGATCCTGGATCGCGACCTCAATGCGGCAAAGAACATCTTCGAAATCGGTGTCGCCGATTTCGACGGGTTCGGACATGAACCCGCAGAAGAGGTTGTGTCAGACACGGACTGTTTTGCAGTCCGTGCATCGACCAGTGACGCTGGAATCCCCCGGCTTTAGCCGTGGGGAGGATGTCAA
>Ga0114918_10003003_pt1 | contig 14947 bp, 10 predicted proteins | sample LantaG_FD_87015 | JGI IMG/M metagenome (GOLD analysis project Ga0114918, IMG submission 87015) | Deep subsurface microbial communities from Baltic Sea to uncover new lineages of life (NeLLi) - Landsort_02402 metaG | ecosystem: Environmental > Aquatic > Marine > Oceanic > Sediment | place...
CCCTGGCGCAGGCCCGAGCCCTGCGCGTCGCCTCCGCCAGCGCGAGCGAGAGGAGCGTCGTCCTCTCCCGCAGCGCGGCGGCCGCGCGCCGCTCCCTCGCCAGCGCCCGCTCCGCCGCGGCGGCCGCCCCGCCCGCGGCGGCCGCGGCCTCCTCGGCAGAGAGGGCCCTCGCTGCCGCGCTCAGGCTCTGGGAGCCGACAGAAGAAGAAAAAGAAGAAGAAGAGGAGGAAGCTCCGTTTCTTCTCGGCGAAGAAGAATACGGAGAAGAGGAAGAGAACGAAACGACGAGCGCCCTCTTGGCCGCCTCCTCCGCTCTTGCCAGCCGCGGGCACAGCGACCTCAGGGACTCTGCCGCTGCGCGCTCGCGCTCTCGAGAGGCGGCGAGCTCTGCCTCGAGGCGGGCGATGGTGAGAGCGGAGGAAGAAGAGGGGCGGGAGGCTTCTTCGGCTGCTGCTCTCCTTCCCCTTCTTTGACCTCCTCCGGTCAACCGCGACGACGCCGAGGTCGAGAGCGGCGAGAGCGGAGGCCAACGCTGCTTGCTCTTGGCGCCTCCTTCCCCGTCGCCCGGCCTCCTCCCGAGAGCGGCTGCAGGGAGCTCCCTGGTGCTCGCGATGTGCTCCTGGTGGCTCCTGCGCGGGTTGGAAAACATTTTCGCAAGACGGTTTTTTTGGGTTTTTGTGAGAGAGGGAAGAGGAAGAAAAAAGGAAGTCGAAGAGTCGCGGGTTTTTTGTTTTTTTTGTCGAGGTTTTTTCCGTTTCTTCACTCTTTTCTTTCCTTTTCTCCTTCCCTTTTTTCCTCGCCGGCAAGCCATGGCGCTGCTGCTCCGTTGCTCCTCCTCTTCTGCCTGAGGCGAAGGCGTTGTGCTTTTAGTACGCTGCCTCCGTTTCAGAATTCCAACGAGAAAGAGAGAGAGACTTGAAGATAACTCGACGACAAGATGAAGGACGCCACCGCCGCTCGCCCAATTGCGGCGGCGCCAAGCCAAAACCAGCTCCAACATCAGCTCCCTCCTCCTGCTCCGCGCCGGGGCTCCCTGAAGAAGTCGGCTTCCGCAGCCACTCTTCTCGGTGGTGGTGCAGTCGCTGCATCTCGCTACCTGCTGCAGGAGGAGCTGGGCAGAGGGGCGAGCGGGCAGGTGAGAAGAGCAGGGGTGGAACTGAAAAAAAGAAATCGAAACAAGGTCGGCCGAACATTGGCGGCGGAGAAGAAATCGGGCGAAACGCCTGCCATTTACTAGCCTCGGAAAAACAGCCGAAATGAGATTTTTTTGATTCAAAATTGCTTTGAGTGGAAGCAAGCGATTTTTTGGGTGTTGCTCAGCGTCAAAGAAAGAAGATAAAAGTGGAGATACGAGTCCATTGGCGCGTGTGAATGTCCCTCTTTTTTTTCCTCCGACGAACGCGAAAAAAGGCTGACTCTTCCTCTTCTTCTTCTACCTCTTCTACCTCCACCCACCTTCTCCACCTCCAACTCTCAGGTCTTCCGCGCCATCGACTCCCTCACGGGCGCCGTCGTCGCCGTCAAGCGCCTCCCGCTCACCACGGCGGGATCCGCGCAGGCCCTGGCCAGGGAGGTCGGGCTCCTCTCGGCGCTCAGCCACAGGCACGTGGTCCGGTGCGCTGCCGCGTTCGCCGCGCGTGGCCACCTCGTGCTGGTCCTCGAGCACTGCGCGGCGGGATCGCTCGAGAGGCCGCTGGCTCCCGGGGGCGGGTACGGCCCCTTACCGGAGCCCCTGGCGGCGGCGATCATGGCACAGGTGCTCTCGGCGCTGAGCTACTTGCACTCGCAGGTGAGATAAGAGAGAGAGAAGAGAGAAAGCGAGAGAGACGACAACGACAAAAAAAAAGCTCACCTCTTTCTTCCTTTCTTCTTTCTTTTTTCCAACAAAAAAAAAGGGAGTCGTCCACCGCGACGTCAAAGCGGCCAACGTGCTGATCAACGCCTCTGGCGTGGTCAAGCTGGCAGACTTCGGGATCGCTGCCCGGCTGGGCACCAAAGAGATGGAGAAGCTGAAGGGAGGAGGTGGGAACGCAGGCGGCGCCGGCGCAGCTCCTTTCTCGACCTCAACCTCTTCTTCTCCTTCTTTTTCTTCCTCGACCTCCTCCGCTTCTGTCGTCGCCTCTTCGTCGTCGTCTTCGTTCCACCACCAGCCTCTGGCCTCCAAGATCGGGATCATGCTCGGCGCTGGAAGAAGACGAAGCAGCAGCGGCAGCGAAGGGAGCAGCAGCGGCAGCAGCTCCTGCAGCGACTCTGGAGGAGGAAGCGGCGGCGGCGCTTGGCAAGAAGGCCCGCGGAGGCGGAGCCGCCTCGGCGGCGTCGGCGAGGTCCCCGACCCGCCAGCTCGCACTCCGACACCTCCGCCCTTGCCTCCTCCACCTCCTCCTCGGCAGTCTCCTCTCTTCGACCTGGGCGACGACGGCAACCCAGTGGGCTCCCCTTACTGGATGTCGCCAGAGGCCGTCGAGGCCACCGCCGGCGCCGCGCCCGCTCTCGACGTCTGGGCCGCCGGCGCGCTCGCCGTCGAGCTCGTCACGGGCTCTCCCCCGTACGCGCACCTTCCTCCGATGGCGGCGCTGTTCCGGATCGTGCAGGACTCGGAGCCCCCGATCCCGAGCAGCTGCTGCTCCAACGGCGGCAGGGAAGGGAGCAGCAGCATCGGCAGCGGAAACAGCAGCGGCGGCGGCAGCACCAGCACCAATGGCCCGATCTCTGCCGAGCTCGAGGATTTCCTGAGGGCCTGCTTCGTGCGAGACCCGGCAGAGAGGCCCCCCGCGGCCGCCCTGAGGTCTCACCCTTGGATCCTGAGAGGAAAGCAGGCCCTGGCTGCGGCCTGGCCCGCCGCTGCAGCCGACGCGGCGGAGCGGGGCGTCCCCGAAGCGGCGCTGGCGACGCTCTCTGCGGTCGCGCAGCGGGCAATCGCGAGGGCGAGGGCTGCGGCCGAGGTCAAGGCCAGGAGAGCAGCCAAGAGAGCAAACTGTTCCTCTTCCTCTGCTTCTTTGGGCCCGTCTTCTTCGTTTCGCGGCAAGAGGCAGCAGCAGCGTCAGAAGAAGGGATCGGCGACGGCGATGGAGACGCCGGACAGCGGCGAGCTCTCCCCTCCGTCGTCGGTCGACGGCAGCGACGGCGGCAGCGACGACGACGGCGACGAGGGGCAACGGGGGCTCGGGAGGTGGAACCGCCAGCCGGGGACCCCGCTCGGCGTCCGCGGCGTCGCTGCTTCTGCCTCGCCCTTTTTCTCGCCCCTTGGGAAGGTGAACAACAACAGCAGCGAGGCTAGCGGCTGCATCCCTGTCTCGGGCCCGAGGAAGCTCCCCGACGGCGGCGACGACAGAGGCAGCAACGGAGAGGAGCGGCGCTCGGCGGGCACTTCTTCGACGGGCGCGCCCGCGGCCTGGCACGCCACCGACGGTCTCGCGAGGTGGGTCGCTTCGTTCGAGGCCTCTTCCTCGTCTTCGACTTCCGGTCAGCTGTTATCCGGGAGGAACGGCAGCGGCGATGCCGCAGCGGCTCCTGCCTCCGCCTCTGCGGCGCCGTTGCCGACGCTCGCCGAGAGAGCTTCTTCCCTCCTGCTCCCTTCCCTCGCGCCGGCCTTTTCCTTGCCGCAGCCGAGTCAGCAGGAGATGAACCCAGTGCGCCCGCGCCGCTCTATCCGAATGGACAGCGCGACGCCGCCGCGTCTGCCCCGCCCGCTGTCGAGCTCTCCAGAAAGAGGCGCGGTCGCTCCTTCTTCCGCCGCCGTCGTCGCAGCTTCCCCTTCCTCCCCGGCCCTGCCCTCGATGCTTTCAGGCTCTTCAAACGCCGGCAACTCCGCCACGATGGGCCTCGGGGGAGGCGGCGCGGCCTCCAAGAGCGCCGCCGCGGACGAGGCGAGCGGCAAAAAGATCGCGACCGCTCTCAGGGCCGCGGAGAGCCACCTGCTGCAGCTCGAGCAGCAGCAGCGGAACAAGTTTGAGGAGGAGAGGGAGAGGCAGAGGCAGAGGGAGATGACGGAAGAAGAGGTGACGAGAGAAGAAGAAAGCCAACAGCAGCAGCAGCGTGGGCGTTCTCCTTCTCCCGCGCCCGCTCTGGCCTCTGCCATTCCTCTTTCTCGTCTTCCGCTCCCTCCTCCTCTCCCAAGGGCAGCAGCCGCTTCTCTGCTCGCCGACCTCGACGAGCTCTCTCTCTTGGCCTCGGCCTCTCGCGTCGGTGCCTCTGCCTTCCTGGCTGCCGGTGGCGGGCCGGCGCTCGTCGCTGCTCTGAGAGCCGCCTCTGCTTGCAACAGCAGCAGCAGCGGCGGCGGCGAAAGCGACGACGACGATGCCGAAGGAGGAGCAACAACAACTCCTCGAAGGAAGAGGCAGCAGCGCCGGCGCAAGCTCCTCCCCAGGCTGGTCCTGGCGGCCCTCCGAGCCTCGAGGGCCCTCTACTCCGCTCCCAACGATCCGGCGACCGCGGTCGTGCTCTGCGAGGAAGGAGTCGGGTTCGCCTCCGCCGTCGTCGCGCTCGTGGTCTCGACTTGTTGCGGCGAAGAAGGAAACCAACTCTCTTCTTCTTCTTCTTCGCTCGCTCTCGTCCGCGCCCGCGCCGCGCTTGCCCTCCACTACCTCGCCGCCCGAGGTGGCGGGTCGGCAAGAGCCCTGGTCGCTGCCGGTGGCCTCCGCGCCGCCGCTGCCCTGCTCGACGCCGGCCGCCTCGACCCGAGGCTGCCGCCGCTCGGGGTCGAGACGGCTTGGAGGTGCGTCGAGGCGCACGGCTCCGGGTCCCTGCAGACTCTGACGCTTTCGCTGGCCGGCTGCGGGTTCGTGGGGAAGCTGGCGAGGGAGCTGGAGGGGGCGGCGACGACGCTCGCGGGGCTGGAGGTGGCAGTGGTCCCGCCAGTCGTTGCTTCGGCTTCTTCGTCGACCTCGCTCCGCAGCCGGCGAAAGATTTATCCCGATGAACAGCAGACGACAGCGGAGCCGCTTTCGACCGCTGTTGTTCCTGATGATGCTTCTGCTGCTTCTTTCGAGACTGCTCTCGAGAGCATCGAGGCAGAGGCGGCGCTGTTCTGCTTCCACGATGCCGACGAGGAAGAGGAAGAGGAAGAGGAAGAGAGCGACGGAAGCGACGACGTCGACGACGACGACAACGACGACGAAGCAAGCCGCCGCCGCGCTTCGCCCTCGCCTTCCCCTCCTCCAGCTCTCAACAGATCCCCGCGCAGGTCCCTGTGGAGGCGTCCCTCCGTCGCCCCCGAGGCCACCGAGGCCGCCGCCGCGAGGAGGAGGGCGGCGATGACGCCGGAAGAGCCGGAGCTCCTGCCGCGACGGCGGACCGACCCCGGAGAGGCGACGACGAGCAATGCAAACACAGCGCCGCTCCTGATCCCCTCGCCGCTCTCGCTGTTCCGCAAGTCGACCACGGCCTCCGTTGCCGCGGAGCACCCCGCCGAAGCTGCTCACTCGGGCGGCGGCGGCGGCGTGCTCCTGTCCCTGTTCCCGCGGCAGAGGACCAGCACGACGGCGGCAGCTGCTGCTCCAGCGGCGGAAAACCCCGCCTCTCTTCCTCCGCCGCTCGAGCCCCGGGCCCTGGCCGCCTTTGTCGACAGAGCCGCCAACCTCCTCCTGGTGGTCTCCTGCGGCGACGCCTACGCCAAGAGAGCGCTGGCTGACCCCGCGGTCTGCTCGGCGCTGCTGCGGCTTTTACGCGCTTCTTCTTCTTCGACGACGACAGCTGCTGCTGCTGCTGCGGCGGCGGCGGCTTCAAACACCAACGGCAAGAAGAAAAACTCCCCGCCGAGACACCCGCTCGCGCACCTCACGCGCCGCCTGCTCCGGACGCTGAAGAACGTCGCCGAGGAGCCCTCTACGGCGGAGGCCCTCGGGGCCGCCGGGGCGGTCGCTGCCCTTGTTCCTCACGCGGCGTTTGTCGCCGCGGCTTCTTCTTCTTCGAGCTCTTCTTCCTCTTCCGCTGCGGCGGCGGCAACGGCGGCGGCGATAGGCAGGGGCCTCGGCGGCGGGCTCGACGCCCTGAGCGCGCTTTCCTCCTTGTGTCGCGGCTGCCCGTCTCGACTGGCGCAGGCTGCCGCTGCCGGCGGGGCCGTCGCTCTCGCCGGGATCCTGCTCCTGGACTCGGACAGGGAGAGCGAGGAGAGGGAGGCGAAAAAGAGGAAAGAGAAGGCGGCGGCGGCGAAGCAGAAGCAGAAGAAGACGAAGCCGACGACGCCCGAGGCGGCGCGGGCTTTTGCCGCAGCCGCCACGGCAGCGGAGAAGCAGGGCGTCACCGCTGCCGCTGGATCATCGTCCTCTCTGCCTCGCACGCGCTCCACCGCGCTGGCGCGAACCTCCTCCGTCTCGAGCGAGAGCAGCGGCCGTTCCTCGAGGAGCAGCAGGAGCAGCAGGAGCGGCAAGAGCAGCGGCAGCGGCGCCGCTCCGCCGCAGCTTCCGCCGGAGGTCGTCTCCGCCTCCCTCGCGCGCGCCCGAGAGCTCTCCGTCCCGCTGCTCTGCGGGATGGTCCGCTGCGGCAAGAGAGCTCGCAGGTCCCTGTGGGCCGCGAGGGGGGCGGAGGCGCTGCTGGTCCCCATCGAGGCCGCGGCGAAGGAGGCGAGGGCGGCGGCAGAGGCGGCGACAGCGGCGCGCGCGAGAGTCGAGGAGCTCGCCGCGAAACTGAAATCGTCGTCGCCGACTTCCGATTCTTCCTCTTCGGCTCTTCTTCTCGACCAGCTTCGCGAGGCAGCTTCCGAGGCCGTCTCTGCTGCGCACCGCACCCAGCTCGTCGCGGCCGGAGGAGAGGCCCCCGCTGCCCTGGCCGCCCTCGCGCACTGGACGCGGCACGACCGGCGCCGGGTCTCGAGCAGGCTCTCTTCGCCCGAGGGGGCTGCGGCCCTCGCTTCTTCGCTGGGGCCTCACATCGCCGCTGCGCAGGCCAACAAGAACGCGGAGAGGGCTCGGAGAGTGGTGGAAGTGGTCGCTATCGCTGCTGCTGCGAGTACTGCTGCCGTTGATTCGTCGCAAGAAGAGCTCATCGCGAAAGCCCTCGGCAGCCTCGACCTCGCTTCTTCTCCTTCCTCTTCCCGTTCTCCTCCTCCTCCCCCTCCGTCTTCTCGCCCACGCGGCGGCCAGCACCCGGCCCCGGCAGCGGCCAACGCGGCCCGGGCCCTGGGGCCCGTGCTCCGCCTCCTCTCCTCCGCCGGCCGCGTCTCGCGCGCCGCGGCGGCCGTGGGCCTCGTCGACGGCTGCCTCGAGCTGCTGGCGTGTTTCACTTCGCCCCTTTCCTCCCCGGAGCCGCTCGCGGCGCTGCCGCTGCTGGACGCCGTCGCCGCCATGTACGCGGCCGCCTCGTTCCCGCGGGCATTTATCGCGGCGAATGGGCCCGTGGGTCCTCTGCTCAAGGTGGTGGCCGGGTGCGGAGGAGGAGGAGGGGGCGGCGGTGTGGTTGATGGTGACGACGACGACGACGACGACGACGACGACGACGACGACGACGACGACGACGACGACGACGAGGTCGAGGTCGCGGTCGAAGAAGGGGGAGAAGGAGAGGAAGAGGAAGAAGCGCCGGCTGCCGCTGCTGCCTCTGTTGACGGCGGCGCCTTGTGCCCTTCTTTCTCTTCCGAGTCCGATTCTGACTCCGATGCGGGCACCTCTTCTGATGATGAAAAAGATGAAGAAGAAGGAGGAGGACCCAAAGCCTTCTCCCCGTCCCCTTCGCCCTCGCGCTCTCCTCTTCCGGCAACCTCGAAGAAGAGGAAGCCGCCGCTCTGCCCCAGCGGGAAATCTTCTCGCCCCCCGCTCCCTCCCCCCCCGGTCTTCTCCACGGCGCTGACTGCCGGAGAGACCGAGGTCAAGGCCCGAGCCAACGCTTTGCTGAACGCGTTCAGGATCAACGCGGCGCTGTGAGCGAGGGAGAGAGAAAAATAGTCCGTTTTTTGTATTAAAATTTTGAACCTCTTGCCCTAGATTTACCTTTACTGCTTTGCTTTTGCTTCCCCGTCTGTGTGAACATAGAACAATACCATTTTACTTTTTAAAAATGCACGGTTTACAAGAAATGAGAAAGCGGTGGAGGGGATGCGCCGGACACGGAGGTGCGGAGTTGGGAGAAATCTGTTGTTTCAATGAAGCTAAAATTTCAAAAAAAAGAAAAAAAACGCTGCGTGCACAAAATGGAAAACAACAACATACAAATTCTCTTCTCTCGAGTAGGGGTGGTGTTCAGGGGGAGGGGGTACACTGATAAAGCACACAGGTAAAAACGCACGGACCACCCTCAAAAGTGCTGCGGCGCGAGCGCAGGCCTTGTCTCGTCAAAGCCTTCGGGCAGAGCCAATTCTTCGCCGCCGCTGCCGCTCTCGCCTCCTCCGCCGGGCCTCTCGACCCCGAGCGCCCTCCAAGCCTCGTCCACGGCCTTCTGCAGGTCCTTGCGGGGTTTCGCCGACCTCTTGGCGTAGCCGCAGGCGAACCTGTCGAGCGACCGGGGGGACAGCCACGCGCAGTTTCCGTCGCCGAAGAAGACGACGTAGATCGACTCTGGCTTGTGGCGGAGCGCGAACGCCGAGGCGGGGGGAGGGTGCTTGACGACCGCGGGCCACCAGGGGTAGGAGAGCAGCCTGGCCCAGCAGACCTCGTCGGGCTGGACGCCGCGCTCCTTGGGGATGGGAGGGGCGGTGAGCCAGAAGCCCGGGGGGGGAGGAGGGGGAGGAGGGGGAGGAGGCGGGGGGAGGGGTTGAGGTTGGGCTTCAGTCGGCGGCTGCGTGAGCGTCGGCAGAACAGAGGGAGCGGCGGCGGCGGTGGCAGGAGGAGAACAACCCCCGGAAGCAGCACTCGAAGCGAACGGATTCCTCAGCCGAGGGGGCAGCATACTCGACGAAGAAGCAGGCGGCTGCGGAGGAGGAGATGAAGAGCCCGCCGGGGAGCAGGGCGCGGTCGCCGAAGAGGTCCTCATCATCCTCATCGACGCAAACATCAGCGCCTCGTCCCGGTGCTGCCTCGACGCGCGCGCCGCCTCGGCCGTGGCCTTGGAGAGGACGGCCGGGAGCAGGCCGCCGCAGGCGCCGTGTGAGGAGAGGCAGGAGACGCTGCGGGCCCTCTTGATCTGCGGGGGCGCGACCGGGGGCGCAAGGTGGAGGTTGTTGTCGCGAGTTTCGTCGCCGCTCTTCGTCGCCGCCTCTCCGCGCTCGCTCGCGAACCTCCTCCTCGCCGCTGCCACGGCAGGGGTCCACCCGCTGTCGCTCTCGGCGTCCTCATCGGTGAGGTCGCTGAAGCCAGAGGGAGGCAGGGACAGGAAGGCAGCGAGCGCGGTGTCGTTGGACGGAGGAGGCGGAGCGAGAGCGGCAGCAGTGCCGAAGCGCTGCTGCTCGATCGAGTTTCGGCCCCCGACGTTGCTGAACCTCCGCTTCGAAGTTCCGTTCGCCGCAGCTGCTGTTCCTGCTGCTCCTGCTGCTCCTGCTGTTCCTGCCGTCGCGGGGCGGATGAAACGTCGCATCGAGGCCGCGGCGCTGGTTTCGGCAACGTGAAGCGCCGCCGCCGCGGCGGCCACAGAAGTGGAGGCGGTGCCGGCCGCCGCCAGCGCGGCGGCCCCGGCCTCGGCCAGGTCGCCAAAGCTGAGGCTCCGCCTCCGCCACGGGTCGCCGCGGTGCGCCCCCGGGTGCGCTCCCAGGTCCACGAGCTCGTCGCAGAGGGCCGCGGCGGCCCAGGCGTCGGGGATGTCCGGCACGGAGGGACCGATGACGGAGGCGGGGTCGAGAGGAGGAGGAGCAGGGGGCTGGGAAGAGAGCGCGGCGCGGGCGGCAAAGGTTGCCGAGTTGGGCGCCGCAAACTCAAAGTGCTGCTGCTGCTGCTGCTGAGGAGGAGGAGCCGCGAAGAGGGAACCCACTGCTGCTGATCTGTTGGCCGCCGATCTGTAGCCCGCGACAGGGGCTCCGGCGCCGCCGGAGGAAGAGGCGGAAGCGAGGAGGAGGCTCCTATGTTGCGCGTGGAGCTGCGAGAGCACCGCCGCCGGAGCAGGAGGCGCGGCAGGAGCAACGGCAGCGACAGCGGGCAAATTCGCCGCCAGCGCAAACGCCCCTGCGGGCGGCGGCCTGGCCTCCGCCGTCGTCGGCGTCCCGGCTCCCCCGGCCTCGCTCCTAGGGGACACGCTTGCGCCGGGATGGAAGCGTCCCCCGTTCCTGGTGTTGGTCCACTGGGAGTGCGAGGCGACGCCCGAAGAGTTGTCGGAGTTGCCGCCGCCACTGTTTGTTGCCGCGGGAAGTGGCACAGGGAGAGCTTCTCCCGTTCCTGTCGCCGTCGTCTTCAGCGCCGCGAGCGAGGAAACCTCTCCGACGCCACCCTCCCACGGCCACGAAAGAACGCCGTCGATGCCCAGGTCGGCGGCGAGAAGGTCGTCGTGGCTGTGGCTGTGGCTGTGGTGGTCCTCTGCGGATGCTGCCTCAAAGGCCGCTGCTGCCGCGGCCGCGGCCGCGGTCGGCGAGGTAGAAGAGGCCGGCGGGGCGGCGTCAAAGGCGTTTGCGGGAGCCCCTCCGCTGTTGTTCCCCCACTCGTCCACTGACGAGTCGCCGGAGGCGTTGCCGCCCGAGGCGACGGGAGAAGGTGCTGAGGAGGATTTGGGAGGAAGAGAAGGAGGAAGTTGAATAGGTTGAGATAGAGATATTTGAGAGGCCGAGAAGCAAAGCGACGAGAGGCAGTCGACGACGCGAGAGAGGGGGGGCGACGGTCCTCGTCGTGACGATGATAAAACTTCGTCTCCTTCCGCGCCGACAACCTCGCTCCGGAACCCGGCGATCCGCAATCAAAACTCCGCGCGGCACAGAATCCCCTTCTTTCGCACCGTTCTCGACCTTCGAGGCGTCCAGCTCTGGAGCGGCGTGCAGAGGTTCCATCGTGACTTGACCTCGTTTTTCCTTCGTCGTGCTGAGTTCTTTTTTTCGGCTTTGATTTCTTGATCCTTCTCCGAGGCCTCTTCCGTCAGGAGTCGCGCGCGCTTGCGTTCGCGATCAACTCGCAGATGCAAAAGCGTGTCGACACGGATGGGAGGGGTCGATGGGAAGAAAAGTTCGATGCGGCACGAGAGAAGATGGCGAGCGATTCGAGAGAGCGAAAGACAGAGCGAGAGAGCTCGAAGCTGAGTCGTAGAAAATGAAAGTTCAAGCTCACTTTTTTTTTCCGCGATGGCTGCTTTCTTCTCCCCCCTCCAGCTCCTGTTCTTCTCCTCCATCCTGGTCGCCCTGCTCGCAGTCTACCGCCGCGCCGTCATCGAGACGCTACTGCTGCGCCTGGCGTGAAGCCCTCGAACAGCTGGATGCAGGACGACAGCGCGTCGAGTGCCCCGCTGCTGCTGCTGCTCGACGAGAAAAGCCGTTTGACGTCATCGTCGATCGTCGTCGACATGTCCGCCCGTTCCGACGACTCTGCCGCCGCCGCCGCGGAGGCCTGCGACGCAGCCCTCGCCGTCCCTGCGAGCGCCACGGTCGAGGCCATGGCCGCCGGGGCGGCGCTGTCCCCTCCGGCAAGCCCGCGGGCAAGCTTTGAAAACGGCAACATCGATGCTTCCACTGCTCCTTTCGCCTTTGACACCGCCAGGCTCTCCCGCTCGCCGCCGCGCTCCCCGCCGGGGATGGCCAACGCCAGGAGGGGTGCAACGTCGACGGCTCAGCCATCCATGGCAGCGGAAGTGGTCGTTGCAACAGGCGACGCGACAATGCAGCGCGAGCCTTTCCTGTCGCCGGAGCCAACGGCGATTGATGGCATCGTCAACGGCTCTGTTGATGCATCTGCTTCAGCCTCTTCCTCTGCCGCAGCAGCAGCCGCCGCAGCCGCTGCTCTTGCCCACGAGTCCGCCGCCACGGACTTTGTGCGCACCCGAAGAGCCATCCAGCTGCGGCTGGTGCTCGAGATCGAGCGCAAGCTGAGGCTGGTAAGATGAATTTCGTTGGGTTGATTTCTCGCTCGTTTGCTCGACCCTCTCTCTCTTTCTCTCTCACCTCCCTCCCTCCTCCAAAAAAACCCAAATCCCCCCCTTCTTCCCTCCAGGCCGACGAGTCCGCCGAGCTCAAGGCCGACCGCGACGCCATCTGCGGCGAGGTCTTCTCCGACGTCACGGGAGAGGTCGACGAGGCGAGCGCGGCAAGGCTCGGGATGCCCTGGCACGCCAACAGGGGAGGAGTCGGAGGGAGGAGCTTGTCGACCTCCTCTTCGACCCCTTCTTCTTCCTCTTCTTTCTCTTCCTCTTCCTCTCTCTGCCACACCTCCAACCAGAACGCGCTCTTCTACGAGGTCCTGGCCCCTTTTCTCGCCGCCAACCCTGCCCTCGCCGACGCTCTGCTGGGCGTCATGCGGAGGCTGTGGGGCCAGGCCTACGTCGCCCCCATCTACGCTCTTTTGCTCCACCGCTGGCTGCTGACTCATCGAGATGCGGGCCTGCGGCAGAACCGGACCAAGCACGTTCATGTTTTGGCGATCGGCGCGCAGCAGCTGTTCTGGTCCGACGTGCACAGCGACGCGGTGCGGTTTCAGCCGCTGTTCGGGTGGCTGGCCGGGGCCGTGGCGCTGGACCCGAGGAGAGTCGCGCTCGACGCCTTGCCGCTGCAGTGCCGCGCAGGGTTGCTGGCCGTCGTTGCCGCCTTTTTGCCCTATTATTCGAATTCTCCGCGCTCCTTTGCCGCTGCCCTGAGGGCGATGCCTAGCCCCAAGACCTTGGCGCCGCCGCCGCGGGGGTGCCCGCACGCCGGGGGCGTCGACTTGGTCCTGACGGAAGCGGCGGACATGATGAAATTATTAAAGTCGGACTCCTCGATCTTGATTTGGCTGAGTTCCCTGCGTGGAGCAGCCGCCTTCCCGGCCTTGCTGTCGACGCGGAAAGGTGGCGCCTCGAGGGCAGCCAGGCTGCGGCTGCAGTCGAGCCTGCACGGCTTGACTGCGAGGGGAGGGCCCCGGTACCTCTCGCCGGCGGTGCGAGCTGCAGCCTTCGACGCCCTCGACGACCTCTTCCCGGCGGGAGCGGCCCCGCGCAAGGTCGTGGCGGTGCTGGCCGCCGCTTGGGCCTGGGCTGCGGCGCTGTGGGCGTCGACGGGGGCCGGCGCGGCGCTGGCCGCGGCGAGCGGAGCAGGGTTCGGCGCCCGTGGCGTCGCGAGCGTCGTCTTCGGGGTCCCGGTGGCCGTTTTGAAGGAGATCAAAAAGAGGGTCGCTGCGCAGGTGGACCGTCTGATGAGGGCCAACGTGATGGCATTGTTGCTGGAGGTGGTGGTGGCGTTCGAGGGGGCGGTCGGGAGGGTGAGGCGGCGGCGACGGTGGTTTGGGGTCACGAGGGCGGAGTGAAGAGAAGAAGAAAACTCTCTCTTCCTCTCGAAGTTTTTTTAGAAATCTCAGCGTGAAAAACCACTGCGCCATTTTTTTTTGTAATTATGCTTCTGTGTCTCTCTCGATTTTTAGGGATCGAATCGCTGGCAGGGTTGGAGAGAGAGAGCCAAAGAGCGAGATCGCGTGCGCGAAAGGTCGAGGTCGAGGTTTGAAAGGGATAAAAAAAAACATAAAATTTTCCGCCTCCCTTTTTCGTCTCCTCACTTTCTTTTCCTTTGTCGTCGACGAACAAAAAAAAAGCATCAAAACAAAAAATGACGATGCAAAAGAAGAAAGCCAGGTTCGTCTTCGTCCCGGCGCACCCGACTGACCCGCTCGAGGAGTGGGAGGTCGAGTTCACCGAGGACCAGGCCGTGGAGTGCTTGCTCGACAAGGTCAAGGTGTGGAAAAAAAGCGGAGAGAGAGAAAGAGAAAGAACGAAGATGATTGATGCATTGGTGGCGGCTAGCCTTTCGACGACAAAGAGCAAATCTCAACCCCCTCCGACCCCCTCTCTCCCCCTCTCGATTTCCCTCCCCCCTTCCATAACCACCCCCTCAGGCCCACTTCGCCAAGCTCAAGGGCCCCAAGACAGCAGACCAGATCGCTGCCCAGCGCGAGGCCTTCTTACAACACATCCCGGAAGAGCAGAGGGCCTCGGTGCCGGCCTCACTGCTCGAGACTGCGACGGGGCTCGGCATGGTTGAGAACATAGCCTTGCTGTCCAACTCGGCAGAGCACGGCTTCGTGGGAGTCAACATGTACTGCGACGACGAGGCCGGGGTATACAACGCATCGACCAACGTGCGCGCCTCTGAGATCGCGAAATGCGCGGGCAAGCAGCTCGACGTGAAAGGGGACGCCTTTCTGGCGAGGGTCCGCGACGACGGCAACGACGTTTTCGAGAGGCTCGATCTGGTTCTCTCCGACGTTTCTTCCTCTGCGGACTGGGTCAAGCAGGCCGAGAAGCAGAACAGGAAGAAAGCAGAGGGGGAGAGCGCCGCGTCTGCAATAAAGAGACTCGGAGTCACTGGAACTAATGCTTCTTCTTCTTCGTCGCCGTCGAAAGTATCGCCTCTGAAGACCAAGACCGAAATCTCCGAGCTCTCCGCTTCGGCCGCCGCCCGGGAGGAGGGCAACGCCGCCTTCCGGAAGCGACAGTGGAAGGACGCCGAGAAGGCCTATTCTGTCGCGATCGAACTTGCGAATAATGCCTCTGCGGCGACAGCACGAGCAGCAGGAGAGGAAGAAGAAGACGACGGAAAACACACTGCCACCGCCGCTACCGAAAACGAAGCAAACGGAGAGGACGCCGTCGCCGCGGCCAACAACAGGGCCGCGGCCCGCCTGAAGCTCGGGAACAACGCCGGCGCGCTCGACGACGCCGACGCGGTCCTGCGCCGAAAACCAAATGACGTGAAAGCCAGGCTGCGCCGCGCCGCCGCGCTCGACGCTCTGGGGGACAGCAAGAAGGCCAGCGAGGACTTCAAGTTTGTCCTGAAGCTGGAGCCGAAGAACACGCAGGCGCTACAAGGGATGGAGAGGATCAAGGGAAAGAAGCCGATGCCTGTAAACTAGAGAGTTAGAGAGAGTTAGAGAGAAAGAGAGAGAGAGAGAGAGAGAGAGAGAAAGAGAGAGAGAGAGAGAGAGAGAGAGAG